>Ga0209367_1003912_pt1 | contig 20387 bp, 14 predicted proteins | sample WorMetLIZISLAND2_FD_187412 | JGI IMG/M metagenome (GOLD analysis project Ga0209367, IMG submission 187412) | Marine gutless worms symbiont microbial communities from Max Planck institute for Marine Microbiology, Germany - Olavius geniculatus... ...
TAGGCATACGACCTTAAATGCAGCACCAGTAGTGAGGATGGCACACGCCGTATTTGTGAAGTGACTTTGTAGCCGCTAATGCTGTGCACACTGGATGTTTATCGGTGTCGGGTGTATGAGCGATAATTTGATGTAAACAGCGGCTGTGCTACTGCACAGTGATTTGTAAAATTTGTTTAAATTGCGCTGAATGAAACAGCTATAGTTTCCGTAATTGGAACAAAATGCTAAGTATGTTCTGTTTAAGGAAACTGGCTCATATTATTGCAACACTGCTCAGTCACAGCTGTTGAGCTGTATTTAACCCATTTTTGGCTTAGATATGCGTGTGTGTAAAATTTTATTTCACTTCGAACAGGTCCGTGGCTGTTATTTCAAGATTTTTGTTTGGAGGGTGGGGGGACTTTTTGTGGGCACAGTGTATACAGGCATTTAGTATCGGTTACTCCAACTAACAGGTCAATTACAATGCAGCAGATGCACTGTGTGCAAAAACACCTTAAACTTGCGCCGGACGATCGTATCCTGTATGATCTGACCAGGGACAAGAATGATGCTTGGTTCAACGCTGACGTCGTGTAACTCGCAGGTTCCCTTCACCTCAACTTCCAGCACCGTTCTTTGCACCATCACAGGATCGGTCGCTGTGATCACAAACAACTGCAGCGTGTTTAAAAACACGCCGGCAAACTTTTTCACACAAGAGAGTATTTCGGCCCAGTGCCGACACGATATGCGACCGTCCGCTACCTAGCTACGCACACACAGCACTCACCGATTTTGAATTTTAACTGAAACTTCACTTTTACATTTTCTACCATCATATAAAACGTTCGCCTTAAACTAGATCACCATGCAAACCGCATTTACGTGAGACGTGCGTCATTTTCTTAATGTTTTTGACGTCCGATGACCTTGATATTTGATATTTTAAACCACGAAAGTCTGAACACAGGTTACTCTTGTCCTGTGACACGTTCGCACGCATGTTGGTTTTTCTATACCTACGTATTTTCGAGTTATTAATAGCGAGATAAACAAACACATATTCCAAAATGTTTGGTCATTACACTTATGCTTCTGTGCTGATTCATTTCGACCACTCGGTTGAATAACGCATGCAAATGTTTGGGACGTTTTTTGCTCCACCTGGTATATACACCATGTCCGGAAAAAAACATCCTGTACATTTTCGATTGTAGCTTAAAGAAGAATTATCATATTTTAATAATTTTTGTCAAACATTTTTTGACACAAATGGCCATCAAATAACTGTTTCATTTCCCATTGCACTTAATATTTGTTTCTGCACTACCTGGAAAAACAAAACCAACAAAATATTGTACTTTTGTCCAAGGGAGCATTATTACTAAATTAAAATAAAACATAAAACACATTTCTCCACATAACTGTCACTTGAGCTGACAGTTCATCCAACTGTCCGTTTTTTAACTGCCTACAATCCGTTTTTTAACTGCCTACAATAAAAATGTTTAAAGTGTCGGCGCAATACGTGACCACAGGCACAGAGATGGTTTACAGCAGTGTCAATGATGTTCTGCTTCAGACCAATCCAGACTTCACCAGTCACTTTTTAAATTTATTAACATTCCGGAAGGTCCTCCAGTTGACAAACTGCTGCGTGACAGTTAAATTGTGTAATTGACTGGCGGTTAGGGGCCGCAAGTCCGAAGATATGAAATTTATTAAAGTTTTTTTTGTTCATTTCAATGCACATATCACTTGTTTTGGTTTTTCCAGGTAGTGCAGAAGCAGACATTAAATGAAGTGAAAACCAGAATGGTCGTTTGATGGGCAGTTGTGTCAAAAATTTTTGCACCAAAAGTTATTAAAATCTATCCATCTTTTCCAAGTCACAATCGATAATGTTGAGGATGCTTTTTGACTTTTTTGTTCATTTCATTTTGTTCATTTCGTTGGTTCAGTTTTCCTCAGGTAATGCAAAAGCAAACACTGAATGAGGTGGTAAAATGGCCGGTCATTTGATGGCCAGCTGTGCCAGAAATATTCGTACCAAAATTATTAAAATTGGTAAACCCTTCTTCGTTTGACAATCGATAACTTTTGGGATGTTTTTTTTCCAGACACAGTGTATACATATTTAATTAGATCAATTTTTGTGACACAAATTTTATGAACATGACAAAACTTCATCTTGAAGCGTTCGTTTAGATCAATTCATCAAGTAAAAAGCCACGTTTCTATTCAACGTATACATGCATGGTTTTTTTTAAATTTTCAGAAAAGACATGTTTTCACTTTTGACGTTTTTTTCTCATCTATTTTAATAACGCTGGATCTACTGAGACAATAACACTGGTGTCGCCAGTTCTATGGGGCACTGGGGCATGTCCCCCTCGACTTACAACCGTTTGATTTTTTAGGTCGCTTCAGAGCCGCACAAACTCTAACATTCGACTCCTATTCAGTATAAATCCAGAACAACATATATCTGCTGTCATCGCTCACTTCATAAATTTCATTCATAATATTTTTCTGCATCACCCTTAAGCTGTTTTCTCTTAGCTTTGTGCCAGCCGTCTCGCAGCACATCCTGGCAACGTTACTGTACAATAGTAGAATGCAGTAATTAAGCATTGCTAGAACGGGGCCAAAAGCGCCAATTGTACTATTTTTGGCAGCCGCTGTGGCGCCCTAAAATTTGGTTTTGGCGCCATGCTGGCTACTTTTTGGGCTAATTTTTGAATATAAAAAAAAATAAAAATTTGGCTACTTTTCACCAGCGTTGAACGATATGACTTGCAACAAAAAGCTCAGCTGTCGCTAGGAAAGACGCACTACAGCCTATACAGTTCCTGTTGCAGTACTGACCTTCAAGGTCACCCAAGGTTGACGATTTTCATGTCATTCGAAAGCCAATATGCCACTTCTCATTAGTGATCAACAGCAACCTAGGTTCTATCTCTCACCGTTTAGCCACAATACATCCGTTACATACGAACAGACACACGGACAACCCCTGCCATAAACGCTCTACAACACAGCTGTAGCGCATCAAAAAGACTGGCAATACTAGGCCTATACGCACAGAATGCCATGAGAGACTGCGTGATGCGTTGATCTGGTGGTGACGTCATCTCAGCAGCACTGTCAGCAGCAGCAGCAGCAGCGGCATTCGCCTGAGTCATGTACCGCAGCACCAGATGTAACGAGTTGTGATAACTGTCCACCTACACTCATAGACAGACGACCACACTATAATACAGCTTTGTACTGCGAACAGGGCTGGAAAAATGGTCATAAAACAACATATGTATTTTTAGATTTTTTTTAAACATAAAACCTCAAAGGTCCATTTTTGTTTTTTTTTTAAAGTTTTTTTACATATCACATTTTATTTCATATTTTAATCGAGATTTTTTGAATTATGAGTCCACGACACGATTAGTTTATCGTGGTCTAATTTATAGAAAACAATGTGATTATGTGACAGCCAGAGTGTATAAGATGTTTTTCCTGGGTCGTAATTTTATGTATATATGGTGCTCAATTAAACACTAAACCAAAAAACCTTTAAAACTTTAAAACACTTGAAAAATAAAAACCTAAAGCCTAAAATGTTCTTTAAAAACATACGTTTTTCCAGCCCTGGTTGTAAACTAGCAGGCGGGGACTGGAAAAAGCAAAACCATGAAATATGCAATGGTGAAAACGAAGGGTGGAAAACGCAGTGAAATGAAGCGGAAAATAAGTGCACCACACACAAATTTATCGTTTTCGCTACCTGCATACTAAAATTATCAAAGATGAATAATCAGGCTTACAAAAAGTTCCCTTCGAAAATTTTCTGACAGTTTACTTACGACCGAAGGCGCAAAGGTGACGCTGAACGTCGACGTCGCGAGCGGCGGCAGGCTTCCCGTCTCCGGGTCGACGGAGAACGGCGAGTCGACATCCTGGACGCGCTCGGTGGGAATGACGTAGTTTGAGTTATTCTGACAGTCAGCGGTGTAGACATGACAGTGCGGCTTCACCGTCACCCAGAAGAACGGAACCTCCAAGTCACTGCAACCATCAACGACGAACAAACCGCGCCCATGATTCCACCGGATTGCCAACTTTTCTTGGGTTTGTATTTCACAAATGCAAAATATTACATTTGTAACCATATACCGTCTGCTGCCAAATTAATGACTAACTGATGCCAGATTGCGTCTTAACGTATTAGCAGGGTCTATGCTTGGAGACGTCGCTTGGCGGTAACGCGTGTGTTGAATCAACGAAGTTGCTCTACGCCTAGCCTGGTTAGTACTGAGATGGATACCTGTCGGTGGACAAGCGATCTTAATACGCACGCACCTGTATATAGCCAACACCAGAGACAACTCAGCCTTCCATACCTTCGGGGTGGGTAAATCGAGTACCGGCCTGCAGTCCGGCTGTGGCTGAGGTGGAGGTGCGTTCACCTGTGTCGGAATGGCAGGTATGATCCCATATGGTAGGTGACACTTCGTGGCTCTAAAAGACGGGTTTCCCGTGAACAGCTATACCCTCTAAACTGTCTATTGCTATTAAACATAGATGCATACATGCAGTTCCTGACGGTGAAGGATCGCTGAGTGTAGGTGAAAGGGTTAAGAGTGATGAACTGGATAGAATGTTGAGAGCTGATGTCACACAGTTCTCCGACATGTTTCTCTCGAAGTCCGTCCTCTACGTATTCTAGCTCCACACGCGCCTGCACTCCCCGCCCTAAAACGCACATGCCAGCACGGTTGTGTTTAAAAGGATGAGAGTAATGGGGTGTCTACACGATCCAGCAAATATCCAGCAAACTTCCAGCAAATGTATTCAAAATAGACGTGCTAATGCTGGACGTTTGCTGGACGTTTGCTAGATCGTGTAAAACCCTACAACTGGCCTAATCCCCCTCAACCTGATACATTTGGCAATATGGCGTAAAAGCCCTCTCAGGCCACAGAATGTCGTGCTGCACCAAAATAAACGTTTAAATGTCGCAACACGTCACAAAAAGGCTCCAAACCAGAAAAAGTCGCGCTGCTGTCCGCCATTATCTAGCCTGTGGGGCTCAATTTTTGAGGGGCTCCTGTTCACAGGCTTGCCGTGGATATGGATATCCATGGATATATTCAACGGTAGCATCGCCAACCCGTTACGACGTACCGTTTAGCCGCAATACATTTGTTACAATCAAAGACACGACAAAAAACGACATATCGTAGGCTACCCCACGACTCATCCTAACGGTCGGCCAAAGCAAGGGCAATAAGATAGTTACGATATACATTTTCGACAGCTGGGAAATACTTTACTAAGATACTAAGATCACATTTCAATGCAATTGTGCTTTATTCTTTTACTTTTATTTATTTTTTATCAGTTGCGAAAATGTCTGCGTTATGTTTTAGGGGGGGGGAGGAATGGACGCTCTTGCACTGCTGTATTTTGCAAAAATTTAGCGGCTATAATGCACCATAGGCGTCTGTGGATATGGATATATCCATGGATATCCACGGAAAATCTGTGGATATGGATATGGATATGGATGAGAAATTTCATATCCACGGCAAGCCTGCCTGTTCAGTCGATCATGGCGAACGTGCTTAAATTCGCCCTTCAGAACGGGGTTGACGAACCGATGACGGGCAGATGCTGGACATGGCAGTTGTCGCAGACGATTGTCAGCGACTCGGTGAAAGCGGCGATGCACTTGGGTGCAAACAGTATGCTGAGTGTAGTCGTCTGCCCGGCACGGATCTCAAACATCACCGGACTCGCTTCGAACGCATCCCCGAGCCGCGTCACACCGCATGCGGCGAACGTCTACAGTGCAGATATATCAGCAACAACATTCCTTCAATCAGCCAAACTTTGTTCTACTTACTTATCATAATATATGAACGTGTGAGAAAAAGTTTTAGTAGCCTACAGCATCCCCCGTGTGAATTCGTGAAAGAACAATTAGGCTTAAGGCAGCATTAAATCTCGTCTGACAACTGTTCGTAAAAACCTAACAACGCAGTGCTACTTATTAGTAAAACAACGAGACGAATATTTTAGACTAACTAGCAAATAAATTACAGCTATACCAAATATTATTCAGTGTTCATACTCAGAAAATCTTGAAAGTCGTTACGCACTAGTGAAAGCAATAAAGCAGACTAAAGCATAGCCAACGAAAAATGAATTTTAAAAAATCACAAAAGGTGATATTCAATCAATCTTTATTCATATCAGGTAAAAAACCCATATGATCTAAGCCTAAAAGAGTAGTAAAAAGTAAGAAAATATATATATACATGCAGACACAAAGAGCAACCACAAACACAGTCAGCGAAACACATCATCTACACACAGGAACAATTCCAATGTTTCTGAGGTTAATTATCAGCATATTGCCAGACGACCACCAGTGTGTACATGATGGAGATTGTGCATAATAGTGTTATTCAGCAGCACATTGACACACAGTCAGTGTGATGCGGGCAATATCACCTTTTGTAATTTTTGCTGTTTTCGATGTACAAGTTCTTAAATGTTGCTGTTAACAAGTGTATAAACTGATGTTTTGTGCATTTATGTAGTTAAATGTTTTTCATGCATGTTTTTAACGTTTTTTACAAAAGTGACAAAACATGTTCTTAATGTTTTCATTCACAAGTCAATGTTTCAACATCTATGGCCTTAAGATATAGACCTTGATATTAAGAAAAGACTACATCATTGTTTAGAAGGCCGCCACTGACCATGGCAGACGAGCACGGCCAGCAGCCAGTTGCCATCAGCACAAAGCGTCCATGACCGCCGTGGTTAGTCACCACAAACCGAGCCACTTTGACGCCGCCCACGAGACAGTCTCCAACGTCCAGCGTCTCAGGCACTTGAAAAACGCCAACAAACAAACAATAACATCACGCCAATTATTCAAACTATAGATTACAGAAGAACACTCAGAGTCTCGGACAGTGTAAACCTCCACCAGCACCATATGGACTTTCGCCAGGTGGCAGAACTGTATTCGACAAAAACTCACCCGCCCCATCTGGTAACGGTGAACAATCCTCCAATCCTATCCTGGATCCAGATGCTGAGCCAAATCACCACCAATATCTAATCACCGTTATCACCTCTAAGCTGGGCCAAATCTAACCTTCCTTTGAAATTTCAGCCAAATTCGCCTGTAACGTTTTGTGTAATCCTGCTGACAAATGAACAGACAAACACATAAATAAACGCTGGATCACATAACCTCTTTGGCAGACATAATTAAGTGTTTTTAGTTAATGAACAACCAACAGACTTCATTCCTATTGTGAAATGAAATAGGCCTACACATTAGGTGTGTGGCGCGGTAGTCTAACGGTAACGTGCCGGACTTGTAATCCTGAGGTCACTCAGGGGCGCAGGTTCGATACCGCACCAGGAAACTGCCGGGTAACGACCTTAGGCAAGTTGTTCACACACATGTGCCTGTCACCAAGCAGTATAATTTGGTACCAGCCAAAGGGCGGCGATGCCCCGAGGCTGGGAAGATAACCGTAGGTCTGGCGTCGCACTGGCCATGCGTCACGGACTCAAGTGGTCTACCCACCTACGGGCTCAACGGCCGCGAGTGGGAGATGAGCACCCCGCCTCGCCCCAGCTGGGGCATGGCTCCTTTTACCTTTACCTTTACACATTAGGTCATCAGTCACCAGTTCACAAGACATACTTCCAGTTCCAGGAATTCAATAAACGTTTGACAAGCAGGTGTGGAGCAATGGGTAACGTTATGACGTTGGACTTACTATCACGAGGTCATTGGTTCAACTCACGGTCGGGTCACTATCAACTGGCTGCTATCTGGATGAGTGACTGTCTGCAGACAGGTAGTCAATTCAGCCTTCCATCCCACCGGGACAGTGGCTTCTATCCCTATAGGCCTACGTGGTGGGCGCAGCTTGCACCCAGTGAACAATAAAGGGTGACAGTTTTGTTAAGGTTGTAGATTAAAACTCCCTCCTCCTATTCTTTTACTTTTCTCCTATTTTTCAATCTACGCCTTTAACAAAACTTTATCCCTAGAAAGGGGGAAAAGCCCAAAATAAAGGGGAAAACTTGACTCAGAAATTAGGGGGAAACTGAGCCCAAAACTGGGGAGAGTAGCGCCCGATTTCGGTTCCAGATTTTGGGGGATAAAAGCCACTGTATAGCACCGGCCTCTCTGGCTGTGGTCAAAATGGGTTCAATACAGGTGGTCCACCTGTGTCGGGCGGCAGGTAACACTGTGCGATCCCACACGGCAGGTGACGCTGACGCTCCGTAGCTCTAAGACGGGTATCCCGTAAAGAGCTATACCTTTTAGACATTGAAACCCCACCATGTCACGACTCTTATTGACTGTTATTGTTTCTTTGCACTGCACTAACGGTATTTAGCTATTCGGCTACCCAGCTGCAAATATGCGAAATAAACTCACTGTCATCGTCACTGACGCCCCTGCTGGCGTTAGAACTGCTAAAGCGACTAGACTCACGTGTGAGTCGAGGTGGTGGTTGTCTGGCGTGGATGGGTACAACGAGCGGAGTCGACAATGACTCAACCACGAGTTCATCATCATAGTCGCACTTCGCGTCCGGCAGAAACCGCACGCTGTACAGGCAACTCATGCCGGGCGCCACCTGGTTCGTGTCCGTCGGAAATCGACCTTCCAACAGAGACGCACACATCCAGTGGCGTGGCGGATCCGGTATATTGGAATAAAGGGCGGAAGATTAGAGGGTAGTCTGATGTGCCCCTTTGCCAGAAATTTTTGTTCAAATGTCATGCAAAATAATGGACTTCTGTGCAAAATTTTCACTTGCTTTAAGATGCATCCAGTTAATAGGAGACAAAGGCGGCCGCCCCACCCCGCCCTTAGATCGCCACTGCACATCAGTCATGCAGAAGGTCGCAGGACCTGGGGGCTTTACCAAGATTTTAGCCTCCCCCGCCTCCTGACCAGTTTCAAAGAACTTGGGTCGGCAGCTATGGGTCTAAGGCCGGCCCGTATGCACGACGTGATCGTAAGTAACAGTCTGGACTAAATCGGTGTTACGACAAACTAGCAGCTTAAGTTCGTATGCACGACAGCGACTTAATATAATTCTTTATCCGCACTGTTAGGGAAGTAGGTAGGCGTGGTGTAGTGGTCACGCGTCTGATCCGATCAGCGAAGTTACTGTACGCCAGGCCGGGTTAATACTGCGATGGGTGACTGCCTGTGGGCAGGTAAACCATCTCGGGATGTAACCAACCGCCTAGGTCAACTCAGCCTTCCATCCCTCCGGGGTAGGTAAATCGAGTACCGGCCTATCTGGCTGGGGTTAAGGCGGGGCGCGTTCACCTCTGTCGGGTGGCAGGTAACACTGTGTGGTCCCATATGACAAGTGACGCTCCGTAGCTCTGAGATGGGTTCGCTCATTAGGAGCTATATGCGACCTTTAACCTTTTTTTAACAAAACACAAAATGAAAGAAACAGACGGACAGACAGACAGACAGACAGACAGACAGAGAGTAGGCCTATAATTTGTTTCTTGCTTGTTTAATGGGTCCAATTGAACGAATATTATTACAGTTTTAATTGCCTGTGTAAAACCTGAGAACGTGAACTGAATCTAGGCCTTAAGTCAAATGAGAAAATCGATGTCTCAATAAATGAACTCTAACTTTCCGATCTGTCGCAGCTTACTTTTATGCCGTACTAGTCTAATAGAATTGGGCTGGTTACTTCATAAATGGCATGATTGCGGAGGAGTCCACAACAACTTTCTGCTGGGGTAGGTGGTTTTTGTAGTTACCAGTACGCCACCAATTAATTTGAAAGCATGCACGCTAATACCCCGTTTACACGATCGAGCAAACATCGAGCAAACGTCGAGCAAATGTATTCAAAATACACGTGCTATTGCTCGACGTCTGCTCGATGTTTGCTCGATCGTGTAAATGGGGTATAAGGTCAGTGATATTGAAACAGATGACTGACTGACCCAGGCCGACTGAGAAGTATGCCGTCTTCGGCGGAATGACACGCACTGGTCTGGAGACTGAACTGACATTACGGAGTTCCAACGTCACCTTAGCCACAGCATCAGCGAGTTTAAGTTAGTCGGTTCACTTAAAATTGAAGCTGTACAGTGTAATAAAGTACAAAAAGTTAAAGTAAAATTCATCTCAAAATCATAAGATAAGCCTACTTTACATGATGCGCTCGTTCACAGTTAATTCACAGTTAATTCAGCTGAATAATAAAGTTGATAAAGTTATCTAACCTCATAAACGCATCCAGGATAATAGTCTGTAAACGTCACAATCGCTGGCGTTGGCGCGAAAATTGCAGCGAGCACCACAGCACTGAAAACATTCAGTCAAATAACATTCATAAAATTATCTGATATTGAGGACATACATGTAGGTTCTACTTAATCAGCAGAAACGCAATTACCTCCGCCAAGGAGGTTATGTTTTTGCCGGTTTTTGTTTGTCTGTGTGTGTGTGTGTACAAGACAACTCAAAAAGTTATAGATGGATTTTTCTGAAATTTTGAGGGTATGTCGGGTATGGCATATGCTACAAGTGATTAAATTTTGGGGGTGATCCAGCAAAAATCCTGGATTCTGGATCACTTTGAAATTTTCGTTACCATTGCGTTAAAGGGGGCATAAGCGGAACCGCTGCAAAACCGAAGATGGTGACGCCACCTGGCAAATAGCATTGCCTTGGCGGAGGTACCTGCAGGCTACGACTGCTTTCTAGTTAAAACTGTAAATAAATGGATTCGACGTACCAATATTTATACTTTAAGCCTCGTCTACTCCTTTACTCTTATAGGCCTAATGTAACAAGTAATTTTTTTCTTTAAATTATAAAAAATTTCTCAGACATGCCTCATACTTAAACACGACCCCATCAATATGCCAACTGGCCATAGACAATGCTACGAGAGTCGTTCGATAAATAAGTTACAAAACAGCGCCATTCTATAAATTCTTAAAATAAGAAAAAATCGAAATATAAGTTTTGTAGGGAATTTAACTCCGAGCATACGCTGAAATTCTTTTAATGACGACGTCATTATTGTGACGTCATCTGTTAATAGAAAACAGTCTACTTGTGTATTATTTTCTCCACCAGTAATCTACCATAACTTACAAATGACAAACAGCATCATCATCATCATCAGGTCGAGTCTCCTCGGGCATAGGAGCGAAGTAAAATGAATAAACTTAACAAGTTAATGTCACGTCTTTAAACGTTAAACAGCTATGTTTCATTTTTTCACATATCTTCCAATTTTGTTCAAACATTTGTCCCATCTGTCACCAAGTTTCTGAATTCCCGATGCAAAGAATGATGCTGGCTGCTGTCGAAGCCATCAAAGAACGACTGATTGCACCTCGGTACCTGATGCAAATTTCTGCCCAACTGGCATTTTCTTCCACCAAGCATGTACTGTTAAAAGTAAAGGTAAAAGGAGCCATGCCCCAGCTGGGGCGAGGCGGGGTGCTCATCTCCCACTCGCGGCCGTTGAGCCCGTAGGTGGATAAACCACTTGAGTCCGTGACGCATGGCCAGTGTGACGCCAGACCTACGGTTATCTTCCCAGCCTCGGGGCATCACCACCCTTTGACCGGTACCAAATTATACTGCTTGGTGACAGAAACACATGTGTGTGAACAACTTGCCTAAGGTCGTTACCCGGCAGTGTCCTGGTGCGGAGTCGAATCTGCGCCCCTAAGTGACCTCAGGATTACAAGTCCGGCACGTTACCGTTAGACTACCGAGCCACACACATGTACTGTTGGCTTCATAAAACACGTATCTCCATACACTGGACGCATCTCACAGTGAATTTGATTTGCATGAAGACATTTTGCTCAAAAAAAAAACAATAATGGCACGCTGTTCGTTATGGGGCGATTTCAGTGGTAACTTCGCCGAATTTAATATTCAGAAATGACGTCACAGTGAGGTCATCGTAACAAAATTCACATAAGTTAAATTCCCTACAAAAAGAATATTTCGGGGATTTTTTCTATTTTAAAAATTAATAAAATAACGCCATTTTGTAACTTATTTATCGAAGGACCCTCGTATAACACACGTGTGTTCAGTGGCGTATTTAGGGGGGGGCCACGGTGCGATGCCCCCCTTTGGCCCAACCATGAAAATTGTTTACAGCTGACTTTATATGAAAAGGTGCGTTTTTTGCCTTTTTCCAGCAAGAATTGCAAAATTCAACAATGTTTGATGGTCTTTTGCGTTTCCAAATTTCAGAAAAATGGCCGAATTTGCGGTTTCCATTGAACATTCAGAAGCAAAAAGTGTTTCAGCTTCAGGGGGGCTTCGCCCTCCTAACTCCCCGACCAGGGGCTCTGCCCCTGGACCCTGCTGAGGGCTTCACCCCCAGACAGCCGTTGAAGGCTCGCGCTCCGCGCGCTCGCCATGCCCCCCCCCTTTTTGCCAAATCCTAAATACGCCACTGCGTGTGTTCTTATCACTATTGACAGCTACAAGAAATAGACATCTGATTTGCTGTTAAGACTATTGGCCTTAAACAGTTTGATTTTATTGTCAGGGCTAAACTAGAGGTATCTGTACAAAATTCTGGCCAACTAACCCAAAAGTTCTTTTTTTGGTAAGCCTACAAGGAAACATTGGCCACGTGTTCATTTTCTGTCAAAAACATCTAACAAATGTTTACAACATTACAGTTTCTGCTAAATTAGTCTGCAATGATCTCATCACAAACGTCTCATTGCGGCACCTTGCAAATTTTCAGCATTCACAAACTGATGACTTTAATTAATATTAATTTAGTTAATATTTTACAAAGTGGTGTTGAATTTGTTGGCCTGGTGAAATGTCTGATGACCATTTTATTCCACATTTACTTCTAAACGTGTCAGCAAAGGTTTTTTTTATATCGATCCGCGTTTGATGCAGTCTTGCAAAAAACTTGGCAGATTATCACATATATTGGCTTAAACCATTTTCATCCATCATTTTCAAAATATAAATACAAATAAAAGCACATTGACAAGATATCATGAGGATGATTTCTGACGCTACTGCTCCAAGCTGTATCAGAATTAATCCGCAGTAAAGCCAGTCTGCGGTACCTTTCTGGTGACTTTGCTGGTTTTATGCCCAGCTCCTTGGGTGATCGTTTGACACGGCGCACTAGAGTGTCTCCCGCCGATGCAGAACAAGCTGAAGATGGACTTATAAAATGCGCGTTCTTCAAATAATTCACTTTACTCTGCATGCCGCCGAGATCTTTGCGCGTCTTTTCGCGGGCTTCAGCTCGCATCTGCTGCTTCCATAAGGACTTGAGCTTCGGAAGACGCCTCTAGCAGTGGCACAAATGCAGAATATAATAAGAAATGTTCACGGTTCGAAGATTCATATCGCCGCGATGGCAGTAACAATTATAACTAATCAACGCGCAGCGCCAGGGACAACTATAGACACGGTAATTTATAACAAGAAAATTGAGCTAATGCTCACGAGACACGCGAAAGCCTGTAGCAGTTCCTGTTCGCAAATTGCCTTAGTCTACCTCCAGCCATTTCGTCGCAATTCACTCTTGAAGTGCACGGCGCAACCAACAATTGCAGAAAAACAATTAAACTCCTTATTGTTGGAGTTCAAGGTCTTTCAAAGTTATCAATGTTGATACAGGTAAAAAGCTCGTCACTAGGGCTTGTTGTGATAGGCAGCATATCCATGCCCATCTGCAACCGTTTTCAGGGTATACTTGCCAACAACGGTAAAATAATGACTTTTATGAGGTACCACTGTTTTATGCCCTCGTGCACAGGTTTCCTTGAACCTAAAAGGTTGAGACTTGGACTGTTGAAATCTACATTCAATGCTGAAAATGTCATACTGGGCTCATCTTAGTCTATCTGTAGTGAATTCGGCGCAATTCACTCTTAAAATGTGTCTCGCAGCCCGAAACGCCAAGAAATTGATAAAAACCCCTATTTTGGCATTCAAGGTCATCCAAGGTCATTGAATTCGGTAGCAATCGAAAGCCAGTGTACAACTTCCTATTAGTGATTAATAGTAACCTAGGCCTTATTCTCTACACCGTTATTGATATTCAGTGACATATTGGTTACAAGAAATCTGAGCTAATGCTCATGAAACGCGCAAGAGTTTATAACAGTTTCTGCTGGCAGGTAATCTTGGTCTATCTCCATCCATTTCGCCGCAATTCACTCTTTTGCAATCAAAAATCACCCAAGAAATCACTTACAATCAATATTTTTCAGGTTCAAGGTCATTCAAGGTCATCGATGTTGACATTCTTAAAAAGCTCGTCGTCAGTGCTTGTTACGATAAGCAGCATGTCTGTGCCTATCTGCAACCATTTACATGCTAGACAAGCGGACAAATAACCACTTTTCAGAGGGGTAACCCTATTTGACACCCGCGTGTGCAGGCTTCCTTGAATTTATAGGGTCCAAACTTGAACTGCTAAAATCTACATTCCATGCTGAAAATTTCATATGCAGGTTGTCGTGATCTATCGCCAGACATTTCAGCGCAATTCACTCTTGAAATGCGTGTCGCAGTCCAAAATCGCGAAAAATTCACTAAAACCTCTTATTTTGGAAGTTAAAGGTCATTCAAGGTCATCGACGTTAACATTTTTAAAAAGCTCGTCGCCAGTGCTTGTTATGATAAGCAGCATGTCTGTGTCTATTTGCAACTATTTTCACGTTAGAGGAGCTAACAGCGGCAGAATAAAGCCTTTTTAAGGGGAGGGCGGTGCCCCTCTTTCGTCCCCTAGTTCGTAGGGACCACTTTACCCAGGGGCATGAAATTTTGTCACTAAACACTAGAGACTCTAAGCTATCATCCAGTAAAAACCCAAAGTCTCTATCTCACCTGGTCTTGAAACGGTACCGAGACGTGACAGACAGACGGGCAGACAGACGGACAGACAAAATTACCATAGCTATTACGCGCTAGCTCTCGTGCGTAAAAAATCGCAAATTTTTTCTACCCCTCTCTCATTTAGCGCTCTCATTCGGGGTGACCCCCTTCGAATTTATGGAAAAGCTTTACGGTTCCTGAAACTAGAGTCTTCCAGGCAGCTGATGGTGAAGATTTGGTGATCCTATCTTGCACCGTTTTTGACTGATCCACCCTTGTGACAGACAGACAGACAGACAGACAGATGGACGAATGGACGGACAAAAGTGCGATGGTTAAGACGCAATAAAGCAGTAGCTGCTTTCGTGCGTAAAAAGTAAGCCTTTACGTTTGACACACATTTTGAACCTTGTCAAACATTAACCACCTTATGACATTCTTTCATCAGCTAAATTAGTACTGAACTTTAAAAAAGTCAGTAAACATCTCTTGGCACATACTAAGTGCTTTATGAAAATTAATTAGCCAGCCTTAGTTCAAATTTACAACAAAACACACATTCAAAAGCCAACTAAATTTTACATAACAATATAGCAACATGTTTAGATTGTAATGCAGCAGCATCATGGCCCACTTGAAAGTTGAAAAATTTTGGGGGCAAGAAGTTGGAATCTTCTAGCAGACTGCTGCAAATTTAAAACAGAGCAGATTATGGGTGCTCAAAATTGCAATTTAATTTTGGCCCTAAGTTCCACCAAAATGGGGATTTCCAGTCCCATTTAAATTTTTTTTGGAAAAATGTTCTAAAAAAGTTAAATTTTATGTGGCTAATGATCACTTAAGCCCAAATGCCATTATGCCGACTTTGCAACAAAATCAAAGTTGCAGACTTTGTCGTGGACACAAATCATGAAAGTCCACAACAGAAATCATGTCGCTGACAGCCGACTTTCATGATTTGTGTCCATGATGCCGACTTTGTCGCCGACTTTCCCGTGCATTGTAACGAACTAAATTCCATTAGAGTGACACAAATAGGCTTGTCGCGAACTTGTCACGAACTTTGTCGCAAACATCTTGACATATCAAGATGGTTTGTGTCCGCAACTTTCCACGTGGGAAAGTTTTGGTGAAAGTCAGAGTAATGGAATTTGGGCTCTTGTTGCAAATTATTGTGACAGAACTTAAACTAAAATCACACAGTCAGACCGCATCGTTTGCTGAGTGTGATTTTCTGCGCTTCCTGGCATCGACGTAACTTTCACTCTCGGCTGACTTGTGAAGTAGAAAGCTGCCGTCATCATCGACTGAGTCGTCATGGTTGACTGCCGCTGGACTGAATCCACGCATTGTGTCTGACGACAGCCGGCGAGATGCCAGAGCATAGTGAGGAACCTTTGGACCTAGCACAGTGCAGCAGCAGCAGCCATTTTTGTACAATCAATCAACTCAACTAACTGACCAATCTCTCTCTCTGTCCTTCAGGCTGTGGATCCCTCAAATGAAGGGTCAGCCACACGGGTTCTCCGTCTCCACTCGGCTCTATTCTCCACGTCCATCAGGTCGACTCGCAAGTTCTCCATGTTGTACTTCACAACGTCGATCCACCTTTTTCTCTGCTTTCCCCTACTCCGTTGTCCACGTACGTCTGCCTCCAAGATTCTCCTGACACAATCCTCCTCTTCTCGGCGTTGTACATGCCCAAACCATCTCAACCTGGCCTCCCGTAGTTTGTCCATGATGCACGCTACTCCGAGGATGCGACGGATGTCATCACTTCTTTTCTTGTCCCTCAAGGTAAGGCCAAGGATCCATTGTAGCATTCTCATTTCAGTTCTCTCCAAGTGCTCTTCTTCGCGCCTTCTCAATGTTCATGCCTCTAAACCATAGATCAACCTATCTATCTGCCTATCTATCTGTGTACATAATCTATCAATCACAGTTCACATCTGCAAAGCTAACACAACTCAACTGTTAAGTAGTGATGCTACCTAGACCCTGTATATTAATGACAAAACAACGCCACTGCATGCACCAAAATTGTTCTTTTATTACTATGCAGTGCAATGCGCAGCTCAGGTTAAAGTGACAAATAAGCAGGAATGATGCATCACCTGAAGGTGGAGGCACAGGTGGAATTTGGACATCTCTGAAGTCTTCGGGAGAGATGAGGTTATGCTTCCTCAGCAGCTCGGAGTCAACACAGAAACGAAAGTGGCTGTGAACTGCACAGCAAATTTACCTGTGCACACTCAGCTATTTACCATAGATCGTACAAACTACGTATTCCTAAAATAATAACCTTGTATAAATTGTACAATAAACTTTTGACGGACAACACCAAGCAAGCAAGCACAATATATCGTGCACGACTAAAGATATGCCGAAAGATTTTTTCCCAGCAAAATTAGAAAAGTTAAAGTTTAAAGAAGTGTACAGCTTTATTATGAGAACCCATCTTAGAGATATACAGAGCATCACCTGTCATATGAAATCACACGGTGTTATTTACCACCCAACACAGGCAAAGGTGTCCCACCTTAAACCCTGCCAAGCAAGCCAGTATATCAGTTACCTACCCCACAGAATATAGGAACGGAAGATTGAGCTGACTTGGGTGGTTGGTCCTGATATACCTGAATGCCAGAGAGTGACTCACGGAAGTAATAACCGGGCCCAATGTGAAGCAACTTTGTTTTTTGCGACTATCTGGTTAACCAAACTCCAAGTCACCACACAATTTGGTGACTTGCATTCTACTGGAACACCTCGCAGGTGCACATTTTATAGTAATATTTGATAATTTATGACTGGTATTTTCCATGTAAATTTCATTATTCTGTGCATTTAACAGGGTTGAATTAAAATGACATGCCATACCAGGAGGGACAAAGACATCTGGGTAAGATGAGAGCAGATCGGAATAAAGTCGTTTGGATGTGCGGACATCGGCTGAAGTGGAGCGAGCTTGAGCCTGCATAATATGACACTCCAACATGTCGATTTCAGCCAAGCGCCGTTCTCGCTCCTTCTGAACCTAATGCAATCAAATCAACATTTACTGACATCGTACAGCCAGTGTTCTGTATTTTCTCATGCTGCCCATCTGTCAGAGGCAGCCCATGCAACAGTTGACTATAGCAAATCTGTCAGTACTCGTCAAGCACTCTGCTGGCTGATCTATGGTGCACAACAACCAAGCACAGACAATGGGTGATACCATGGCTCAGGCTGACTACGCAATGATGATGACGATGATTATGATGACAATCAGAAGGCTGGATGGTAACAATGTAAAAATATTAAACATCTTATACAAAATAAAAAGGCAGTCAAATAAGATACACTGCAATACTATGCCACACAATACACAAGTCTTAACTGATTATAACATAAAAGACCTGAACAATATTGGAGTTGATGCATATGGGCGGGTGTTAAGTATGAATTCTACAAAACTTAAGACACCAGTACAAAAACCCAAACTAAGACCTACACTGTTGACTTTGTTACATACTACAACTACAGTTTCAAAATCACAAAATATTCCACAGCAAAAACCTTAAGAAGGGCATCGACATACTGCTGATGATATTCATCATCTGAACACTTGGATGTGTTGAGGTACTGAATCGTGTCCGGTGCGATCGTGTCTCGTGTAAACAGTTCACGGAATGTCCGGACCAGTATGTGAGTGACGTCCTGTGATCGAGCCGAGCTTGGTCTTTCCACATACATTGGTGGCTCATTGCTGCTGCTTACATCTTCCTTTCCATGATCTTCAGTCACCTGTGCCTCGGGCGTTCCAGCATCTTCCGTCTCAGGCATCTTGCTATAAAAAAGCAATGTTGATTTTTATGAGTTCAAAGCCTGTCTAAATTGTTTTGTCTGACATATAGTTTAATTACACAAGTTACAAAACGCCCTCAATGAATATAATAAAAACAACATTTGCAATTCAGTATGCCAGCCAATCAAAATATATTTTTAAAAATAGACTAGCAGACTCCCAGACAGGCTGACACATCTAGATAGACCCATCACTGAGCAAAGCATAAACTCAAACTGCAGCAAAAAAATGCAAACCTAAGCAGAAAGCCGCCCTCACATTACCAGTGTTATACTATTCTGAGACACATGTGACTTGGCGAACAGTATCACAAAACATTGCAGCTGGCCACATTAACCCTACCCACAATGGCAACAAATATTATCACTTACTAACCTTAACCTTAGCCAGACTTGATACGGCTGTCATTATCCACTGAGTGGACGGCATTGATGCTAGGCTACCTTAACCTTAACCCTAACACTGACCCTAACTCTAAAAGTACGTCCGCACATCGTTTTTATCCACTGTGTATGGCATTACACTAGCCTACCTATTACATCTGGTGCCAGTGCGACGGTCTGTCCTAAACTATATCGTCAGCTGCAACAATAATGTCAGTTTTTTCATCTACATAACATGACATTGCAGTATATCTAAAGCAGATCGTTCCCAGCCAGTATGAAGTGCAATAGTAGTTCCCAGTTGGTGTTGGGGCTGTCGTAGCCTTGTTATACACGGCTCGGATTTCAGATACTATGAATGCAGCTTATAACTAGGCTAGGGCTGTCGGGGTTTTGCGACACAAGCTTGGCGATATATAGCGAGTGAAAGTGAAACTATGTCTGCTTTCAAACTGCGGTTTTCTACTGTCGTACAAATTGTTTATAAGTTATTATTAGCACTTACAAACTATAGTCTGACCTTCTAATCCTGTATCAAGATACTAAACTCTTAACATGTAGGCGAACTACAACTTTTTGTTTACATCGTTGCTACGATACCGGTAATGATTCTGAAATAAGTAAGCAAGCGTTTTCAGGCAGACCAATGAGCGACTACATCTTCCGTAGGCACACTCACTGGCTAGTGGCTAGACTAGTGGCTTGAGTAGCTTGTCAGGTCCAAGCGAAGTTGACATGGACTTTTGTCGCCAAACGCGGGAGAAATCGCTGTCGACACAATACCTTTCCGATTTTGGATATCTCCACCCGTTACAGAGATATTCGCGGTCGAAGTCTGAAGTTGTCCGAACTTGCGCCAAATTTTACGTTTTTGACCCCTACCCCAATTTTTATTGAGAGGACCCCCAAAACTTTCAGATTTAGATTATAAACTGAACATACTTCCGATCACGTGGTTAAGTTTTAAGGCGATCGGCCAACGGAGATCGGAGATCTTGGGATGAGAAAAAAAGAAAGAAAGAGCAGTAAAAATGAGCTCCGGTCAGCCGCCGACTCGCGCCGCCGCCGCCAGCCGGAATCGTTTGGCGCCGCCGCCAGCCGAAAAACAGACGGCGCACCGCCAGCTGAAATTATCGGCCGCCGCCGCCGCCGACATTTTTACGGCGCGCCGCGGCTTGTAGTGATTAGTCGTCAAGTTAATAATGATATTATAATAGCAGCAGTTATGACAGTGTGTTACGGAACT
>Ga0209367_1003916_pt1 | contig 20380 bp, 14 predicted proteins | sample WorMetLIZISLAND2_FD_187412 | JGI IMG/M metagenome (GOLD analysis project Ga0209367, IMG submission 187412) | Marine gutless worms symbiont microbial communities from Max Planck institute for Marine Microbiology, Germany - Olavius geniculatus... ...
AATTTTTAAAGTTAGTACTGACTGTTTCTAAGTCATTCGTACTGTTTTATATATTTTTATGCTTTCCCCTTTGTGCTGTCATATGCCTGATTTGTATGTACTGTGATGCCTATAAGTGCTCATGGCCTTGGCATTGTACTTGGTTTCCAAGTTTCAAATTAATTAACGCTACTAATATTTCCATATATTATAAAGTATAGTAATTGTTCTATTAGGTTTATGTTTTTTTAATCTCCTTCACCGACAAATCCGACTAGATTTTATTGCTTGCTTTATTTTAGGCTACTTGTCGTCAGTTCTGGTGTTGCGCGATTTTGTGTTCGCAAAATGCTACACAAATAAGTGTTAATGAATCTTGGCCTAAGTCATTTACATCTCTGAGTTTATGCCGAATACATAAAAATACTTTATTTGCTATTCTTAAATGTAGTCTGTTTACGTGAATTGGCGGGTTAATTTTTAAAATTTGATTGCATCAAACATAATAAGCCTTTTAGCATTTTAGGACTTTATTGTCGCATTTCGCACGCATAAGATCACGCAAAAAAAGTGACACAAGACATGATGAGACATGTTCAATTAGTTCAATATCACGGTGCAGCACAACGTCGGTTGCTGCTGCTGCTATGGGACATGTAGTCCCGTTTCTAATGATTCTGTCTTAGGCGATACGAGAAACGTTCGATTATTGATCTACAGGCCTAACATTCCTAGCTGGGGCATTTCTATTGAACTTATTGAGCTGCAGCAGCTGAAGCCGATATTATCGATAATAGAGCAGTAGGGCCTATTGTTGCGTTTTTGTATAGTTGGGCACTTGCGCAGACTTTGTCAAGGGTCTGCCTTAGGCCCAATTTTTTATTCCTTCAACATTTGCGCTATACATTTTTTGTCTGTTTCTGCTTTCATACGGTGCTGCAATCGTGTTTTGTGCTAGTGAATTCATTTATCGGCTGGCTGGCTGGCTGAAGACGGCGATGGGCGTACCTACGAAGGAGGTGTGCTACGGCTGTCAGCGGCCGATAGAGGATCGCTTTCTACTGCGTGTGATGGACCAGTCGTGGCATGAGCGTTGTCTGCAGTGCTGTGTCTGCTTGCAGTCGCTCGACCGATCCTGCTACATTAAGGACAGCCAGCTTTACTGCAAACCCGACTACGACCGGTCCGTGTAGGCCCCTCTAGATTCTACATTTTTTCATGCCTTTTAAACCCTTTTTGTATATTCCTTTAATGTTCTGTCATAAACGCTTAAAAAAATCAAAACGTTAAAACGCGTTATGTTGAAATTTGAAAAAAAAATTCTAGACTTTAACTTCCTTCCCATACCCCACCTTTCAATTGTCCCACTACATGTAGATTCTGGCTACGCCACTGTGTTTGGATTACGAATTTATGAGTTGCTTTTCATGATCATGCACAGACATTTTCTGTCGGCACTCTTCTCTGAAGTGCAATGAAACATTATTTCACTTAATTATTTTTTAATAGTTTAATAACAGAATATCTGCATGACGCAGCGATACTATTAATATTGCCACAAAATTTTTTTATTTTAAGGGATTTAAATTATGTCTGTATTCCTGACAAGGTATTAGGCGATTAAAAGTCCCGAAATATGTATGTCAAATTGTGAGAACTGGTGGCTTTGATCGTGGTTGGATTATCGTCGAAACACAGCGAGTCTGTCATCATCGGTGCATTAATATGCGTCGTGGCTGGGCCGTCCGTTGACAGTGTTCGTCATCGTCCATATTGTCCTGCTGCATCACACGCAGTGCAGCGTCATTCTGATATCGCTGAGATGAGACAGAGTATTTTCGGCCGCGCGCGTGATGACAAACCTAATTAAACGCCGAATTAATCGGCGAAAGACGGACGGACGGTGCACTGAAGCTAGGGCGATCGAGCGCGCTTATTGAAGTCGCGGTAAGATTGATGAGTCGTCTGTCGTCACGCTTAAACACCGCCGGGCGGCTCAGCAGACTGACCCTGCAGCCCAACCCAGTGCCCACCCCGACGTCAGGACACCGCGCGGCGTCACTCACTGCAAGGCATGCAATATTGGTGCTAATAAGAGCGACCCGTCGATCAGTGCCGGGGCCTCGGCCCGGGCGGGGCGTTCGGTCTTCAAAGGTCGCGCGACCCGGTCAAGTGGACATCACTAGCCGAGCTACCCAGTCCGTGCACGTCTGTCGGCGTGAGATTTTATCAGCGATGTCTGCATCGCGGTTGATGTAGCACGACAGAAACAATAGAGAGTGCGTCAGAGACTGACAGAAGGCATAATATGTTTAGTCGAAAAAATTCTGCAATACGACGTTTGCATCGAAGTGTTAACCAATAACCGCGTGTCGAGCAGAGAACAGTGTCATATTTGATGGAACCATTAGCATTCGGAAACCACACATGGAGACAAAATAAACTGCTTTTGACATAGGATACTGTTCTCAACCTGGTCCCGGGACAATTTTACCCCATTTCAGTAAATGTCGTTCAACACGCAGCTTTTTGGGCTTTTGGGAGTATGCTTTCGCAACTTCGCCCGTTCGCATTACCCTGCAGTTGCGAGTCATTGCTTATAAGCCTATATGATGCTTTGAATAAACGAAGCATGCATTCAGCATGAGCTCTTTTTACTGCAATAATCGAGGCTAGCGCATTAGAGGTTTTATTTTAACTTTGTGCGTTATACAAACGTACTTTTACTTATTTAATCATTTCTGAAACTGCCCCTTCTACGCAGAGTATACAGGGTGGACAAAAATGGCACAAAATTTTTTTATACACCAATAACTTTGTCAAATATGAACCGATTTTTAAATTTTTTAGTGTCTTAATTACGAGAAAATTTGTAGTAACAATGTCACTAAAGATCCCACCACATTTCAAGTGTGTCGCTAGTGAAATATCAGTGTTTTTAAAGCAACAGTTGAAATCAAGGCAGTTTCAATGCATTCTAAAAAAAATTAACAACAAAACAACCTGTTTGTTACCTCAGTTACTGTCCAAAGTAACTGTAACATATCGCAGTTTTCACATCAAATGTTCAATGTGTCCACCTTGCTGCTGGACGATGAACTTAAGCCAGCGACGCCACTGACCAGTGGCGCGATTAAACAAACGCTGCGACAGTTTGCCGCACTCAATGCTCCAGAATTGTCGTGAATTGACATCATTGGTAAACCATCTATGAAAGATCCCCCTTAGACAGCATAATCGACGAGATTTAAGTTCAAGCTGTTTGGAAGCCACATGTCAAGCTTGAGCAACGTTGGTCACGCAATTGGTCACTGTCGTCACTGACGAGTGCGATATCTGACATTTCACAAGGTAGTGTAACGACACCTATGAGGTGTGGTGGGATTTTTTAGTATTAATGTTACTACACATTTTCTGTTGATTCCATCAGTGAAAAATTTTGAAAATCGGTTAATATTTGATGAAGTTATTGGCATATAAAATTTTGTGCCATTTTTGGCCCACCCTCTATATGTTTCATTTTATGCGCCATCCGGTACATGCGAAACCATTTCGTTTGTATAGGCTTAATCACATTATCACAATGCCGCGCAACACAGCAGAGGTTTTCGCCGGTTGGTTACTATGACAAAGCGATGACGTCATCAGCATTCTCATCATCATCGTCATCTTTCATGGTGGTCGTCGCCCGCAGGTTGATGCCTGGAATGCCTGGAATGCCGATTATGCGTTAGTCAACGACGACTATGACGACGTCTTCGTGCAGATAAAATATATGCTGCACGACCACCACGTTTATGTTAGTCGCCTAGTATCTTCTTTTGACGCAGATGCCCGTGCGTCATAACCGTGGCTTTCTAGCTTGACGTACTAATAATAGTATAGGTGTCGGACTTCCGATCAAAAGTTTTGTGTGATCAACGGGAGATCCCCTATCGTATTGATAGGCCTGTCAAGTGTTTATTATACCTGGAATCTCGGTATATATCCAACAACTATGTTTGCTTAGCCTTTCATCCCTCTGGATAGCATAGTTGTTTTAGGCAAATCGAGTAGGCCTACCGGCCTATCTGCTGTAGAGGGTTAAGACCGGGTTCGTTTGTTTCTGATCTAATATGGCAGGTGAAGCTCCGCAGCTCTGAAGTGGGCTTCTAATGGAGAGCTTTAAAAAGTTTCATAATTTGCATGTGTTTAACAAAAGTTGCATACTTTATCTAGTTATCATACGAAGACTATTCATTATTTACCACGTTTATTAATTAGTAATTTAATTTGCAGAAGCAATACATGTGTAAGAAAAAGAATGTAAACGACGTTTTTGGAAATGCTTTTGCAAAAAAAAAAATTTTTTAAATCAAAAATTTCAGCCTGAAGTGATTTTCATTTTTTTTCATCTCTTCGTCACAGTGTATTATAGCACATCGGTGACTATAGCTCTGGAGAAACATTTGCAAATATTGGATAGATCAGGTCGTCCCCGGCGTAATTCACAAATTCCAGTTAGGCCTATATACGTGATAATTATTGTGCGTGACGTCACCGGAAAGCGCGGTTGTAAACGCGAATGCAACGCATCGCGCGGTGTTTGCTGTGACGTTCTTGTCATCTTTTACGAGGCACGGCGCAGCAGCAAGAAAGAGCGATTCTTCGTTGCCATTAAGAAGGTGCTGTTGACTCGCAGACTGACTGACCGACGGCCTACGCACGCTACAGTTTAGTCGGTAAATCGATCGAGAAATGGCTCGTTTCACCGCCAGTAGTCCGCTGCATTCGGTGAAACGATGTCGTGTAGTTTGCACGGTGCCGCAATGGCTCTATACTAAACGCCCGTTGTCCGCAGGCGCCGGGCACACAATCGAAACACACGGCGACGCCGACCGACCGACAGTCGAGCGACTTCCGGCGCCGTCAGACCGGAAACGTTTTACGGTTTGTTTGAGCATCGTGGGAGGCGGCGGCAGCGCTGTAGAGGCGACGCACGACGACGATCGTAGAGTCTATATATACTCGCACATAGGCGCGTGAAGCTTGTGGGTTCAGTAGCAAGGACGACTTTTTACGTTCACATCGTCCGATCCGACTGTCACGTGACTTATGACTCGTCACGTGATCCGAGACCGATTTGCTGCGTTGCCATAAAAACAGATAACTTGACAATAAATGACGACTTTACCGTAAATACACAGACCCGACTAATATGAAGATAGATGTGGCCGGAGTAAAAATAAGTCAGACATATAAAAACGAAATAATCATTTTAGATGCCAAAAATAGCGTGTTAATAGCATTTAAAAATGCAGACAGTACAATACTTTTTTACGGTTTCGGTAAATAGTCAGAGCCATCACTGAGAATAAGGAGAATTAAGTGAGGAGAACTCAAATCACAGTCAATGAACGATATTGCTAATCTATAGGGACCTATGTTCGAACGTCTTTCTTTGGGAAATAACCGAATAATGCCGAACAGAGTTTCGTTATTCTAAACTCTCCTTTTTGAATCTAACATATTTATCGTCATCATCATCGTCATCGTCGTTATCACAGTATTTGTGTCATAAAATCAATAAAAGCAATTACTATATCAATCTCAGACAAAGTTTGGAATAAAAATGCAAATGTCTAGATGCAATAAATCACGCCACGGACTTCGCCGTTGAAGATCGCATCAGCAAATCTGCGCTCGCTATAGGTGTATGCTGCTGCCGTCATAACGCTTATTGTTATAGGCCTATGGGGAAGCGCGCTATGGCCATGCGCCTAGACTAGTTCTTGCGCGATACGCCAGGTGTCGTGCGTGCGCCAGTCGCCCTACTTCCGGTCGCTCGACGATTGCTTCCGCCTGTCAATGACGTCAGACGCTCGTTATTGACGCTGTGCCAATAACCACTTCAACTCCTTTGTACGAGGTGACAATCACACTCTGCGTTGTCAGTGATTTGACTTTCTGGATATCAGCGACAAACATAATTTTAAAAAAAATAAATTCTTTATCTTCACATTTTATGGCTATAGAATGTCACATTTGATATAGTATGAATGAGACTAAAAAATTTATACACCTCGCATCGGATGGCTTGGTACTGTAGGCCTAACGGTAGGGTGCCAGACTTAACGATCAAGAGTTCGTGGCTTGGACTTCCGGTCGAGTTGCCACTATACTTGGATGGGTGACTGTTCACAGACAGGTGAATCATATCGGTATATATCCAACACCAAGGTCAACTTAGTCTTTTATCCCTCCGGGATAAGTAAATCGAATGCCGGCTTGTCTAGCTGGGGTTAAGTCGGTGTCAGGTAACACTGTGTGATCCCATATGGCAGGTAACGTTCCCTAGCTTTGAGACGAGTATCCCATGAAAAGCTACATTTAAAAAAATGATATTGCACAGATGGGACGGAGAGAAAATGTGCAAAACTCGTCTATGGAGCGGGGACCTTTCTCTATGCACCAGAATGTATCGTAGCTATAAAAGTTCACCAAATTTCAAGTTACGGATCAAAACAAACAGCGCTTCTTTGACTATATGTCAGCGGAAGAAGAGCGACATTTTTTTGTGCTGCACAAAGGGTTAAAGATGCGCTGTTGGCTGCAGCGGGTCGGTCTGGCCGCATCAGGTGATAGTGACGTCATCTGTCTTTAGCATGCGTCTCATGTCACCTGCAGCAGCAGCAGCAGCAGCAGTGATGACGTCACGCCGAGACGCAGCTTAGCATCGTACCGCACCATTGCATGTGCGCTGCCCGCATCCGTATTTAGACGGACTTGCAGCTCGTGCAGCTTGGCTGCAGCCGATCTTTTGGTAGCGATGCTAAATAATGTAAATTTGAATTAGGTTACAATGTATTTGCAATTGTCGCCATAGCAATGACAGCATATAACACTATGGTCACATGGACACGCAGCAGTATTATAGCGTGAACCTGACAGCCTGTCAAAAAGACACACTTTTTACCTACTTTTAATCGCCAACTACAACAGGTTGAGTTTGGGTTACCACACCGAGGTCATTTAAGGTTATTACAGTTAACGCGCTATACAAATTACTTACTTACTTACTTCCTTCTTTACCGTAAAGTGAATGGAAGATGCAACGTGCGCGAGATAGCATTGTGAGTTACGACACAATGTGTTGAGTGCATTCAAAAACTTCTCGGCTGCATGTGTAGTACTGACTTTCTATCACGCACAAAATATAACCTTCTTATAGCACTTACTATCATAGTGTTTGCTATTGTTGTGTTTAATGCCGGTGCCTCATGAAGTGGCGCGGCGGAAGTGACGTCAGTGTGCTTCGTGACGTCACGGCTGTGACGTGAGTGACACGTGACCTGTGCTGCTCGTGCAATAATTAACCGCGTTTAGAGCGTCGCGCGCTTGAAGGTTTTCACGTCTAAGTGCATGCACGCGGCGATGGTTGCTGATCTCTTTGTGCTTCTGTCTAAGCCGCTATCTCTTTCTGGTTTAAAAATATGCTGTTTGAGTAAATTTGAGTTTTAAAAAAATATTTTGAACTCATGTGAATGATCTCAAATTCAGGTAGATATCAAAGATGCTTTGCATTTGAATAAAGCTCTAGCTGCTGATGAGTTGAGACTCAGTGCTTTATCTAGTCTCAAAAAGCATTCGGAAAAAATACGACAATGAGAGGCCCAAAGAACTGCAGCTAGAAACCCGAAGGGTCGAAACTCGAAAATAGAGACCGAAGGACAAGAACGGGGATAAGGTTTTAACGAAGGGGCAGCAGCAAACCTTTTTTCTACCAGCTGGAAATCTGGAAAGCGTTGGATAAAAATTTTTTTAACTCAACAATATTGTCGGCCGCTTTTTGTTTATTTTGCCGCCAGACTTTTTTTCTGAATCCAGACGATCTTCCTCAAAAGCGTCCATGAAATGAAAGAGCAGAAACCTCACGCGGTCACGCCGCAAAATGTAGTTGACGCCGCAATACACGCGGATGTTCACAACTCAGCAATAGCATTGAGCCGAGTGCATCGAACTATACACGTGTGCAATGGCATCGTTTATTGCCGCGTTCAGTCTGTCCTGCTCGCTAATCTGCATGTTTAGTCTATAAATTACGTCGTTCCTTCGTCTGGTGGGCGCCAATGTTGTCAGAGGACGCTTCAGTGCCTCGTCTGCGGTTTCACGACCGACGACTCACCGCGAGACTCTGCGAGACCGGCTGCATGGATGGCGGCTGCCTCGCTCGCGATTGTTTGACTCTGGCGTCGCGTCTTCTCGTCGGTCGAGCGCTGACCAAGCATGAAAAATCAGCGTCGACCTTCCGACGCTCGTCCACTCGCAAACAAGCGAAGATGGCGGCGCGGCGCGAAGTAAAAAGTACGGTACTTTACTTAATTTAGCGCTGGCTGCTGAAATAAGTCGGGCCGTGGCCAGAAGCGCTTTACCGTCTATAAAGTGGCAGCTGCTGATTGGCATGAGCCAATGATACCGCAATGCATTATGTAACCGTCAATTGTCCGCACCAGCGAACAATTAGACCCCCGGTTTGCAGCTAGTAGACCACCGTCCCAATCAGCCATACTAGGCCTTCACCCCGTAGCCCGTAAGCTACTACTCAATTCCCGTCCCACGGAGAGTAGGAGGCTGAGTTGACCTGAGCACACGATAGGTTAACAACTTGCTTAGGGTTACTTGCAAATGACCCGCGCTGAAATTTAAAGTTTGAACCATAACCTAAAAGTTACGAGTTCAATACTCTAACCACTAGACCACTTGCACTTCAGTGCCAACATGTAGTTAGTATTTTGCAGTTGGTGCTGAAGCTGTCTGATGCGCCTGAGCCGGTTACGCGTGTGACCTTTTTAACTGAAACTTGGCAAAACAGTTACTGGTGTTCAGAGGGAGGGGGTTTACAACACCAGTGTTTGTTTTCATACCCATTCTAGTTTCCTGGTTAGTTGCGCAATGAATCACTTTATCAAAGCTTGGTAACTTCTGATGCAATAGATCGCCGTAATATCTTCTAGACTTCAAGACTACGGTTCCAGCCCGGCTGAACTCAAATGTACAGTCAGGGCCTGTCGATGCGTCGTATATCGACAACGAATCCGGATCGCATTAGCATTATCAGCGATGGAATCTGATGGGAGCGTCAGCAGCGCTATAGCTCGGACACTTGGCTTGTTTGTCTGACGCGTCTCGTTGGCCGTGCGAGATAACGCGAGGCTTGCACGCACGCACGCACCCAACACGTGTGTGACGTCATTAAAACGTAATTAGAGAGCGTACCTGTCTGCACTACCTGTCGGCACGTTTGTATCGATAATGCCCATACACGCCGGTGGTCTGAAACCGTTTCTGTGGCTATGATCACTTGCGAGTTGTGATACAGATTTCTGAAATCTGAATGATATAGGCCCCTAGACTCAATTCAAAATAATATCGACACTGTGTTCTATCCGCTTCCCGATGTCTTTTTAATTGTTTTCACGACCAGTGAAATTTTAAATTGCAAAATTGGCTTAAAATGTAATAAAGGAGCGCTTATAACATCGGAGTTAGGGGGTGTAGCCCGACGAAACTTTGGCACTTGACGTGTCTCTAGGTTGGGGTGTTAACGCAAGTACAACTTTTGGCACCGCCCCCCCCCTCAAAATTTGGGAGTGACCAGTGTTTTTACCAGTGCGGAATAATGTGATGAAGACAGTCGGACCTAGCAAAAATACGTGTAATTTGCCCTATCTCGCTGTGGAACGGTTTTGTGAGACATGTCTTGGTGGGACAGGTTGTTTGGCATCCGATGCACGCGCTGCATGCAGCTGATTCCGTCACACGAGCTCGTGATGCGAGCTGTCAATCATATCTACCACGTCAGGTGTTTCGTCTGCGTGGCGTGCGGTCGTCAGCTGAACAAGGGTGATCAGTTCGTGCTCAGTTCCGACTCGCTCATCTACTGTCGACTGCACTACGAGCACCGCTACGCCGCGTCGTTCCTGCAACTCAGCCCTAACTCCAGCGACTGGTTCAACGTCTCGTCGTGCAAATGTAGGAACGTTGCGCATGCTGAAATATTTTAAACCGCTTCTTAATACAAAATATTTTTTTATTTTTTAGCATGAAACGAGATAACGGTGTATTTCTCCTAGACCTCCTAGCTGCATTGAGGGAAGGCGGAGGAGCGGATGAAAAATAATGGAGGGACGAAAGAAAAGTAGGAACTAGGAAGCAGAGACGAAAAGAGTCAGAGAGAGTGGAAGTAAAGGGGAAAACGAGAGGAAAAGAGAGGTTAGATCCTGACATTACGCTATGCATGATTGCGCATGAGGCGTCAGGCAGTTATAAATCGAATATTATACATGACACTTTGATACATTTGCTTTTCTCTTATAAAGATAATAGCTTATTTGAACGGGGAAGCGTTTGTTCTACGCCACTTGACAACAGGTTCCTGCGCATGTTGTTTGTTGATTACGACTTACGATTCCTCTCCACATCACGATTAGGAATCTTCATCCTGCTCCGGTTTCTCGCAAAACTTTACTTAGGCTTATAGGCCTATATAGCTATATCCACCGCAACTGAACTGTCGGTCCCATCGACGTAGATAGGGCACAGTGTGGGTTTAACATAAAGTGACTGGCTGATTGCTGCAGCTGACGACGACAGCAGCCTGGACGACTGCGACGGCGATCAGCCGAAGGGACCGAAGCGACCTCGGACGATCCTAACGACCAGTCAGAGACGCAAGTTCAAGGCGTCGTTCGAGGTGAACTCGAAGCCTTGCCGCAAGGTCAGAGAGACGCTAGCCGCGGAGACCGGCCTCAGCGTCAGGGTCGTCCAAGTCTGGTTCCAGAATCAACGCGCCAAGGTAACTAACGACGATTTCACTTAGATCGTTGTTACCCACTGGTCGCATTTGTTTTGAGAAAATGTTGCAGGAAACATTTTTGGCATCACGAACGCTTAGCATCACGACGTGCGAAGTAAAACATTTATGCAAACTTTTTATTTACGAGTGATTTCAATGTAACCACGTCTTATATTCAACGTGTGTTTAAGACGCCAAAATGTTTTGCTATATTTGCAAAAAAAAGTGGTAGATTATCGGACTGGCAACTTTAGGGTTGCATTTTTATAATTTCAGTTTACTCAGTTATCAGTCGCTGAAAACTGTCTGGAGCTGCAAAGCAGCCATGACATCTGAATTTTGTACTACATTGTAGCATTGGGCTTAATAATACAGTTGACGTGCTTATACCTGTCTGTTCTATACTTTGTGCTTTTTAAGCATATGTTGTGTCCTAATAGAACTTGACTGACTGATTTCGACGGTTTATTACGTGCCCAGATGAAGAAGCTAGCGCGGCGGCAGAGCGAAGACGGTCAGCCGTCAGGTGCAAAGGACAAGAAGACTGGCTCCACTACTGCTGCTGCTGCTGCTGCTGGCAAGAATAACAAGCGGTCGAACAGAGTCGACGACATCCTGCGTCAGTGAACGCTCATCTGTGTCGTTTTACATAACTTTTACTCTGCTGTCTGTGTGCCACGCTACATCTTTATCTATTTTAGACTTGTTTTCTTTTTGGTCCCCCGTCTGAGTTTTACAAACAGTAATGAACAAAACTTGGCATAACCACCATTTGTGAGTTATTTACAAAAAAACCCTCTTACAAATGTTTTGATCACTTCTTGGCAGGACCACCAACAGAAAACACCCGCCGCTACTATAGCTTACGTATAGCCTGTTTTTTTACTTTACTGACATACACTGTGTATATTAACTGAGCTGTGTATTTGCTGAGTATTAACCGTTGACGTTGAATTTCAGTAGACCACGCTGTATAGGCTAAGATGTCTTTTTCTTCCGATATGCTCGCGAAAAAAAATTATTGGACGTGGTGATTTGATTTCTGTTACAGATAGTCCGGCGCCTCAAAGTGACTGCAGCTGCGACGTTTTAGGTAAGTTCGCTTGTCAACCGTATTTACAAAGTGTCACGTTATTTATTTATTATGCGGACGACCGAGTGTCACGGTCCTTCCTGTATACGGGCTCCTAACTGGAAAAAGAATAGGCACGAAGAAACCCAAAAACGGTGAGTACATTACCCAAGACAAAAGTAACTTCAGCTTAAAAGGTCAAAAATTAGGCGGACGGCAGTGTCGGCAGTGGTCACACTCTGAGCAGTCTCATGGGTGCAAACATACAAAGATTGTTTAACAGTAATTAGCTTATTCCTTCTCGCCTGGCTGTAGACTCGTAACTGACGCCCATGTCGCTTTTTGACAATGTTGTATCTAATATTTGGACGGCTGAGTTAGGCCTATTAGTTAACGCTAAAAATTGGCAGATATTAATTAACATCAGTCTTGAGTTTGCATTAGCATCGGTCTTAGACCAGCCTCGGTCTTATTACGCGCGAAAGCAGCTACTGCTGAAACAGCTACTGCTTTCAGCGCGTCTTAGCCATGGCAATTCTGTCCGTCCATCCGTCCGTCCGTCTGTCTGTCTGTCACACGGGTGGATCAGTCAAAAACGGTGCAAGCTAGAATCACCAAATCTTCACCGTCAGCTGCTTGGAAGACTCTAGTTTCAGGAACCGTAAAGCTATTTTTATAAATTCGAAGGGGGTGGGCAAAATTTGTGATTTTTGGCCAAAAAGTCGCTGTATCTCAGTAACGATGCGAGGGCCTAGGTTACTATTAATCAGTAATAGAAAGTCGTACACTGGCTCTCGATTGGCGCCGAATTCAATGAGCTTGACTGACCTTGAACGCCAAAATAGAGGGTTTTATGGATTTTTTGGCGATTTCGGGCTGCGACACAAGTCTATATCATTCACAAGGTGGCGCCGCAGAACTATCGTTATGCGATCTAAATAGAAAATTTGGTATTTGTATGGTAACTTAGCGTGAACAACCCAATTTTCAGCTAAACTACTGACCGGAACTGCTACAGGCTTTTGCGCGTCTCGTGAGCATTAGCTCAAATTTCTTGTACTTTTACATGGTCTTAACATTTTGGTGGTGTTTCGAGCACTAAGTGCCAATGCCCGCTGCAATGCAAAGAGATGGACGAAGTTTGCTTTTGATAACGCAGCATGAATAGGAATTGCATAGTTTCTGTTCTGTAAGGCATATGTAAGGCTTATACCATTGCAGCCGAACGGTGGTACTCTACAATGTTCACCCGCAGTCTGGCTGCTGTGGTTTAAGCCCCGTTTAATAAGCAGTCTCGGTCTTTGGTGTTATAATAGTTTTGGCTTTGGTCTTAAATATTTTTGTTTTGTTTCCATCACTGACTAACATCGAACTGACGGCTTGTATTTGCAGCTGGTGACCAGAAACAGTTGGACGGCGGCGGCAAGTTTTCGAACAATAACAACAACAACCGAATATCCATGTTTACCTCGTCATCTTGCTCTCGACGTAAGTTATGAGGAAGTTCATTTTTTATGACTCAAATTCTACAATTTGGGGGTTCTTCCACCCAAATTTTTTGAACCAAAACATGCAAAATTTGGCGCGATTTCGGACAACTTCACACTTCGGCTACAGGTAGGCTTAGTCCTGTAACGAGTGGAGATCCCAAAAATCGGACAACGTTACGATCGATGGCGATTCCTCCCGCGTTTGACGGAAAAAATCGGTGAACCTTGGTCTATTAACTACGCAGTAGGCCTATAGAGCGTGTGAGTTTGCACCAGCCAAAACTGACTTTAGAAACCATATTCGGCCCCTATGGAGAGCCGGCCCCTCAAATATCTACGAGCTAGAGAATGACACTATCGCACTCACACACCCTTTCGGGTATAGGGGTACCCAACAATTTTTACGCGCGACAGCATGTAATGCGTCGCGCGTCTTAGCCATCGTCTGGACGTCCGTCACACTGCGGTATTGTATCAAACAGACGCAAGCTAAGATCACGAAATCTTCCCTGTGGGTTGCCGCGAGGACTCTAGTTTATCGTTACAAAATTTTGTGCGCCTGGGTGAGGGGGTTTCCTTATTTTACCGCTTTTGGGCTCGTATAGCGTGTAAACGGTTACAGATATAGGCACAGACATGCCGCTTATCATAAAAGCACTGGTGATGAGCTTCATAAGAATGTCAACATCGATGACCTTGACCCCCCCAAAATAAGCTGTTTTGGTGATTTTTTTCGCGATTTCTGGCTGTGACACACAGTTTAAGAGTGAATTGCGCCGAAATGGCTGGAGATAGACCAAGACAATCTGCATACGAAATTTTTAGCATTAAGAGTAGATATTATTGCTGCAAGTTTTGACCCCCTAGGTTTAAGGAGGGCGGCGCACTCGGGCGTCAAAGAAGAGTACCCCCTAAAAGTGGTTATTTTTTGCGCTGTTGGCTTGTGTAGCATAAAACGCTTGCAGATAGACGCAGATATGCTGCATATCATAACGAGCACTAGTGACACGTTTTTTAATGGTGTCAACGTCAATGACCTTGAATGACCTTGAGCATCCAAAATAGGGGGTTTCAGTATGTTATTTTTGCAATTTTCTGCTGCGAGGCACAGAGAGTATTGCGTAGAAATAGCTGGAGATAAACAAGGACAACCTGCGAACAGGAACTGCTAAGGTTCTCGCGCGTCTCATGAGCTTTGTTCAAATTACTTGTTAGCAATGACCATGGCTTAAAATTCAGCGTATATGCGCTTATACTTTGGGGCTAAGAGAACAGCCCCACAAAACTTTGCCACGTAACGTGCTGCGTGTACGCAATGTGGGTACAAATTTCTGAGGCCAGCACCCCGAAAATTTGGTCTGGCAAAACGTGCAAAATTTGCCGTGATTTGGAACAACTGAAGACTTTGACCGCAAATACCTCTAGAAAGAAACGAGATATCAAAAATCGGAAAAGCAAGTGATCAACTACAACCCCTCTCACGTACGTTGAGCAGAAACTGAACTTTGACCCACTAACAACAACGGTTATGACGCGTATATACGGTATTTGACGCAATTACGTTTCAAGTCGATATCGTATAATTAGTAGGTTGTCTGTACTATTGACAGCAGGCGAGCTATCATCAGCAGAGCGCGGGAAGGTGGAGACAGAAAGCAGCGTAAACGCACTGTACGAGCTGATGTCGTGCGATGACCAGCAATCTCACTACTCGACCACCTCGACCTCGGACGACGCCGCAGTCCAGCAGTCCCAGCTCAGTACGCTCTTCATAGCAGCCGCCGCCAGTAGCAAGCCACCGACCAGCGCCGCTAGCGCTCCAGCCACCAGCGCCGGCAACCCTATCGACAAGCTGTACTCGATGCAGACGTCCTACTTCACCGCCAACTAACTGTCGCCACGTCCCGTTCACCGTATTTGCTGGGAAAATCGAGCAGGTTGACACCATGAACAAAACTGTTGAACCCTTCCTTGCAAAGTCCGTAGATTTATGTAAGGAGGTCAACTCCAACAATATGTAGGCCTAACCCTGATCTCTGGAAATAAGTTCATTCTAAAGCATTATATTCGTTCGATGAGTGCTACTGTCTATAGGCCTATGACTATAATAGGCCAAATTAACTTATTTCGGCAGAGAACAGGGATATAATTAAATAGGGACTATCCGAGGGTGCTGATTTACAAGCATTAGGACGTAGTGCACTTGTCAATAAACTCCTGTCCGCCTTCCTAGCACAGCATAGCCCAAGTGACGTCAAAATCAAGATTAGAAATATGACAAAGACAGCTTGTTCACCGCCAACCAGCCGACAACGGGGTTCATTCGTCTAAGGCCTATGCAGTCACAGTTACAGTCAAGAGCAAAGCGATACCGTTATTACTGTTTATCACCATCCTTTCTGAATACAGGCCTGACGGGTGACGCCCTCTCATTACGCCAATACATGAATTAATGAATTACCTACAGTGATTCTCTTTCGGCGAGTTTACGTCTTGCAATTTTTTCCTAGGATTATTCACTGTATTGAGTGTTTATGTACATTCTGCGCTGTGAAATGAAAACATAAAAGTGGTTCATTTTGTGCCAGTATTAAATCTTGTTCTCCTTTCTTGGCCAACTTATTTATATTTATGCGATAATGCATTTATTACCTCCACCAACAAAACGACTACATTTTCACCTATGGCTCACTTCCTGTTTGTCTAGTAGATTAATTGTAAAGTTATGAGCACATTTTAATGAAATCTTCTATAGAGATGGGCGTTGGTCTACTTATGCAAAGTAGCCCAACTTAGATTCTTGTGGCAATCGAGATCACAATCCGAATCCAGGGGTTTCTACAAAGTGGGCCAAAAATGGCATTTTTCGTACACCTTATAATTTCACCAAATATTAGCAGATTTTCAATTTTTTTTTTCAGTCAGAATCAGAAGACAATTTGTAATAAAAACTATCACAATAGATCCCACCACACCTCAAGTGTGTCGCTACACTACCTTGTGAAATGCCAGTGCATTAATAACAAGACAACTTCTGCAACAACACATTTTAAGAAATTAACAACAGAAACGTGTTTTTTTGTCTCAGTTATTGTCTAAAAAAAACACATCTCAAAGTTTTTTTTTACATCAAATGTTTAATGTGTCCGCCTTGCTGCTGGACGACGCATCCAAGACTGCGACGCCACTGACCAATAGCGCGATTAACCAAACCCGGCGGCAGTTTGCCCAAGTCAGTGACGATCGCTTGCTTCAGCTGATTGATTGTCGTAAATCGTCATCATTGATAGGCCATCTGTTGAGAACATTCCAAACCGCATAATAGACCGGATTTGAGTTCGGGCTGTTTGAGGGCCGCATGCCAGGCTCGATCAACGTTGATCACGCAACTGGTCAGTGGCGTTGCCGAATTGAGTAAGTCATCCGACAGCACAAATCACAATTTAAAAATTCAAACTTTACCATTACACAGTCAGCAAAGTTCTTCTGACATTGTGTACTAATGGTGATGTTTGAATTTTTAAATTGTGATTTGTGCTGTTTTATATCTATAACCACGATGTCACCCTTTCACTGTATATAAACTGAACAGTTTTTTTTACATACATCTTAGAGGTTTTACGCTGTACCATTGCTTTTTACATGCGACAGCAGAATGCTTCGCGCGTCTTAGCCATGGCCTGGGCGTCTGTTCGTCCGTCCGTCACACTGCTGCATTGTATCAACAGTGCAAGCTAGGATCACGAACGACCTTGAAGCCAGCCCAAAAAGGGTTTTTAGTGAATTTTTCGTGATTTCGGGCTGTGACCCACATTTAAGAGTGAATTGCCCGGGAATGACTAGAGATAGACCCAGACAACCTGCGTATGAAATTTTCAGCATTAAACGTAGATTCTAGCAGTCCAAATCTCGACCCCCTACGTTCAAGGAGGCCTGCGGAGGTGGACATCAAAAGGGGGTACCCCCTTAAAAAGTGGTTATTTTACCGCTATTAGCTCATCTAGCATGAAAACAGTTGCAGATAGGCACAGATATGCTGCTTATCACAACAAGCACTACAGCGTTTGAATGGTGTCAACATTGATGACCTTGAACCTTAAACGATAGGAGATTTCAATGTTTTTTTTTCGTAATTTTCGGCTGCAATGCACATTTCAAAAGCGAATTGCGCCAAAATAGCTGGAGATAAACCCGAACAACCTGCGTAGGCCTATGAAATTTTTAGCATAGACAATCTCTTAAATTCAAGCACTCTTCCTTATGGAGGCCTCAGATTTAGGTACTCCTTCAAAATGCACATTTACTTTATTGCATGCACGATTGTCCAGGTGGCAGGACCGCTGCTATCATGCGTCATGTAAGCTTTGCTCAAATTACTTGTAATTGTACGTGTGACTTAAGTCTGGTGGCATTTTTACTGCCTGCACAAGCGACGGAGGTATTGTTTTCAGCATCGTTACTAAGATTTTTTCTCTGTCAACACCATAAGTCACAAACCGCTGCACTTTGCTTCATGAAATTTTGCACAAACACGTACCTCAACAACCCTATTGAATACCAAGAGGTTACAGGTCAACATCACATGGATTTTGTTGTGTTTCTAGCATGCATGATACTGAGCATTAAACCAGTTGGCCTGAATTCACGAAATGACATTCGCTAGATAGCGTCACTTCCTTACTGCCGATGGGGCTACCAGCGGGCAATACTTAGTTTTGAGCAAAGCTTGACAATCTTGTTCTGATTACTACTGCTTAGGATATTGCACTGAATTTAAAATAGCAAAAACCTGTAACCACGATGCAGCTAGATGAATACAGTATGTAACCGGACGAAAGATGAAACTGGCTGGAGTACGTACAGAGGTGACATGAAGCACTGTTTAAACATGCCGGTTTCAACACAGCAAACCACACACACACAATCACAAAAGTAAAATTACATCTAAACTTTGACTGGAATGACAAATTCAATACAACAATGGCAAGAACACCTCTCAGTCAACAACCGTCCATCGCATTCACATTTCGACCGAATTTACAGCAGTCAACTGAGAATGTAACAAAATTTCACAATACATGGTGAATAACAGCTGGCAGCAACACAAGGACCGAAACAAAACAGTAAATGCCTATATATGCAACACTGGATTCTGACTTCATTCCGAACAGACATTAGTGACATCTGTACAATCACTGGACAAAGACCAATGGTGGACAAAAAATAAATATTCAGTCGAGCGACTAGAGCAATGCGTTGCACAAACGAGTTATGCTGAAATGTTATCAGCTCTGCCAAGGTGGTTGGTTATGTTGTTGCCTTGGACTTCAACTCCATGTTAGTGGGACTACTCAACATGTTATGGATACCATATGTCTTCGGGGAATTTTCAAAACAGCAGACTTTGAAATATCTAGCTGCTTCTCTCTCCATATTTGAGTGCTTACATGTTATTCTTGAAATCGTCATTGGGTAAAACTATGGCTCAACTATTCAACAATACCAGTGGCACATGACTGTCTGTACTCGCTCACTATACTGGATACACACCAAGACAGAACAACAAACGCAGGACTGACTGAAATGCTGCAGAAAAACACCAACATAAAAACCTCAACAGTCTCTTGATTTATCTCGCTAATGCCTTACACAACACGGAGGGTATCAAAGTAACAAAAAACAAGCAGATGACGTCAACAGATACATCGCATCACATAGTATTATATACACATAATTATAAACACGTGCTTAAAAAAAACAACCAAGTACGATCAATCATAAAACAACCTAGAAGCAGCTAGCATGAACTTCACGCACGATCGTAATACTGAGATCGCATGCAAAATGCAATCTCTCTCATGTCATCTACTTGAGCAAGGTAAGAATATTGGGATTCAAGATACCGTAGCTTAACACCGATTAACATAGGCAGTACAATGAATTGTGGCAACTATACACTGAACAACAAATTTGTTAACAGTCAAAATGTCACCCATGTTCAGCCAATTTCAAATACTCATTATTTAGGCCTGGCTATAAGAAGTGAGAGCAATAAAATGTGAAAAATCTATGCAAAAACTGAACATAAGTAACTAAAACAGACAGTGGAGTACTTAGTAATGATGTACTAAAACTTGATTTAACCATACAACCCTGACAAGTGCAGTATTAGTTAGCAGGAACCGAGAAACTATATTTCATTTATTTAAGTCTATCGGAGCAGTTTCAACAGTTGCCAAATGTTGCTAATAAAATGTACAGCCAAAGCTATAAGCATGGATCCCACTGTTTTACTGACAAAAATACAGGACTTTGCCAGGTCTTTCCAGGACTCCAATGAAAAATTTTCCAAGAACTTTTCATAGCCCATGAATGCTTAAATATAACATACTGGCACTACAAATTTAAAGTAGGGTACTACAAGTAATCTTCGAGCGAAGTGGGCAGAAAAAATGATTTCCATTTAAGCATATGAAAAATGCGTTATTTTCAAGAATAGTTTTCCAGGTCATTCCAGGACCTAAAGCTTTAATTTCCAGGTCCTAGAATTTTCAAGAAAAAAATCCAAGACTTTCCAGAAGGCGTGGGAACCCTGTATAAGTCAGAAGGCAAAGCAGAGCCTGGTAACTTGCCAAACTAGAACTAAGCTGCCCAATTCATCAGCTCACTAACTCATGTCACTTCAGTAAACTAACAAGAAATTTGAGCAAAGCTCATGAGACGCGCGAAAGCCTATAACAGTTCCTGTTCGCAGGTAATCTTAGTCTATCTCCATCTATTTTGTCATAATTCACTCTTTTGCAGCCAAAAATCGCCAAAAAATCACGTTAAATCAATATTTTTAGGATTCAAGGTTATCGATGTTGACATTCATAAGAAGCTCCTCATCAGTGCTTGTTATGATAAGCAGCATGGCTGTGCCTATCTGCAACCATTTACACGCTAGACAAGCCAACAGAGTATAAATAACCACTTTTTACAGGGGTACCTCTCGTTGACACCCAC
>Ga0209367_1003917_pt1 | contig 20379 bp, 14 predicted proteins | sample WorMetLIZISLAND2_FD_187412 | JGI IMG/M metagenome (GOLD analysis project Ga0209367, IMG submission 187412) | Marine gutless worms symbiont microbial communities from Max Planck institute for Marine Microbiology, Germany - Olavius geniculatus... ...
TGAAGTGAGACTCCGCGCTTTCTCATTTGGCAGTTAGCACTTTATACATGCTGCTTGCAGTTGCATTAGCCTATTTTGTCTCTTTTTAAACCGTGGTTAGTGGCCGTGCTTTGGCCCAGATGCGCAACGAAAAAAAAATCTACTAAGATTTAGATGCCGGCAAAAGCTGGCAAAATTGTGCAAATGTGTGAAGGACGTCGCTCAGTAGCAGTCAGCAGCAGCAGCAGCAGCACTATAAATAGCGACGGTCTGTCGGTTGTTGAATCGACAGACTGACAGACCTACTGTCAGAAATTATGCTAGAAAAAGCCAGTGAAGAGGCTTATTAAGCTAATCTGCCTGACTTTAATGACTGGCATAAAGCGTCGCCAGTCAACAAAGATTGTCGGCTAATACCCATCTGGTTGTTATACATTGGGAAGAACACTTGAATCTGCGAGTGTGATGCATTTGTGACTAGTGTGACGTTGTGGTATCATCTCCTGATCCATAAAGTGTGACGTCTTGGTACCTATTCGACTCCGAACACGCTGAGTGTTGTTGGTGCATGATCGCACCATGAATTATAACACCAATGAATGGCTGATGGATGCCTGTGTATGTATGGTGGGTCTGTAGACAAGAGAAGCTCGAGCAGTTGGCAGCACGTTTTGACCGCAAGGCCGGCATGCGTGAGGTCTGGTTGAGTGAGAACCAGCGTCTGGTGGCCCAGGACAACTTCGGCTTTGACCTGGCGGCTGTGGAGGCAGCCGTCAAGAAGCACGAGGCTATCGAGACGGACATCAATGCGTATGAAGAGCGGGTGCAGGCCGTGGTGTCGGTGGCACAGGAGCTGGAGACTGAACAGTACAATGACATCGACCGCATCACTGCACGCAAGGACAACGTGATGCGGCTCTGGCAGTACCTGCTTGAGCTGCTCAAGGCCCGACGCATGCGACTCGGCCACACTCATGACCTCCAGAAAGTCTTCATGGTAGGTTGTTTCAACGTTTGCCATGTACACATTAGTTGTGTGAACGTTTGTGTGGTGTGTAATAATATGTCTTTCTTGTCTGTTTGTGCTACTTTGTGTAGTTTGGTTTATGGGCCAGAAATGCTACAGTTGTATGCTTCCATGTGATATTGCTTCAAACTGTCTTATTATTATGGTAGTGTTAGAATTGAAACATTTTTTTGTCATTTTAACCACTTTTAACCACATATAATATCAGTAGGATTCCATTATATAACAATTCTTATACAGGAATTTTAGAGCTGTAGTCATTTTTGTGTGTTTATGTAAGTGAAATGAAACAATTGTCTGTTGTTGTTTTAAACAGCATCAGGACTAATTTTTTAGATATTACTTTACACGATGTGTCTAATTGACACATAGTAATAGTAGTATGCACAAAAAAAATTTTTTAATATTTTTAGTCAGTGCTGTGTGCACAATCATGTGTGATCAGGACATGATGTTTGCCATGGAGACGATCGAGGAAATGTCGGAGAGTTTGCGGTCTGAAGACTACGGCAAACATCTGATGGGCGTAGAAGACCTTCTGCAGAAGCATGCTCTCATTGAGGCTGACATCAGCGTAGTGGCCGAGCGCGTCAAAACCGTCAACCAGGCTGCGCAGTATTTCATCGATACCGACTTCCCTGAGGCCTCGGGTGATCCGGAGAGAATTACCTACCGGCCGTGTGATCCGGATATCATCGCGGACAGACAGCACCAGTTGACGGAGGCGTTGGATCAGCTCAAGCAGCTGGCAGAGCTGCGACGTCAGCGCTTGCATGAGTCTCGTCAGCTGTGGCAGTTCTACTGGGACATGGCGGACACGGAGGGCTGGATGCGTGAGAAGGAGCAGCTGATGTCATCACCGGACCTCGGCCATGATCTGACAAGCATTGGCCTGCTGCAGGCGAAGCACCGTACCATGGAGGACGAGCTGTCATCACGCCACGCTCACCTCAATGAGGAGCTGCAGGTGGGGCGCAACCTGATCGCTGCCAAGAACTTTGGCGCACCAAAGATTGCCGAGCGCATCGAGGACATCGAAGAGAAATGGAAGAGCCTGCAGGCGCTGAGTGACTACCGGCGCAAGCGGATTGCAGAAACAGTTGACTTCTACCAGTTCTTTGCTGATGCGGACGATGTGGATACATGGATGCTGGACACTCTGCGTCTGGTGACGAGCGAGGATATCGGGCATGATGAGGCGAGTGCCCAGTCCCTTGTCAAGAAGCACAAGAAGATCACCGATGAGCTTGATGAATACAAAAATGTCATTGATGCACTGCATGCCCAGGCTGAGGCACTAAGCCCACTCGACAGTGATTCCCCAGAGGTTATAGGCCGTCTAGCTAGTATCGACAGGCGTTACCACGAACTCCAGGAAATGGCAGAGCTTCGCAAGAAGCGCCTGCTGGATGCTCTTGCACTGTACCGCCTGTACAACGAGGCAGACAGCGTTGACCAGTGGATCACGGAAAAGGAAAAACTGCTGCACACGATGGTGGCAACAGAAGACATTGAAGAGGTGGAGATTCTGAAAGCTCGGTTTGATACGTTTGACGAGGAGATGGGAGCCAACCAGGACAAAGTGGCGGTCGTTGCGGAGCTTGCTAGCCAGCTTGTCTCCAATGAGCATCCAAACTCAGCTGAGGTTGCGGACAGAGAGCGTCGTTTGAAGGATCGTTGGGATGCTCTGCGTGGAGTTGCGGATGAGAAAAAGGATGTTCTACAACTAGCACATGACGTCAATGCCTGGCACATCGATGCCCAGGAGACAGCTGCTTGGATCCGTGACAAGCAGAAACTTGTTGAGTCCACTGACGAGCTTGGAAATGATCTCGGTGGCATAATCACGCTGCAGAGACGTCTCGGTGGTCTGGAGCGTGATTTGGCAGCGATTGACACTCGTCGCAATTCTCTTCACGCGGAAGCCGACCGTCTGGCAAAGGCTAAGCCGTCTGAAGCGGCTGCAATTCGCGATAAGGCGGATAATATCGACAAACTGTGGGCCGAGCTGAAAGACTCCATGAAGGTGCGTGAGGCACGTCTTGGTGAGGCCAGCGAATTGCAGAAGTTCTTGCAAGATCTGGATCACTTCCAGCAGTGGCTTACACGCACGCAGACCGCCATTGCTACAGAGGACATACCGAACGACGTTGCAGAAGCCGAGTCTCTTCTCAGCCAGCATGATCAGTTGAAGGCAGAGATTAAAGCTTATGCGCCGGAGTATGAGAAGATGAAGGAGTTTGGAGACAAGGTGGTGGAAGGTCAGCAGGACGTGCAGTACATGTTCCTGCGTGAACGTCTGAAGGCACTGAACGATGGCTGGAATGACCTGTCTAAGATGTGGGACAACAAGCGCAACTTCCTTATGCAGAACCTTCATCTGCAGGTGTTCCTTCGCGATGCCCAGCAATGTGAGATTCTTCTCAGTGAGCAGGACAATTTCCTGTCTAAGGAGGAAATTCCCACAACTCCAGGTGCAGCGGCAAGGTTGACTCCGGAAGCAGCTGAAAACCATATCCGCCAGTTAGAGTCGTTCATCTCGACAATGGATGCCAATGATGAAAAGGCAAGTATTTGCTATATTTGTATATTTTTCACTTATTGAGTTTTGTTGTAATAACGTTTCTGATTCTGTTTCGTTGAGTTATCTGTAAATACTAGTTATTGCATAAAACTTTTTTGCAGTCATATTTAGTTGCTACAGTGAGTTTTTATAGTCTCTGGTGATTCTGCTTTTTTGTTTCAGATATGGCCAGAGACATATTTAATGGATTTTTTCATGTGCCTCTATTTGAAAGTGAAAAAAATAATGAAAAAAGAAACACTTAATTCTAAGACAAAGGGAATTTGAGGGGCCTGATGTAAACTTTGGCATTCTTTCTGGATTGACTACTGTTAAAGGTTGTCATTCAAATGGAGTTGTTGTGCAACATGTGCCATCGTACACTGCAGTGACTAGTATCAGACTGTGGCTGTACGTGTGTGATCCGACAGATCAATGGAGTTGTTGCCTCGGCTGATGAGCTGGTGAGGTCCAATCATTATGCTTCGGAGAAGATTCGTCGCAAGGCTGACTCACTTGCAGAGCGACGCGACGTCAACCGACAGCGAGCTCGTGACAAGCTGAACCGTCTCAAGGACTTCCTGCATCTGCAGAAATTTCTCCAGGTTTGAATAACCATGTACTACACTGTGTTTCATAAAAGGGACCCCTTTTTCTTTCTTTTATAATTCACTCAAATGATGATAATTTACATGAAATTTTTACCAATTGTACCTGATGAAATACTTATTCAAAATATTTTAGCTCAATATGGCTGTTGATTAAATATTCTTTGCTATTCGTGACGTAATACTGATGTCATAATGTGTAGTGAGTACATGCTTGCTCGTCTCGACTGGTGCTGTCATTTGCTGAATGGCTGGGTACCTTGCTTCGATGGTGAACTTTATCTGGTTCGCTGATGGCAAATTGTTGTAGGTTTATCATTGCAGCCACAGAAATCGCCCAAAACAATCGCTTTCACACATTTGTGGGGATAGCTTGACTTGCTGATTGCATCTTCCAGCAAGACAGTGCACCAGCACACAGAAATTGCAAGATGGTTGAGTTTCTAGCTCGCAAAACACCTGATTTGAGCCCCCATCGTGCTTGGTGCGGACACCATGAACATTTTTTCATCAGCGAACCAGACTTGAGTTCACCATCAAAGTAGGATAGCAACTGACAGCAATAGTTGAGGCAAGCAAGCTTGTATGCATGATACATTATGATGTCAGCATTACGTCACAACTAGCAAAGAATATTTAATTAATTGCCATATTTTGTTGAAATATTTTGAATTAGTATTTCTTACAGCTACAACTGGTAAAAATTTCATGTAAATTGGTCATAATTTGAGTGAATTATGAAAGAAAGAAAAAGGGGTCTTTTTTACGGAACACTGTGTACATTGTTCACACCATTGCTGGCATATCTTTAGTTTGTGAGAATGTGAATTTGTATTTGTAGTCGTAGCAATAGTAGTCATAGTGGTAGTAATAGTAATAGGAGCAGCAGCAGCGCTTCGTGATGGCTGTAATGACCTGTCTAAGATGTGAGACATTTGCCATTTCCACTCCACTGTAGTGTGCATTTCCGGTCTGTCATCATTTCTTTTCAGGTCAGTTCCATTTCCGGCTCTTTAACTGGTTTGGAATGGGACTTTTCCCATAACTTGTTACTGGCTGTTTTTCTGACTATTATCATTCTTTGTAAACTTTCTTTTTGTTACAGTAGTAACTACTGAATTGTATTAATTGTACATTCATGAGTTTTGAGAAGTAAGTAATAGGGATGATTAGAGCGTCCATAGCAACTCACTGTGTAGACACTGTATGAAGGGGTGGGATATGAGATGTGAATCTTTTGCTGTGCTAGGACTGTGATGAGTTGGCTGACTGGATTGCTGAGAAAATGCTGGCAGCGCAAGATGAGACTTACCGTGAAGCTAAGAATGCACACAGCAAGTGGATGCGTCACCAGGTATCAACATATTCTGCCATCAAGTTGATGATTGAATTTTCTTGATATTAGTCTGATTCTTTACATGCAACAGCAGCTACTGCTGTAGCGTGTCTTAGCCATCGCAATTCTGTCTGCCCATCCATCTGTCAGATGGGTGGATCAGTCCAAAACGGTGCAAGCTAGGATCACCAATTCTTCACTGCCGGCTGCCTGGAAGACTCTAGTTTCAGGAACCGTAAAGCTTTTCTATAAATTCGAAGGGGATCACCCCGAATGAGAGCGCTACATGAGAGGGGGTGGGAAAAATTTGCAATTTTCAGCCGACACAGCGTTCGCAGAGTGAGATAGGTGGCGCCCCCTGGTTAGTACAAGTAAAACGCTATGCATATTTAGCCGCCGGTCGTCTGGCATCCTCTGGCGACTGATTTTGTTTTACTGGGCTTTCTTTGAAACTGTAGCCAAAAGCCGTACGGATGAGATCTGCGGATGAAGTCTACGGCTCAATAGTGCATGATGGTGCACCGCTGTTGCGCGTTCCCCTTTGCGTTAGCAGGGCTTTTGTTTTACTAACTGCTGGTAACTGTTAAGAATTTTTAAATAGTCAACTTCACAGAAATTACTGACTTATTAATCGTTTATAGTGACTAAAGCTAAGAGTGATCACTGTCTGATAAAAATGCACATTTTTGTTCAACAGTTTCATAACTTATTCGGCTAACAGCTGTAGAAGTGCTCTGAAAAGCTTGGTAAACTGTGCTTATGCACTTACTAGACGAAGTTAAAAGTTGACTTCTGCAATATATTTTTGTTTTTGCAAATGCATGTGTTTAGTTTATGCTTTCTAAAATGTTACTAATCCCTAAAATTTTTAATGATTAATCATTATTACTTTAGCCTTGGCTTCTGCGGAATTTACCGAACAAGTGACTTTGGTTGACTGCGTGTCATTGTAGGCATTCGAGTCGGAGATTAAGTCGAACAAGGACCAGCTGGAGAAACTGATTGGTGATGGAGAGAGGATTAAAAGTGAGAAGCCGGACCTGGGTGGTATCGTTGATCCGAGGCTTGATGAATTGAAGCGGCAGTGGAAGGAGCTTGAGGACACCATGGCTGAGAAGGGAGAGCGGTTGTTTGATGCTAACCGACATGTGCTCTATGAACAAAGTGTTGACGACATTGATGGATGGATCAAAGACATCGAGTCACAGATCGTCACGGAAGATGTCGGACACGATCTGACAACTGTCAATCTTCTTGTTCAGAAGCAGAATATACTCGAGGTCAGTGCAGCTGTGTATTTGATTGTCGCACATGTTTTTTGTAAAGTAATCATGATTAATCAGTAATCACGCATGCATTTTGTCTCTCATAGTGCAGCCTGTCCGTCCGTGCATGCAGTTATTTTGCTGATGGTGAGAAAAATGTCAGCGCCTGTGGTTCTTAACTGCTTATCTTAGTTTTTTTCTCAGCCTTGGCACTTGTCAGCGGCTGGTGTGTAATGTAGTCGTTAAATTTTGTGCAATCACAATATCCTCATAATTTATGAGTGGGTTGTGATGAAATTTTTGGACAGAATCTTGACTTTGCCCGTGAATCAGTTGATTCAATTCTGGTCGTGGTCCATGTCTGGATTCAGATCCAGGTTGATTGGCAGCACTAATTCTACTGTCGTTATTCATAGTACACCACGTTCCAAAAAATCTAAGCTTTGCATTACTTATCGTATCTTTGCCAAACTGAAGATTTTCTAAATTCTTTCACTGATAGACTTGGGAGAAAATTTGCTACAAAACTATCGTTAAACTTTTTACTACGCCTAAAAGGTGTCGCTGCACTGCCTTGGAAAATATTATTTTCGAAAAGTTGCACCAAGCGATACACATGTATGCTTTTCTGACAAAGATATTTTTGTTCGTTTTATTGGACATTTTGTTGAAGGTTGAGTGTTGCATCGCTGTTGAGTCTTGACACAAGTCAGTCATTTTAGTGAATTTTTGTGTGTTGATGGTAAAGCTCTCAAGACTCAATTAAGACTTGACTTACTTGACTTAATTCCTTGGCGACGATGACGAGGCCTCCGCGCGCTGGCAGCCCAGGTTTAGGACAGTGCTCCTCGATGCTTTGCGATTTCCAGCAAGTCTCGTAGCATAGCAAGTTTCCTAGCATCATTCATTGATAACGCCAAGTCACTGCAATCCTCCTTTATGTTGTCAGCTTACTTCTTCTTCGGTCTGCCCCTTGTTCGCTGACCACTTCCATATCCATGTAGCAGTAATATTCTGATATCTGTCATTACTCATACATGCTACATGTCCAAAGTATGCCAATCTCAGTCTCTGTAAATGCTGCATTATGTCCAGTTTGATTTCCAATTCTTCTTTAATGTCGCTGTTGCGTCGTTGATCACGCCTGGTTATACCACAGATTCTTCTCAGGACAGACATTTTGAAGATTCTTAGCTTTCGTTTATGTTTTTCTTTAAGGTAAATGTCTCTGCATTATACAGTACAATGGTGTTGACTAAAGTGTGGTACAACATCACTTTGGTTCCTTTGGTGATATCCCAAGCCTTCCATATTTTGTCCAGATTCTTCACAATGCTGGCTTTTAGATCGATTCTTTGTTCAATGTCCTTGTCACACGACTAATCTGCTGAAACAGTGCCTTGCAAGTAAACAAAATTCTCCACCTGCTTCAGTTCTTCATCTTCCAGCATAATCTTCACAAGACTCAGTTAGTACTGGTCTTATTATTGTTATTACTGCAGAGTCAGCTGAAGGTGAAGGAAGTCCAGGTGAAACAACTGGAGACTCAGGCTGCCAAGCTGCGTGACGTCGACCCAGAGAAGGAGCAGATGCTGTCGTCTCGCAAGGTGGAAGTCGAAGAAAAGTTCAACAGACTCCTGGCACCGCTTGTTGAACGCCGCAAGAAGCTCGACCAGTTTAAACGCATTCAGCAGGTCTGCTTACTGTACTGATCATCCACAGTTTCATTCTGTTGAGTCATGTAGGGTTTGCATTACTGGAATAGTTAACTTATGATGTGCGTAAAGTGTAATTATCACTGTTTACTAATTCTGTAGCACCATAGTGTATGTTTGTGGTAATTTGTACTATACTCTGTTTATATACTCTTTCTGGATCGCTTACCAGTCCTAAAGTGTTGGCAGGTTTTTTTAATACTAGTATATTTTGTTACACTTCCTGTGGGAAATGACGTCATCTGCTGAGTTTAATTTAAAGAAGGCGAAAGCTTGTTACAGCATGTTGCCCCAAGTCTGCAGTGGTTAGGAACAAATGGAGGAGGAATATCAAGGCAAGCCAAAGTCATCCAAGATTTATATGAAAAATAGTCATTAAAATGGTGAGCAATTTGCAGTGTGCGATAGCTTGCTTAGAAATTGCTTGCCATAATAAGTGCTGTATTCATGTGTTCGTATATTGCAGTGCTTGTGACCAGTTAGTACAGCAATAAATAAATGAATGTTGTACGTTAGTGCTGCTATATCAACTCTTCCTATCGGGTTGGACTGTGTATGGGTGGTTAGTTCCTGCGTGACGTGGAAGACGAGAAGATCTGGATCAATGAGCGCCTGACCCGCGCGAGGGTTCCCAACTACGGCAACTCGCTGCTGAGTGTCCAGATGCTGCTCGGCAAGAACCGATCGCTGCGCAACGAGGTGGACAGCCACGAGCCTACCATCATCGGTGTCGTTGACCTCGGCCTGTCGATGATCGAGGAGGGACATCCGCAGTCAGAGGAGTTCCAGCGTCAGATTAATGAACTCAACTCACTGTGGGCCGAGCTGCAGAAGGCGATCGATGAGCAGAAAGCTCGTATTGAACTATCAGAAGTTGCTCAGCAGGTGGCCACGTGCACTTTTCAGTGGCTTATTTAGAAATTTCTAAAGTGGGGGAGTGATGGCAGAAATATTTTTTGTTAGGCCTAGCCAGATTGCTCACTCAGATGATTATTAATTTTTCATTTTTCGCTAATTTATTTTTATTTTTAGAGGCGGAGGGATCAGATGCAAGCCCCCCCCCAATTATGTCAGTGGCACATCATATACACTTCAGCAAACCATTTGTGGTTATAGAATTCACATTTCTGTAATTTTTTGTGTCAGCAATTAATGCAAAAGTTGCAACAGTAGTTCAGAGATTTTTTTCTGCATAATTTGGTTTGCTGGACCGTATCTTCAATTTAGGAATTGTTGCTAACTGCTGAAGCCATGCATTTGCAGTAACTGGTGTTGATGTTGTCATCTCATTGTGGTAACAGAGAGAAACTTTTAGGATTCCATTTGGAGGCATTGGGCAATCTGTCCGGCAGTTGAACTTGCTCGTGTAGACCTATATGAACATATGCTCAATGACACCATTGCCGCTATGTTTATTAAAACTCAATTTGTTATTTCCGCCAAGGTCAATGAAGTGAACATTGGAGGAGATTTAGAGATTGGTTGTTCTGTCCATCCTTCTGCGTGTGTGTACATGATGACTCATCATCATCTCCACATGTCATACACAACCCGCAGGAACGGTGGCGCCCTCCTGTGAAAACTTCTACATTTTACAGTAGTAATGTTTAAATCACTTCAGTTGGAGGAGATATGCACTCTCACGAGCACCTTCTAGTTTAGCGTGTTTTAACAATTATTAATTGTGACATTTGTAATACACTCTCGGTCCGGATGCGAGTAGGGAGGGCACTATAACTGCTACTTACTACTTCTACTACTATTAATTAATCACACTTCTGCAACAGTAAGAGACTTGCAGTGTATTGTACTGTTCGACTTGACATTTAGCAAACTGATATTATCGTTTGCCATTTCCGATTGTCTTTTGTTGTTGACTGTCTATTTTTGAGGTGTACCTTATACAACGTTGTGTCCACACATGTGCGTGTGTGTGTGCCTGTGTATCAGTACTTGTTTGATGCCGGAGAGTCCGAGGCGTGGATGAGCGAACAGGAACTTCACATGATCAGTGAGGAGCGTGCCAGGGACGAGGTCGGCGCTGGCAACATGCTCAAGAAGCACGCCAACACTGAGAAGACCGTTGAAGATTATGCCGATGTTGTCCGCCAGCTGGCAGACCGAGCAAGACAGCTCATTGACAGTGACCACCCCGACAAGTTTGTCTCCCCACCTTATATTAGCTCAGGAGTGATTAGATTTCGGTTACAGTGGTAATTCTCATTTTGAACTGCAGATCAGTTGTAATTTATAATGTAGTTTCTTATCTGTGTGTTTAGTACTTTAGCAGCAGTAGCTTTGATGGGAAAAATCATTCACACAAAATGTCTTTCTGGCAGATGTTTGCTGCTGCCTTGTTATCAGCTGATCTTTTGTGTAGCCTGTAAGTCTGTGTATCAAACTTTAGGAAAAAATGGATGGTGACTTGAAGAAAGCATGAACAAAACAAGAAATTTTATTAGATTGTGACCAATCTAATGTACTCCTTGCACATTATTTTCTCTTGTATTCTACCAAGTGCTTTTTCGTCCTTTTCAACTTGTATTAGAGACCCGACATCAATTTGAGACCCATCTTATATTATGCTAATAGTGACTGGAATCGAGGTCGTTATTGGAAATTGTCTCACCGTCTATCTGGCACTGTTATCAAAATATGGTGCCTCAAAGATAACAAGGTCACGATCTTGATCTTTTGGGGTCATGTGACGTCATCAGTCACGTGACCATTCGACTCGCGGTGGTCGACTTCCTATAGGTGGTCCACAGTGACTATGCGTCTATCTGGCACCGTTATGGATATATGGCCGTTTGAAGTTCTTCCAGGAAGGCTCTTCCAGGAACAGAGGTCGATCGTCGGTCGGTCCTCAATATTACACTGATCTCATATACTCCTCTTCGCTATGTTAGGAACGTAGCACGCAAGGAGTAAAAATGATCCGCTCAATTTGTTCTTTGCAGAATTCACACACATACACTATTTTAACGACCATTTTCACAGTAAACCGGGTTAGCCAGTTTGTCCCCCTGTTTTCGGTTGATGGGTTTGGGAGTAAAAAGTTTCACACGCTGGATGTTGTTTTCAATGCCCATCCTCCAACACATCAAAATAGTGAATGATGTGTCTTTTTATGGAATGAGATCATAAAGTCTAATTTTTCAGAAAATTTGCTTAAAAGCCATAGGTATACTAGTTGATTGTTACTTTCATTTGCTTTAAGAGATATTTTCACATGGTGTCTATAAATGATTGTGCAGCATGATGTCTCTGTGGCAAATGCTTTGTGTTGTAGAGATGCTATAGCAGTGAAGCAGGCGCAGGTTGACAAGCTGTATGCCAGTCTCAAGGACTTGGCTGGTGATCGACGTCTCAAGCTGGATGAGGTGCTTAAGCTGTATATGCTGAACAGAGACATCGAGGACTTGGAACAGTGGATTGCAGAGCGTGAGGTCGTTGCTGGCTCTCACGAACTCGGACAAGATTTCGAACATGTCACGGTGGGTGCTGTTCTTAAGTGTTTAAACTGGTGGATTTGTCTCGGTACTTTTAGTACTTGGCATTGTGCAAGATCTGGTGATTTTACTTTAATTACAGGAGTTGCTGTGTCTGTTACTGAGCTGCTACTTTTTGTTTCCTCTACCAGCTATATCAGCTTAGGCTGGATCCTTCCAAAACTGAACTTTTGGGAATTGTTGCCAGCTGGCAGATTTATTAAACTTTCTTTTTTACTGGCCAGGCATTTTAAATAATTTTGTACAAATCGTCATAATATTCTACGAGTTATCTAACAGTGGCAGTTTGGGAATTGAAGGACATATCAGTGTAAGCCACAGTCAGGTGAGGACTGCAGATTTTCTCGTGTACATTGCATGGTAGACTCCAGAAAATCAGAACAGGCACTACACTCGATTCTTGCAGAGAAGGGAAAGCGTTAGCATGGTCTATGGGTCTGTAGTTTATAGGGTCTAGCTTAGAGCCGTTTTCCACCTAGTTTTGTGAGAGGAGTGTCATCGTACTCCGTCTTGAGGAATTGTTGCATGCTTTGACCTGGCATTCGCTCAGCCCACTTTTTTGTCTAGCCGAAAAGCTATGGCCGCTACGTGCACCAAATTTTGGCCATTTGTAGGGGGCATCGATTGCTGGTCAGAGACGGAATTTTGGGCCAATCAGTCGAAGGGATTTTGAGGGGGCGTGAGGGGAAAATTTTTCTTTGATCACCCATATCTCCCCTCTCAGGGGAGCTGGGGCGCTGAAAATTTTTTTTCTAAAGAACCTCTGAAGGGGACGTGTGCCAGGAAAATTTCGGCCCCCTAGACTGAAGGGGAACGATGGAGTGAATGTTAAGTGATTTCCCTAATTTTGGGGGGTCAATTTCGGTGCAAGCTAGATCTCAGAACGTATGGCGTTGATCAATCTGTTTTGTTCACCTGGTTTTCAAGGAATAGTTCCCATTTGGCATGCAAGGGTACAAATTTCCAAATTTTCGCCCACTTCTCAAAAATCGCTCCCCAAAGTTGACCCGATTTTTTCTGCATTTTTCAACAATTATTGCAAAAACTCTCCCAAAAAATCTGCAAACGGCTCAAATTTTTTTCGTGTGACATACTGTAGAATAGGTATCCCTAAACGTAATGTGCAGCTTTATTAAGCCGTGAGCACTGGGGATTTGGGGTCACAGGCCCCCAAAGTGTGACCCGAGAACTGTCTGTTTTGCGTATAATGTTCGCCGTTGCCACTATCTCGTTCGTCGTGTGCGAAGTAAAATATTTCACACAGATACGTTAGTGCTGGTCGTTCTTTAGCAAAGTATCAGAAAATTTTTTTGATATCTTCAAAAGAGGCGTGGCCATGAGTGCCCAAACAAGACCCCCTTTTTGGCCTTTTTCGGCCCATCTGCGCCACCTGGCGACTCTATTGTGAACTATATCACCTTTCTGTTGCCGGCATACGGTGGAGGGGGTTCTGACCTTCAAAATTTGTATTGGATATTTTTTGCTTGGGGCCACCGTTTGGGTGCCCTCGAAAGTGTTATTTTCGCACATGTCCCGTAGCAAAATCTGACATTTCGCGAGCGCCAGCGACCTCTGTTGTAGATTTAGCGCTACGGAATAAGTGCCAAACAATAGCCTGGACTAAGCTGGTCAATGTTTGTTCGGAGCACTTTTTCTCTAGTGTGTAACGTTTAGGCACTAGAGCCCAAACATCGATTTTTTTAATTCCCAGTAACTGCCGAAAATGAACCTTTCAATGCCTGGGCTCGCGCCCTCTGGCCAATTATGTCCCCGCTCTTGCTACCAAACGATAGTGCGGGTCAAGGCCAACAATGTTTGTCCCGGCCACTTTTCCACTAGGGGTCACCGTTTTGGGGCTAGAGCCCAAAAACTATTTATTTTCTTGAAAAATCGGCCAAAAAAAGATAAAGTCCGTTCGGCCAGCCATTGCATTGCGTTAGAATTTTGCTGGCCTGTAACTCAAGCTTGTCTTTGCTGATCGACGCGAAATTTTCACACAATGTTCAGATGTTGACGAAAAGTCGAAAATTTAGGGGGTCCCCAAATTTGGGGGTCAAGGGAGGCTCCCATTCCCCAAAAAAATTTTTCGCCAAAATGCGTTTTTTCGAGTGGCTGTTCGAAAAAACGTATTTTTAGAAAAAAAATTGGGGGGGGTCAGCCCCACCCCCCCAATTATTTTTTGTTTCTCGAAAATAGTCTTTTTGGATGCAAATGTTTTCCTTTAAGGTCAGACGTATTTTTTGAACAAAAATTTGACTTTTTTTAAAAGTGGGGGTTTTCCAGTTTTTGCCCCATCGCCATATCTCCGCCGTTTTTGAACTTTGGCCCACAAAATTTTGGTGTCATGTAGCCCTGCCCGAGTGCTTTCCAAAAGTGTTGAAATATGTGGACCAAAGTTCATCAGTTTCGATAAAGTGGGGGTTTTTCCGTTTTTTGAACCCATATCGCGGTTTCGCTCGGAAATGTGCGCTTTTTTCACCGCGCGATGCTCCAGATTTCTGGTGTTTGATGTTAAAGCTTCCCTATTCGACTCGATCACGCTGAGTGTGTTATTACTTGGAAGGAAACATTTTGGAGAGGCATGGGATTTGTGGACACGACATGACCCGCTCTCTTTCAAGGCAGTGGGCTAGCCAGTGTGCTTGTCAATAAGGTGCAAGGTGAGAGGTAAATCTGTCTGCTTTTGTCTGTTGTAGATGCTGCGTGATCGGTTCAAAGAGTTTGCACGAGACACGGAGTCAATTGGTCAGGAGCGCGTGGCCGCAGTGAACGAAGTATGCGATCGACTGATAGGCAGCGGTCACTCGGACGCAGCCGTCATTGCAGAGTGGAAGGATACCATCAACGAACTTTGGGCCGATCTACTGGAGATGATTGACACTCGGACTCAGATGTTGGCAGCGTCGTATGAACTGTTCAAGTTCTACAATGACTGCAAGGAGCTTCTGGAGCGCATACGTGTACGTTTATTTTGTTCCTGTTGTTCAATTTATCTACGTGGCGATGCATCAGGCTGTTGATTAAAGATAAGATTTTGACACTGTTTATCATGCATATCAAGTATAATCTGTTTTTACGCGCAAAATCTGCTACTGCTTTCAGCGCATCTTAGCCATCGCAATTCTGTCTGTCTGTCTGTCCGTCTGTCTGTTTGTTCGTCACACGGGTGGATCAGTCAAAAACGGTGCAAGCTAGGATCACCATATCTTCACCGTCAGCTACCTGGAAGACTCTAGTTTCAGGAACCGTAAAGCTTTTTTATAAATTCAAAGGGGGTCACCTCGAACGAGGGCACTAAATGAGAGGGGGGTGGGCAAAATTTGCGATTTTTGGCCAATAAGTCGCTGTATCTAAGTAACGGTGCGAGATAGGGCCTAGGTTACTATTAATCACTAATAAGAAGTTGTACATTGGCTCTTGATTGGCGCCCAATTCAATGACCTTGAATGCCAAAATAGGGGGTTTTGTGGATTTTTTTGATGATTTCGGGCTGCGAGACACGTTGCAAGAGCATATTGCACCAAAACCAATTGAGATAGACATGGAGAAGCTGCATATGAAATTTTCAGCATTAAATGTAGATTTCGACGGTCCAAGTCTCGATTTTCTAGGTTCAAGGAAACCTGCGCACGAGGGCATCAAAAAGCGGTACCCCCATAAAAGTCGCAACGAAATGGCTGGAGATAGACTGACGGTTTGCGAACAGGTACTGCTATAGGCTTTTGCGCGTCCCGTGAGCATTAGCTGAAATTTCTTGTTTTGGTGAAGGTTCCAGTAGAGTTTGCTTAGTACATGTAATAGAAAATAGCTAGGAGCGTGGGCTTCACAGCCTACTTGATGAGCCTACAAGCAGAAGCTCATGAGAATTCTGGGACCTGGCTGTAAAGCTTTTCAAAGCCTATTTAATTCCAGAAATAACTAGTAAAAGGAGAGTTTCTGACTGATATATGTTAAGAATTTGTTAAGGTTAATCAGGTATACCTTTGTAACAAGCAGAACAGTAAGTGGTCCAAATAAGTAGTGAATTTATATCTTGAAACAAAACCTTGCATTCGTATTATTTTATGGCTGTCTTAATAGGCTGTATTATGGGTCTTGCCTGATTGTCTAACTCATACCAGCCCCTGCGCAAAAATGAAAAGGCCCACACAAACCAATTTGGTGTCAAAGTTCCTAAGAGTGGAGTAACTGGTGTGCTAATTTTGAGCTCAAAGATAAAAATGGTCACATGAGATTGGTGTCATGTCAAAACCAGGAACATCATAACCGTGAGATAATGATCTGTGCTTAGGGTTAGGGATTAGGGTCAGGGTATGGGTTAGTGTAAGTGGCATAAGTTTGATGTTTCCAGTTTTGACATGCAGCCAGGTCATCGCCGGGTTGGCATACATTGCTTGTTACTTAGTAGTGTGAGTGCATGTGCTAACTGATTGATCCAGTCAGATCTGTGATGAATATTATGATGTGCTGATAGGACAAGGAAGTATTGATACCCGATGAAGTGGGGAAGGACCCTCAGACGACTGCGGCACTTCAGAGGCGCCATGTGGCTTATGAACACGAGCTTATTGCTCTCGGTGCCCAGGTAAGATTGACTGATTGATTCATTGGTGCTGTTATTAGTTGTTTTCTGAATCGAGCAATTGAATCTGCCAGTAGTCAAGTCTTTGAGACAGATATGTACTTGTAGTTAAGGGGGGAAGTAAAGGTGGAAATGAATTGTTTTTTTGCAGTTCGGTAAAGAAGAAATATCTGTAATAAAGTTCAGTTGAGGTGAGGAAATGGAAACGGATAAGGCATATGCTGTGACATATCATGCTGCTAGGGAAAATATCAACAGAAGACAATACTGCAAGATGCTGAATGATCCAATGGGAAGTGGCTTATATGAAGAGATGAGATGGAAGCTGGAGTGTAGAGTGTAGTGAGTGTCTTAGACATCGCATATAACACTCAAAGAAGAAGAGAAGTATATATCTGCCAGCCTGCCAACTACTATTGTGGTTAATCAGTTTGGTGATTTGTTGTCTCATTTTTTTCTGGTGCCGTGATCTGTAGGTCTATAGGGTCCAGCCTTTAGCCAGCTTCCCACCAAGTTTTGTACCAGGTATTTTTCTATTAGTTAAGCCAGAAGTGTTGGTGCATGATTGTTTCTTAATAATTGCACGTATTCTTTCATTGCAGGTCCAGCAGATTCAGGAAGCAGCAGCTACGTTAATAGTAGCATACAGCGGCGAGAAGGCTCGCGAGATCCAGCACCATGAGATGGAAGTCGTGAATGCCTGGCGTAACCTTCAGCTGAGGGTTGAAGGTCGTAAGATGCAACTCACCAACTCAAACGATCTTTTCCGCTTCTTCAGCATGGCGCGGGATCTGCTCAACTGGATGACTGATCTGTCTCGGCAAATGGAGTCTCACGAGAAGCCTCGGTTACTACAGGCTATTTGTTATTGATTCTTATTGGTCAAAACAATCATTGTCTCTGTAGCTTTGTGACTACATGTTTGATTGAGTGAATGAACGGTTAGCTGGCTTTGATTTCTTCTGCTTTGTTATTAATAATAATGATGATACATGACAGTTTGCCGGCCACTAATTGGATGGACTGAAGATTGTAGCAATCTTTGTATTGCCTACACAGTTTTTACATTTCCTTGCTATTATATTTGCCAAGGGTTGGGAAAAAAACTGATGATTGAAACAGTTACTTGATTAGTCAATAAAACAGTAAAAGAAAAAAAGTTGTATTATCAATGAATTTTCATGACTTATCAAGATACAATAAGAGTTTGGTAGTTTCTGGCTCTTGGCCACGAAGTTTTTCTTATTTTGTTCACATTGTCCTATAGTATGAATGCTGGGTTGTTATCAAGAAGTATGTTGTTGCTGATGCTATGAATTGGTTGCAGTGATGTTTCGGGAGTTGAGCTGCTGATGAACAATCATCAGAGTCTGAAGGCCGAGATTGATGCCAGAGCTGAGAACTTTACCATCTGTGTCAACCTTGGCAAAGATCTGCTCCATCGCCGACATCCTCGTTCTGATGAAGTAAAACTTTCCTTCTCTGTCTAAGACATGTTACATGTCAGTTTTTACAGCCGCGCATGTGTATACCCTGACCGGTTACTCTTCACTCTTCAGGAGTAAATTGCTCGACTGTTTGAGAGATCTGATACTGTCGTTTAATACTTTTAAATGCTGTTTTTCTAAAGTTTCCTATTTGCTGTTTACTGAGTTATATGCTACAGCACATTAGAAACTTTTACAGATATTTGCTAGATAAATTTATTACATATTGTATATTATTTTGTTGCATGCCCTGTTCTGTAATAATCACATATTATGCATGTACATGCTGTGCTGAATGTAGGTTCATGAGAAGCTGGTACAGTTGGCTACTGAGCGAGGAGGCATCATGGAGAAATGGGAAGATCGATGGGAATACCTTCAGCTCAGTGGGTTTTTCTGCTTCATCTACTTGCTCTGTTATCTTGCATCGTTATGGTGATGTTTTTGTTCTGTGGTTTAGTTAGTCAATTAGTCAGTCAAAACACATTTATATAGAGCCATACGTTGCAACAAATCATAGATTATTTTCATTGTCCGAAAATAATAGGGTCTTACTGTTGCATTTTTTCGATTGCATTTGGTTTTCTTAAATTATCAAACTCTTTCTGTAGCCTGGTTTTTCAGTGCTTAGAAGCTAATTGCTGGGTGACTGGCAGCAACATCATATGGCTTGGAAATGTGTCATGTTTTGACAGCACCCAAAATGTTGAACATTTTGGATCCAGCTTTATCTGTCGTGGAGTATTAGGAAAAATGGGCTAGTTGAATGGAAATTATAAATTAGTGATACCTTTCATGGTAGTGTTAGCAATAGTAGTGAGAATCTGAGTAATAGCAATAAGTTTGTGTTTTATGAGAGTTGGTTTTGCGGTGATTGTGTACAGTTCTGGAAGTATATCAGTTTGCAAGGGATGCAGCTGTCGCGGAGAGCTGGCTGTTGGCTCATGAGCCTTACTTGCAGAGTCAGGACTATGGCGTAAGTATCCTGCTTGAATGGGTTGAATACAGTCATAAAAACAGGTTTTATCTGTCATCGGATTCTTCCAAACTTATCATTGTACTGATGTTAGCAGCCTTAATAAACCGTTGTTCACTGTTTCAATATGTACTTTAAAACTGTTAACTTTTTGAAGTTGAAATTAATGCTACTAGAGCTGGAATGTCAAGGATGCTGTTGAGATGTCCAGAGAAACAAATTATCAGTTATCTCATTTATTAGCTGGCTGTTGTCATGATTGTCGTCGTCGTCACGGATGTATTGTGGCTAAACGGAGCAAGATAGGGCCTAGGTTGCTATTGATCACTAATAGGAAGTCGCATATTGGCTTTCAAATGACATGTAAATCATTGACCTTGGATGACCTTGAAGGTCACTGACAACCAGTACGGCTGGCTATCCTAGCGACAGCTGGACTTCTTGTGTTATGTGGACTGGTGCACATTAGTGACGTTATTTGTTACATGTTAAAAAGCTTACATAACTATGATAATACAAGTGTGCCAATGTGTTCTGTTGCTCATCATCACATGGGCAGACCAAACTTTGCTGATGCTTGCCTTCGAGTGTCTTGTTAGGTTGCATTGTTTGGTAGTCGTTGGTAGAGGTTATATCAATAGCTGTTCATTGGTGGTAGAGCTTAGGGTAGTCATTAGTACCTTGTATTTTGTCAACAATGTTTCTGTATGTGTGGCCTGTTTCGTACTATCACAGGTTCCGAAAACCATGCAGTATGTAACTAGGTCAACTCAGCCTGGCCATCCTTCTGTGAGTGAGTAAACATAAAGTGGCGCATCACACTACACTAACGATGCAGATTAAGATGGACTTTATGCTTTCATGTTTGGCTTGCGAGTAACATGTCATGTAATGCTGCTTTCTAGGAATCTCTAGCTGCAGTGGAGATGTTACTGAAGAAGCACGAGGCATTTGAGAGGTCGACTGCAACGCAAGAGGAACGGTTCCAGGCTCTAGAACGACTGACTACGGTCAAATACTGTTGCTATTTGATTTTTTTCTGTGGTGGCATGTTTTTTGTTTATGTTTTATGAATTTTGCTTTTTATTTCGCATTTTGACAGATTTTGCATTTAGCAAATGATGTGCAGATGATGCGAATGAAAGCACTCGATTGTGAATATGTGTAAGTGATTAATGTTGATTACATTCATCATCATCATCATCATCATCGACAACCGTGGGCTCAATGCCCGTTGGTGTCTGACGCCATTGTTACTATCGCTGCCCACCGCTGCCTATCTAGGGTAGCGTGGCTTAACTCCTGCAGAGTTGCCCCACACCACTGCTC
>Ga0209367_1003918_pt1 | contig 20377 bp, 10 predicted proteins | sample WorMetLIZISLAND2_FD_187412 | JGI IMG/M metagenome (GOLD analysis project Ga0209367, IMG submission 187412) | Marine gutless worms symbiont microbial communities from Max Planck institute for Marine Microbiology, Germany - Olavius geniculatus... ...
TTGTAACCCCAAGGCACATCCTTGCACGAGATCGCGTCGTTTGAGCCATCGCATGCAAAAATCTGCCGCAGGGTCTGACCTGTAGGTGAGTTTCTGAAAAAAAAGGTATATGTACAGCTATAAAATTTTTTGCATATATTTCACCCATTTGCCGAGAAGCCCCCCTTGGAGGGATTTGCATAAAATTTAGCATGACGGGTCCCCTCGCAGATGTAATCAACCATGCCAAATTTTATCTCAATCGGGTCAGGGGTTTTGATTCTGTGGGGGGTTGAATTTTTGGATTCCCCATAAGACAGAGAAGTCGCCGTTAACACAGGGCTTGAACTACCGTTCAGCCTGTGATGCTGATGGCTGTTGGCCAACTGCTTACTATACCGAAAACAAACCGAAAACTAGCATTAACATTCAAACTGAACATGTCAGATGGCGTGCGGCACAGTCAGTCAATCCATTGACAAGAAGGTTCATTATCATCTGATTTCCATTACCATGCAACTGGAGTCTAAGATGTTCTCACTACCAACTAGAACTGAAAATTTTTTGGCTTATCTCAAGATAGGAGAATCTAAATAGGCCCTTTGCTGGTGTGAACTGAACAGCTTCCAGCATTCATTAAGGAGTTGTGGTTCGTCCAGGGTGAGGGGGGGATCAGCCAGTGGGTGAACAAGCCAGAGGGCGAACAAGCCAGGAGGCGAATGCGCCAGTGAGCTAATCAGCCAGGCGGCAAACAAGCCAGGGGCAAAAGAGGCAGAGGGCAAATGAGCAAGAGGGCAAAAAAGCCAGGGGCGAAAGAGCTAGGGAGCGAACCAGCAAAGGGGCGAAAAAGCCAGACACCAGGCAGATGACAGCACTCTTGAAAGCCTCAGGAGTGCCACATTCAGCAACAGTTTGTTGTAAAAAAAAATTCCATTCATGCACAGTATGTAAAAATGACTTGAGATGGTAATCAGTTTGAGGCTGGAATGATGTAAGCCAAAACTGATGGATGGTTGTTTGACCACTTTGTGGGTAAAGCGTCCGTTATCAGTCAACCAACAAGGCCAACTCAGCCTGCCATCCCTCTGGGGTTGGTTGAATGAGTAGTAACCCATTATATGGGTTACGGAAGGTGGGGACCTTTGTACAGCTGACTGGGGCTGCCTGGCCTGGCCGCTGCACCAGCCTGTGTCTGCAGCCTGCACGTGGTGGCTGTGCGACGGGCGGTTCTGGTTAGTGATGAAAAGCGCATCAGAGGTCTGCATACGCGACGATGCGCTATACAAATTACAACCTTTTTTATAAACTGGGAGTAGTGGAGAATGTTTCATGTGTGTTTAACAGGTGTATGAGTAATGAACCAAACCAATGGCAGAGTTTGAAAATCCATTTGCTGATCCTGAAGCACAAACTCTTTTCCATGTAAGTTCTGTTTTTGTGAGTACTGAGTACAAAATCTGGGTTGTCAGTTTCAAAACTTTGTATGAAGATTTCTCATCCCGAGAAAAACTTAGAAAGGAAAGCATATTTTAAATTGCTTATTGTTTACTGCCAGCAGTCAGAAAAATTGATTAGGCATCATTAGCCATATATTTTTGTAGGCTGAGTTTCAGGTATGTACAGCTTTTTCTTTAACTAGCTGCAGTAAATATTTGTTTACAAAGCACTTTGTATGAATTTTATGTTACACCGTATTAATTGATGGTGTGTTATGTGGCATGTAGGATCCATCTGTCCAGCAGGCGACGCGTTCTTCTGGCAAGACCCAAGGACTCAGCGACTTTAATCCATTTGCAGCAGAGCAGCAGCAGTTTGTAGGACAGAACTATGGCTCTCAGGTGATTACTTTCTTATGACACCAGAGACTCGTAATTTGATCCAGTGTGTTATGTTTGGTTTATTCAACTAACTGTGTAAAAATTGGCATTTTGTCTGCTGTGTGTGTGTCCATAAGTAGATGGTCAGTGCAGATATGGTATTTATTTATTGAATTGCAGCCATCGTCGCGCGTCCATCAGCAGTTGGAATCATTATGTGCCATAAAGTCTGTTGCCATGCGACTTTTGTAACAACCATGATTGTGAAAATTATTCATTTACGGAACTGAGTTGTGCTGATGCTGTGCAAAGGCTGAAACGGCTCCGGCCAAGTTACAGCCATCATCTCAGACGTCAGGTGCCAGCAGCAGCAGTCAGTGGGATGCGCAGGAGCTGCAGCATAAACAGGAAGAGTTGGACCGACGTGCAGCCGAGCTTGACCGCAGGGAGCAGGAGATGCAGCGCACTGCACAGTTCCAAGGTCTGCATTGCAGTCAGCTTGCATCTAAGTGTCTTGTTTTTGTGATGGTCTCATTTCTGTTGAAAATATTGTATTGAAGTGCAGTATAAAGGTTTAAAAGTTTAAACCTGTGTATAATAATAATAAATTTTTTGTACTTTTTTGGAAAACCCATGTAAATATCTGCATATATGCCTTATACTGCCAGAAAGTACAGAGTCTGTGGTCTAAATTTGGTTTTTTTGAACTGAATAATATCTTCTGCAAAGATATTAAGTAATGTTCAGGCTGCGGTCAAAAGAAGTAGCCCCCTAAAGTTTTTTGGCTGTTTTCTCAGCAACCATTTGGCATTTTAATTTGAAATTATACAGTTTTATTTTCTGAAACATTTTACATTTAACTGCGGAGTAAAGTATGATTCTGCTGAAACACGACGTAGTTATAGACTTTCTAACATGACCGAAGTGTCCACTGCCAGCTTCAAGCTGCAACACAAACCTTCAGTCACTTAATTTAATAAGTCTTCCACAGCCTTGTCGATCGGTTCTTGTGGCAGGTTGCCCCAGATAAACTGAAGTGCTTCCTTGATTTGGCGATTGTTTTCGGCTTTGTTTTAAGCTTTCAGTATGCTTCCAACATTGCACTCCACACATGATAGTCCATTGAGTTTATATTCAGCAAATTTGGAGGCCACTGGTCCTTTGTGATGAAATCTGGACAGTTGGTCGGCAGCCAGTTCCGTGTGCTGCATGCTGTGTGTCCTGACGCGCCATCCTTCTGGAAGATAAAGCCAGTGGGCAGTTGGCAATTGCTTTAAAAGAATGATAATTTAGTGACAATTTATAAACAAAAATAAATTAGTCTTTATCAAAACGTCACTGTGCTGTCATTGGCAGTAACGTGGTAACCGGTTTTTGAAACTTAAATAGCATTTTTAGCTTGAACATTTTTAACGCTGAAAAACTGGTAGATGGTCATGTTAAAAAGTCTATAACTTCATCGTTTTTCAACAGAATCACAGTTGGATGTAAAACGTTTAAGTAAATAAAAGTGTAAAATTTTCAATTGAAGTTCCAAACGATTGCTGAGAAAACTGCAAAAAAACTTTAAGGGGTTACTTTTTTGTCGCACCCTGTATGTATTGTCACTGAGTCTGTATGTTGTTAGCAAGCAATTAGTTATTTCATCTAACAAATGTATGCTAACAGATAACAACATGTCACACTTTCACATCTGTTATTTCTGCATGTGCATACTTGATAGTGCTTTTTTGTTGACAACAGAGCGGAGAAATAACTTTCCACCTCTGCCCGGATGGTGTCCAGTTAGGCCATGCTTTTATCAGGATTTTGATGTGGAGATTCCGGTAGAATTTCAGCATCTAGTACGTGGGGTATACCGTCTTTGGCAAGGTGAATGTTCCTATAACTAATGTATTGAGCATTTTTATACGGAGCATAGTTTGTATTGTACATAGTGCAGTGGTTGATAGGATTAGTCATTATTTTTGTTTTGATCATCATCATCATCATCATCATCGAGATATTTAATTAACGTGGCTAAAATACCGCAATAACTTAATAAGCATTATTCCTGCTACCGAGTCAGTAAAGTGTCAGATGAGTAGGTGTAATGTGACTGATGAAACAAACAAAAGTTTTGTGATGTGAAGACTGAGAATCGTGGTGCAGAGCTGATGTCAGAAAGCAGTTATTAATGTGTCTTAGTATTTGTCGTTCTGCCTTTAGTGCATGGGTTAGGGATAGGGTTTTTGTTTGCGGTGGAGTTAGGAAAATAAGGATGAATAGCATTCTTGCCTGTGGCAGACTTTGGCTATGGCAGACATTGGCTATGATGACCCCAACTGAGTTTGGACTAGTGCATCTTCGGACTAATGACCACCAGTTGCCATCGTACTTTTGCACTTTCTGTTATTTACCGTGACGTTGCAGCCTATGTTGGAGTGCTGCTGATCAATGTGTTTGGTGCACTGACGTACATGATAGCATCCATTCACAATGGGATTGACAACCAGTCTGTGACAACGTTCGGAACGTCAATTGTCTGCGCTATCCTCTTCACTCCATGTTCATTTGTCTGCTGGTACCGACCCATCTACAAGGCTTTCAAGTAGGCAGTTTTGACTTGATTTTATTTCAGCTGTTGTATGATGTGGTTTCTAGTACGAGGAAATATTTTTAATTGTCAGTGATCAGATTGTATCCAAATTAGAAATGTTTGTTTAATTATTGCTTGTGAAGAAACTAAATGATGGCATTTGTGAGTCGCATGGATCCTCTATTGCTGTGTATCATCGTTTTATCCGCCTGCTTGACAGTGCTTTTATCACTAGCATATACCAGACTCAGGCTTGCGGTTTGCTATTTTTCGTACCAGTCCAGATCTGGTGCATGTCTCAGCACTGTGTGTAGATGTTATACTAATGTTTCTTCTGCCAGCATCAGCTCGTGTTGGTCATTGTGGACATGAAAAAAGAAGAAATTTGCTTAATACTCATAAGTGAGGAGCTCATCCTGTGTCTTGATTTTTTGAGTGGACATGGATTATTCATTCTGTTTAGCTATTATACATGACTTACAGAGTCAGTACGCTAGCAGTTCTAGACGTGGCCCATTGTACTCTAGATCACATGGTTTTTTTCATAACCATTGCCAGTATTCATTGTGACTGCTGACATGATAGTCAGGCTGAGTTACATACTAAGATGCTATACCCACAAGCTGTCACACATCTTTGTATAAATTAGGCATCGATTAAGTTAACAACTATAAGCCACCAGCTGTTCAACATACAAGTTGTTAATGAATGCAGTTGTTGCTATTGTTTTAATGTTGCAGAAATGACAGTTCGTTCAATTTCTTCCTCTTCTTCTTTATCTTCTTCTTCCAGTTCTGCTACAGCATTCTCCAGTGTCTTGGCATGGATGGCTGGGGAACTGTGTAAGTTTGCATGTGTCAAGTTTTCAGTATTTTTTCCAGATTTTTCACATGTGTTTTATTCTGCACATATTCTGGTACAAGTAATGCAGTTACTGAAGACTGTACTCTGGGCCTATATATAAAAGATTATAATTTATTATGTGCAAAGGAGCTTCTAGTAATTATTCGCACATTTTTTGCAAATTATGCTCTACTTATGCAAGCCATTTTGCTTTATTGTCTGTTACTTTTTGGTACTCTTGAATGGAAAAGTTGCTGTATGTTTACATTGTAACAGAAATTGAAACTATAGCCCATTGTTCTATGGTATGTTTAGTTTAGTAAGATACCTGCTGTTTCTCATTCTTATAGTGAATCTATCTCAAACATGACAAACATGTTAAGGTACGTTCACGCCACGGTCCCTGCTGTGGTCTAATCTGCTTAATTCTTTTTCTAAGTCTCTCTGCAACATTGGGGTTTGGTTATAATTTTTGTTGGCTTTTTTATTAATTAGTTATTAATTAAAAATGGGTATCGCTGCAAAAGGTTGCAGCGACAGCGTTATCAATCATAGTTTCTAAGCAACATCGTTCGCGGTGACCAATCATTGGCAAGCTGCAAATGTGTGGACCCGAGTCATTGGCTCACAGCGTAAACACGGGATGTAACATGTGCTGTGATTGGCTAATCGGCCTCGCAGAAACTGTATAAAAGCCAGTCCCGAAGAGAGCACACTTCAGACATCGCTTGTCCTCTCACTGAACGGGTCGAAAGCAGGTAAGTACGTAAGAATGTTTTAGTTTCTAAGTTTTCAGTTTGGGGAAGCTAGTTGTTGGCAAGCTGGTTGTCGGGAAGCTGTCTGTTGGGAAGCTGATTGTCAGGAAGCTGACTGTTTGTCAGTAAGCTAGCTAACTGTCTGTTGGCAAGCTGGTATGTTTAGTTTAGTAAGATACCTGCTGTTTCTCGTTCTTATAGTGAATCTATCTCAAACATGACAAACATGTTAAGGTACGTTCACGCCACGGTCCTTGCTGTGGTCCAGTTTTAAGACGACCTTGGGAACAGAAAGTTGTTGTTGCTGTTTTTGTGTACAGTGGTATAATCACGAGTTCAAAGATGTTCAACAGTGGATACGGAGGCGCTGTGTTTGCCGGCTTCATAATGCTCATTATTGGACTCATGTTTGGTGTCCTAGCTGCAGTGGACTTTTTTATGCTACTTAGGGTGAGTTAGTCTGCAGAAAATTTATTAACTCCCTTGCTTTAAATTGACTTTGATAAACCATAGTGATAATAATAGCTAGAAAATCGCTCCTGGGTCAGTATATGATATTGCCAAGAATGCTGCTGTTACCTGACAACACAACAGACTCAGTGCAGCAGCTGTATAATTTTAATATGCTGAAAGTCTCAGTGATCGGTTCTTCATTATCTTCAACCATTCTCCACCTTGTAAAATTTCATCAGAATCCGTTCACAGTTTGCTCAGCTATCGTACAAGTGCTACAGGTTATTGCTTTACACGCTGTTTGTTAATGGTATAAAGAATCCTAGATTGTGGTCCTGCATCCATCCACTGACAACTCCAAAATCCATATCATCACCAAAATTCACCATGGACCAGACCAGTGCAGAATGCAATTTTATTATGCATGAAAGCAGCTACTGCTTTCAGCGCGTCTTAGCCATCGCAATTCTGTCTGTCCGTCTGTCCGTCACATGGGTGGATGAGTCAAAAGCGGTGCAAGCTAGAATCACCAAATCTTCACCATCGGCTGCCTGGAAGACTTTAGTTTCAGGAACTGTAAAGCTTTTTTATAAATTCGAAAAGGGTCACCCCGAATGAGGGTGCTAAATGAGAGGGGGTAGGCAAAATTTGCGATTTTTGCCCACTAAGTTGCTGTATCTCAGTAACGGTGCGAGATAGGGCCTAGGTTACTATTAATCACTAATAGGAAGTCATACACTGGCTCTCGATTGCCATCAAGATCAATGACTTTGAATGACGTTGAATGCAAAAATAGGGCTTTTTATGGATTTTTCGGCGATTTTGGGTTGCGACACACATTTCAAGAGCGACAGCATTCACGCTGGTGCCATCTGACGTATGTAAATAAATACATCATACCCAATGTCAGTTTCTGGATCGATGAGCTTAGATTTGTTCGTAGTGGGCCTTCAAACATGCACCGCTGTCGCGCGTTCCCCTTTGCGTTAGCTGGGCTTTTTTTCTATTTTTGGATGTCACAGGCTGGATGACAACCAGTCACCAGCTGGAGGTTGTGTATAACTGATCTAAAGGTTTCTGTGCTTTAATTCTGTTGGTTGGCAAACAGGAGTGGTAGTTCTAGAGTGTAAAAAATGCTGCCTGAACAGTTTCCAAAACTTTGCCCTTGAGGAACTTGAGCTACATAAACTAGAGTAACAGCTTTCCAAAAATAGGCTGTCAATTAACAGTCGAAAGTAGTAGCATAGTGCTAGTAGTCACTGCTTGTGTAAAGTTTTGTATGGGCCAATATCTATTACAACACTACTTATATCAACATTTGACAGGGTTAGGAACAGGGTTAGGAATAGAAATAAATTGCGTCTTTGGTGACACAGCAGACCCAAAGCAGTACATTATTCCCACAAATGCAGGTGTATGGTAACATTTGTTGACTGTTGGAGTCGCAATTGTCAGATTTCTGTCTGCGGTGACAGATTCATCGTATCTATGGCAGCACGGGAGCAAGTTTTGCCAAGGCACAGCAGGAGTTGGCGCAAGGAGTGCTGAGTAACAAGACTGTTCAGCAGACTGCTGGTAACATGGCAGCATCTGCTGCTCGTGCAACTGTGGCCGGCACCGCTCGGTAATGACCAAATTTCATTACACTGAGTTGCCAATGATACACATCCCAAGAAAAGTTAACGGTCAAAACTAGTGCAAAAACCAAAAACCATGGAAACTGTGTCATCGCTGAATTTCCTGGGGTTGGAATAAGTAAAATTTTCAATTGAAAAGGTCACAGTTAGGGTTAGGGTTGTGCAGCTTTGGCTGAGTAATATCTTGGCTGTGGGTCAACATGTTTTTTAGTTAGAATTATGTGACATCTGGTGTTTGTCTTTTTGTAGCTGTGAATACAGAGGATATAATTTGATAGTGGTTTACCTCTGGTCTTTTTTGCAGATTGCTTTTTATGCAGTGGTTTAGGTGAACTTACATATCAGCCATTTAGCAGTTTTACTGTTGATTGACAAAGTGACCTGTTGTTTGTATGTCTCAGCTGATGGAAACTCGTTCCACATTTCTGTGTTGTTTGGCCATTGAGTCACAGTAACTTGTTGTCTGTGTTCAGTGCATAGTTTTGAGTGGTCCGCTATACTGTATCTGCTTGTGGTTTCTTGTCATCCATGTATGCTACTCGCATGTGTATAATACTTACATATGATCATATGTACAGAATGTAACAAAAAAGTTAAAACCCTGTAGACAGCTCCAGTTTATTGACTTTCGATTAAACTAATGTGTTAAATGACAGTGCAAAAGATTGCCAGTTCTGCCTGAAAAAGTGTTCACTTGGGTTTTGGTTTTATTTTTCAGTTAGGGAAAGACAGTCTCAGCTGGCCTGAATACTTAGGCTGCAACGTGGGTCCTTAGCCATCTGCAAAAAAAAATCACAGCGAATACTATTTACCAAATAGTCCAGAATAATAGCAAAGAGCACAACTACCTCTAGTTGCAGGACTGTGCTGCAGTCTGGGTGCCCCTGCCTTGTCTAAGCAGTGACTGTAATTCATCTATCTGTTTCCTATTGATTGTTGACTAAACTGAAAATCCGAAAAATTAACAGCGTGACTTCTGTGAGCCGTCAGAAACAGTTGTAGAAGTTTCTGAAATTAAGCACAGTGAGACTAATATAAATGTACAGATTGTAAACTTTTGTTCCCCTTGTTCAGTATTTAGAAGGATGTACACGTTGGGCTTACGTGTGTAACTCTATTTCTGTGTCGCTGTCCTGAAATATTAATTGCATTTTTCACGCATGAGAATTTTTATTGAGTTGAGTATCACTTGTTTGCGATGAGCCTTTTGCACAGTATCAAAATATTATTTGCTTGTAATGATTTGATTCATTAATGTATTAGGTGTTACATGTTCTGTTATTGCATTGTGTCACTACACCATTCCCAGTATTGTTACATTATTGGAATACCTGCTTTCTGAAATTCCTGTTTGTGATACAGTATATTGTAGTGTATGTTGTGTGGGTTTGCTGTAGTAGCTATATTTTGTCAAACCAAGGCATGAATAAATCAACCGTGTTGATTTGTCGATGTTCGTTGCTGTATGATGTTCTGTTTGTCACGTGTTGTGTTTAAGTCGAATGTCTGTAGTGTGGTGACAGTCAGTGGCTTCTTTCTATCCCTATACCTGGTGGGCGCAGCTTGCACCCAGTGAAAAACGGGGGAGATTTGATAAGGTTGCAGATCAAAACTTCCCCATATTTTCACTGGGATAACTACACCCTTAACAAAACTTTCTCCTTAGAGCGTGAAGCCCAAACTAGAGGGGGAAACTTGAGTCAGAAATTGGGGGAACCTGGGCCCAAAACTGGGGGGTTGGAAGTTGCGCCTGATTTTGATTCTAGATTTGGTGGTAAACTGGGAGATAGAAGCCACCAGTGTCAGTGAACCAATTTTCTATAATCGGCAGACATTTCAGTGAAGTCTGAACCTGTACGTGACAAACCGACCGTAATTAGTAAGGTCACCATGGTTAAAAGAAACTAAAGTTCCTCATCTGTCATTATGAGTTGTTCTTGACATGCTGTGCATGCGTGTATCGCATAGTGCCATGCAGTAAAACCTACTACTGTAGTATTAGATGACTCTGTATGTTTAGTCATGCGGTGCATGATTGTTTGTTTTGCTATGGTCTTTGTTTTAGCAGAATCATTTCATCTACAAGTTTACATGAATTCTGTGCAATGCTACAGTAGAGACTGCTCTTTTTCAGTATTCAGTATTCACCAAGCATGTGATTTGCATTGTGCAGCCATTTTAATAGGTCAATGCATTATCTGTCTGTCCGTCACATATCTTTAAAACAAAAAGGCAGAGAAATGAAATTGGTGTCAACATTCCCAAAGTCAGGGAGCAAACACATTCTGGACTTGAGACATTTTTCTTTTCAGAGTGCTGATGAAACAGCACATTAAAGACTATCCTGGCATTGATGTGCCATTTTAGTTACTTTCTTTAGCTGGGCTGACAGTTATGTTTAAGATTTTCTCGTTGTGAGAATTGGTATATTGTTGACTGTTGGTAACAGTTACAAATAACCTGCATAGGGATGTGACTGTTCCTTGACTAACAGATTGACAGTATTCTTTCATGTATTTTTATTGGTACATACTTGTTGTCTAGTGATAAGTTTTGCTATTGCTGATGAAATATGCTCTATATTTACACTACACTACTGATGTGCAAACAGTCACAAAGAGATCTCATTTAACTGATATAGTATTGTGGTGCTGTCGTGCACTGAATTTGCATTTAATTGTTGTACAGTAATAATTAGCCAGCTGCTTATCATTTATCAAGCATGTGGCAGTGATGCAGTATATCACTGAATGCTGTTGTATCATACATGCTATTGCCTAGCCACACAGAATGGCCTGAAGTCCTTAAGTATTCATCGTAGCTACGTCAAACATTGACCTGTCTTCAAAATTCGTTAAGCAGTTTACTGTGGAGAGTATTTGCAATTAAATGATCGCTATAAATTCCATGCTGCACAAATATGTTTCCATAGTCCAAGCACTAAGGCAAATGATTTATGGGGTCACTAGCTTGTTTGCTATTTCTGAAAGCCAATTATATTTCACAGTGCATGTAGGATGTGGTGATCTGTGTACTTTAAGTTTACCACTGATGTGGCTGGAGAAAAGTTTTGTAAATCAGCTAATATTTGTTGAAGCTATGAATATGTGAAAATAGAAGGCTTGCTTTTTATGTGCAACGCGGTATATCTCGCTGAGTGCAGTTGTTGATACAAAGTTTGCAGTATACAGCGCATTGGTGAAGTTATATTGCATGTGAAGTATGAACCAGTTGATTAGAGCTGCAGTACTCTGATATACCCATATAATGTGCTAGACGTCTTCGAAGGCTGATGATGTTATTTTAGTAACAGATGCAGAAAATGAACCATGTTGCAGTAGTTTATTGTTTGAGTTCAAGTCTGTGTGATAATTACTTTCATTTGCTGTTATTTGGTGCTCTGTTTATGAACTTTCCTGTTGCTTCTGCCATTCCTAGTCAGCTATCTCAGTTCTTTCTAATATGTAGTAGCCTATATGCTGCAATTACAGAATTACACGAATGTGTTGAAATTCTGTTACTACTCTAAATGCATTTCTGAGACATAATCTACTTTATGGTAGTAGTAATTCAGTACATGTCTACACTGTGTCCCAAAAAAACATCCCCAACATTTTCAACTGTATCATGAAAACCAATCATCAAATTTTAATAATTTTTGGCACAAATATTCCTGACACAACTTGCCATTAAATGACCATTCAGTTTCCCACCTCAACCAGTGTATGCTTCTGCACTACCTAGGGAAAGCAGATCAAGCGAAATATGCATTAAAATAAACAGAAAACCTGAAAAAACATCCCCAACATTATTGATCGTACCTTGAATAAAGATTAGCAAATTTTAATAATAATTGGCAGAAATATTTATGACACAACTGGCTACGAAATAAGTGTTTTAGTTTTTACCTTACCCAACGTCTGCTTTTGCACTTCCTGGGAAAAGCAGACCAGGCATAATATGTGTTAAAATAAATGGAAAAACGTCAATAAATTCTATCTGTCCTAATTTGTGGGCCCCAACAGCAGGTTTATTACAAGGTGTGACTGTCTTGCAGCAGTGTGTCTACCAGAAGAAGTTTAAGAATGTTTGTAACGTCAAGAAGTGACTGGTAGAGCCTGTATTGGTCAGGAGCAGAACATTATCGATACTGTAGCTGTCAACTGGGCCAGTGTACAAGTGTCATAGTGGGCCAACACTTCAAGCAGTTTTACTGTAGGCAGTTCGAAAATGGATAACTGAATGAAATGTCAGTCACAGTGTCAGAAATGTGAACAAAATATGTTTTTACGCATTATGTTAATTAAGCAATCATGTCGCATTGAATGTAAAAGTGATAATTTGTTTGTTCTATTTTCCCCAGGTAGTGTAGAAACAGATGTTGAGTGAGATGGGAAATTAAATTGCCACTTGATGACAAGTTGTCTCAGGAATATTCGTACAAAAAATTATTAAAATCCGATAATCCTTCTTCACGTTACAGTCGAAAATGTCGGGGACGTTTTTTTGGGACACAGTGTAGAAAGGTCTAGCGACACGATTTATGCCGTTTACTACATGGTGCAGCAAATGTCAGGTCTACATTGTCCATCTGTTTTCAGCAATAGATGATGCTATCAACTCCATTCGCAGTTCTCTCGCATTCTTGCTGTTTGCCTAAACTTCTGTGTCAACACCTGCTAATGTGAGATCTTCTTCAGTAATAGTCTATAGAATTTTTCCTCAATGTTTTTGCCACTTGATTGCTACTGATATATTCCTTTATTCCTGTGCACTCGGCAGCACTGTTTTAGCACTGTGCATCTTTCTGCAATGATTTGGCTGAGTTATCTATGGGCATGCACCAATGAATATTCACAAAATTGCCAGTGATGGTGCATCATGTTTCCAAATGAACAGATAGGCCTCTTTGTGTCCGTACAAAATATGCTAAAATATTTTAGTTATATTGGAAATATTTCTGGCAAGTTTTGACAGATTTTACGCAAACATTTGTCTTTAGTGCATCTTGAGCACAAGGTAACTGATTTTGAGCTCAAAATCTGCCCAACAGGTAGGTAGAGGCATAAACTTCGACAGAAGTGTTTCTCACACAGTGAAGTTGTTCTTTTCTAATACATTGTGTGAAAATCCAGTTTGCATCATTATTATTGGCAATAATACCTGGTACTGAAGTTCTACAATAGAGAAAATTGTCCACTTTATCCACAGGGTGGCCACTCTCCAGTCATGATCAAATTCCCTGACTTTTCCAGACATTTTAAGGGAACATAGACAGTATCGCCCCTTGCAACAGTAGCGATATGACGTCTATTGGCAACAATTTTAATTATTTTCCAGATAATTAACTGACCAAATTTAGTGCAGTTTAAACAATAAAGGCAAACAAAAGCGCCTTACTGGCACCGCAAATTTAAAAGTATGGGAGTACAAGTCTGCGAGCGAAGTGAGCAGAAAAAAATGGAGTCGAACGCAAATATTCAACTAGTAATGAACAGTTTTGGGACACTTTCCTGACAAGATTTTTTCCCTGACATTTCCCTGACATGTTTCAAATTAACTGACTTTCCAGGTTTTCCAGACAAGTGGTCACCCTGTATCCAGGTGTGATTTTGTTCAGCACAGGCAGCAGTGGTAAATACTGTAGAACTTGTGTGTGTGCTTTGGTGTCTTTGGCAAGTTTTGCCATGATGTGGATATTGTAGTAGAACGTGCCAAAGCCAAATTTTTCAGTCGTAATAAATTTGTGCAGAATCAAGAAATCAAAATGAACAATCAAGCTAAGCAATAATACTGGATGGAATTCATCACATCATTTAGCTGCACAAAGAAAGAAATTAAACAAACACTGTAAGCAGTCCACAAGTCATTGCCACTGGAACATAAGCCATACGTCAGCTCAGGAGTCTACATGCAATTAATTTGACCTGAAAACTTGGAATTGCTTCATGTTTAATACCTGGCGTCACCTAAAACCACTGTTCACGTTTACCCAGCATTACATATTGTAGTAGCAATTAGTGATAACAGAATGCACTGCTGATGTACATTAGACCAGTTTAACCTGAATCACAGCTGTCTGCGCCTTGGACTAACAATTATTTGGCCAGGGTGTAGCAATGGGGGAGGGACATATCAGTATATACCACCAAAATTGGGCCAAGTAAACTTTTTAATGCAGTAATAATGAAGTCAGAATAGTTATGAACTTCTGTATGTACCAAAAATCAGGCCAAGTAAATTTTAACCTCCCAAACACCAACTTCCGGCTACACCCCTGGTTACGGTAGCAATGATTTTACGTACATTACACACTACTATTTAAAAGAAACAACGAAGTAAAAGAAAACAAAAATACCAACATTGGCACATAATCAAGAACTACAATCTTGTGTCAGTTGAACACCACTCACATTCTACAGAAAACACGCACAACTGTTTAGTACTCTGCGAACAGTTCTACAGAACAGCAGTTGTGGCAGCGGTGAAAGTAAGGCGGAAAATCAGCGAAGCTAAGTTCCACCACCTCCGATTTGGTTAGCTCTGGCAGTTATGTGTATACATGTGAAATTATGCTATTGTTGCAATTTGTAATAAAATATGATTTCATAACATTTCTTGGCTTCAGAACAGGACACCATCCCAAACAACCACACTACAACATCTTCGACATCTTGATCTCCAGTCCATGCCACCAATAGGCTCCACCACATCATAATACTTTCACCACTGAGTTGTGGAATGCACATGTTCATGTATACATGTTCTGCATGCACATTAGGACCATACAATGTTACCTGTTGAAGGCAGAACATCCTATCTGCTGACAACTGTGTAGAAATCTCAAGAAAACAACAGAAATTGCATGATGCTTTTTTAGCATTTTACTGATGTTTTACAGTTTTTGGATGAATAAATAACAAACACATTTATCCTGTAATAAGACATTTAAGTACCGGGTAGCATTTTAATGAACTTGTAGTTGGAACACTGCAGATGTGATGTTTTGCCACGTAGCATGTAGCTATGCCAAAAAACACGACACACCAACGTAACAACAGTCAAACCTTTACGACGATGCATGCTCTAAATGTATAACAAAGCTTGGTGCCGCCACCTTAAGCAAATCATATGCACTGTTGATCATTCCTGTAAGTTTGAAATTCACAGTCACCAACTTCGCAATTGGCAAAGACAGCACGCCATTCTCAAGATTGTTGTCGTTTGTTGCCTGCCACGAACGGATCAACTGCTGCTTAACGTACTTACTGCTGTGGTCTTTCACAACTCTGTACAGTGGAGCTGCTACAAAGTGCACATCGCTAACGGCCGCAGAGTTTGTTGGGCGTCCCGTAATCAGTTTTAGCTCGGCAGTGAACATTACGCTATGTATGCTGCTAAATAGCAAATCATCGACAACATCCCCAACCACATAGTAGCTGACGCTTGGCATCACCCCAAATGCACTTGCGAGATAACGAGGACATCTTTTAGTGTACATCCCAGTGATACATGAGAAGAAAAAGTCAACATTCGCCTGGCGACTGACCACTTCGTCACAGGTCTGACGGCGTTGGTGTATTTCAAGCCAAGCCTTGTCTAACTCCACTGGGTTATTGTGCCGCCAAGTGACACGGAACGCAAAAGCACTTCGACCAGCCTTGCAGATGAGTGGATTGACAACAAACTCGGCTAAAGCATCACGAATCACGCGACTTGACAGTATGTTCGCAGGAACCGTGATCTCACTTGTCTGCACACATACACATGCAGACACTGCACTAGAGCTGCTATAACTTTGTCAGAGATTCTGCAACAAGAGCAGGGGTGTCTACACCAAGTGAAATTTGGAGCAAACAGTCGATCATAAAAATACAAGAACTTTCTGTACTTCCGGTGAGGAGATCGCACAATTCAGTACCCAAATTACTGGCAGATGAATTTTATCTCTAGCTTTCTTTGAGATTGGCAGCACCCATCCCAGGGAGCTTACAGCACCCCCAAGGAGCTTACAGCACCCCCAAACCCTAGCTGGATTTAGCAGAAAGTCATGCACATTACATAATAACAAGTAAAATTAAAGGCAAACAGGAAAGGAAAGAGAAGGAAAGAAAAGACTAAAGATGCAAAAAGGAACAGCCTGGATGAGGAACTTACTCCCAAGAGTTTAAGGGCAACAGATGCCCATGAACAACAGTGCACAGATTAGCAGTTAGCACATCTAATATGGTCTGTGTTAGTATGTAAAAACTACATATTTTCTCAGCTATGCTAATAATTTGTTTTTAAAATTAGCATTTATATTTTGCAATCTTTATCTATATTTCACAAACATGTGAATTCAGGGTAAATGAGAAAACACATTCGCTCAGTGCAGCACAGGAAACCAAATACAAAATATGTATACAGCAAGCACATAAAAAATCAAAAACTGTACAATCTAAATAAATATGTGCCATTTACCAGTACAAATAAGTGTCAAGCTGTCCATGTGTAAAGAGTGCAAATGCAAACAGATTACAGATACAAGCTGAGATGCATCACCCGTAAAGCATTACATACAAATTTAGCCTGCCTATGATGTAACTAAAAATATTTATGCACAAGTAACTATACAGTTCAATAAAAACCCGTTAAGGAAAAACAATTCATGGCTATTTAACCTGCATCATAAACAAATAAGCCTGAAACTAAGGCTATGCAATAACTTAACATTTAAGTATGAAAGAACCACAGCAAAATGCTAATAAGACAATTAATTTATTAAATGGAGTAGACAGGAGTAGACATGGTCATGACATGCTAGTGTGTACTCTGAGAAAAAACTATGAAAGTTAAAAAACAAAACACATACAGCTGAACAGCCCACAATTTTCTGCAGCAAAAATAATGATTTCCAGAGTACAATTTTATTGCACATCCGACAGGATTTCACAACATAGCCACAAAGAATGTGCAATCTGTCTAATAAAAAAATATTTTAATTTACTACTGGAGTACTAGTACATAGTTTAAAAGTATGACTGATATAGTAGTTCAAACAGTGCTAACAACACAATACAATGTTACAAAATGCTCAATATAATAAAGTGTAAGTTTGTCTACAACATAGCTACAATATCTATTGTACTAAACTATGTCACACACAAATACCAGTAATTCAACTTATAAATACTTATCCAGTATTACAATAAGTAATTAAATGACATCACAATAAAGTTTTAAGTTTGTCCGAAAGTGTCTTAAGTCAAAAGCAAAAAAAAATGAATTTTATGAAATCACGTCATGTGTGTTTTAGGCATAAAAGTGTTCTGCTGCTGTTAGAATTTTATGTCAAATGCACGTTGCAAAAATGCAAAAAAAATTACTGGCCACATTGATCACAAATACAACTGGTCTTATTAAACAAAGTTAAAATTGACTCGTGGATGATATCTGAATGTGTTTACCACAGTGTAGTAGTCAGGTTCTGTATATACAGTTTGCAAGAAAGCTGTTTAATCAGCATGCAATTTACATTGTAAACCGTAGAGTAATGACAGGCACTACCACTATGCACAGCAGATGTGTGAGTTTGTCCTTTAGTACATTAATTCCAAAGCAAATTCTGCCAAACTTTTCAGAATGTAACAGCATTTATCTGAGAATTAGGATGCATGTGTAAAAGTGTTGTGGCGCAAAATTATTCGGACTGCAAAAAATTGTGGGCTCCGGTAACATGAATGTTACAGCAATGAGCAACGAAAGGATCTTGCCATGAGGCTCTGTTGTATTTGTATTGCTGGCCGTGTTTTTGTCGCTGATGGCGGTACAAGTGACAACTGTGACAGAACGTTTTGCCGCAACCTTCATACTGGCACATAACAGTTTTTGGAGCCAGCGCTCGCCCCCATGACTTCGGCATGTTACTATAGGCAAGCCTTGTCGCACTCATTGCAGACCAAGATGGATCATTAATTTCACACTTCTGAACAAACAATATGTGTGCTCATAAAACTCCAAAATCTGATGGCTATGACTGTACAAATAGCAAGAACATTAGTCTATCTATCAATCTATAATCCTAGTATAAATATCAGAATGCTGCAATTAAATCAAAATAAAATTCTCAAAAGAGCAAATAATTTTGCCATAGCTTTATTTAGTTAACTATACGATACTGGGGATTGAAGATTTTGACAAGATGCTAATGACAGTTGATAGCTATGAGACAGACTCGTATAAGCAGTACTCTTAATTAGTGAGTGTATACAACTAATAAAACAAAAGAAGTGGATGCAGTCAGCAACAATATCAGCTGCTTACCGATGGCTGTGAAGCATTTGCTGGCAGAAAGCTGCTGGTATGCGGAAGCATACTGTAACTACTAGACTGCTGGTAAATATCACTCTCCGATCTTGGCTGCGAAACACTGACGACGTCACTACTGTGTGGCACACTAGCCATCCACACATCTGCATCACCCTGCATATGCCCATCTGACGTGTTCCCTCGTAGTACAATGTCTCCAAGTGACGTCCTTTTATGGCCGCTCTTCCTACTCTTTTTACTCACAGGTGACGTATGGCAAGAACCATCATCAACTTCACGTTGGTTCAGTCCCTGAACCGCAGCTAATGGTATATTCGGGTCACTCAATGGCCCGATCTCTGACTCCACTATCATAACGTCGTCAGTATCAGAGTCTTCCTCGGCGTTTTCTGTTTTTACTGTACGCATATCTTCTATGTGAATGGCAGAGCTTCTTTCGTTGACGTCGCCGACTGTTGGCGGAAGCAGATCGTCTATGGGGTTGGTAGTTTCATCGGCTTCTGATGCGCTACTAGAAGCCGCTGAATCTGATCGCTCTTGACGCTGAGCAGTGGTCTCTGCGTAACGAGTGGAACCGGCAGCATATAACAGCGGTCGGCCGGTGATTTTTTCGTCCATGTGAATGACAAAAATATCTGTCCCATCGACGGTGACGGCGAGCAAGCCCTCAACGCGCACGTCGTGGCCAAACTCCAAACCGTTTTTGCACATCAGCGCTATCGTCTGCGTGACAAGATCTTTCAATCGAGCCTGATCTGCCTTCATTCTTTCTGCTGGTACTGAATTACAACAACACTACAAACTATTCACGATAAAATGATCAATTTATCAATAAAAATCAATATTAAATACGAAAAAAATTCTTTCACAACAACATAGAATATGTAAATACGCTCAAATTCGTTACTCGTCACGAATATGTACCGGATGAATTTCGGCCCTAAATACCGTTAAAGCGGGGTTTCCAAATTTGCAAATGCAATCCATCAAATTACCGGTACGAATAGAACGCAACAGACGTAACGCAACTGACGCAGCGACATCATCTATCTTTGCGTTTTGTTTGCTCTGTCAGCTACATCAGGTGCATTTGTTACGTATAGGCCTACATTTCTTTCGTTAATTGGGTAGTTGCGTTATGCAGGGTATACTTTCTTCCGTTCGTTGCATGCGTTGCTTTCTTTACCAGGTGCTAATCGTGCTACTTCACTTATACATAAAATACATAAAAAACTAAGACCAAAAACAAATAATGGCCGATTTCCAAAGTTTTTGTCGCCGACCGTTCTGCAAGCTAGCTGGCACTTGCTCGAGGTCGTCTACCTATTGCCTGTGACAAAATGTATTGTGGCTAAACGGAAAGTCGTAGGAGGTCGGCGATGGTATCGTTGAATAGAGCGATGGCGACTTTCTATGGGCTGTAATTAGTCTATTAACTATATGTCTCCATCTGCAGCGGTTTGGCCGCAATTAATTCAAAGTTTTGATGTCAAACTATAACTTGCATATCTCGCAAACAGTGAGAGATAAGGCCTAGGTTGCTACAGATGACTAATAAAAAGTTGCTTAGAAGCTCTTTCAGCTAAAACGAAAATCATCGACTTTGGATGACCTTGAAAAGTGATCAAAATTTCCCAACTTCACCGTGACAGGCCTAACATTGAACAAAATAACAGATTCAGTGGATTGTTTGTTGTCCTGCTTGTTTACTGTGCATACATTGTTACATACATGCATACATGTGCATACATAGGCCTAGTCGTTATTTATCGACTTTTGGCAATTAAAGGGAAACTATCATGAAAATATGAGTTTTTGGAAAAAATGGCACACGTGTACATGAAAACAAGATACAATTTATGGCGAGACAATTATAGGCGAATTTTAACTGTTTGTCGCGAAAAAGTGAACTTTAATCATTTTTGGAAACCGACACAAAACATATCATTTGACACACTTGCTGCAGACGTACGAGACGTGACGTCATTGGTACCAAAATGAGTT
>Ga0209367_1003919_pt1 | contig 20376 bp, 8 predicted proteins | sample WorMetLIZISLAND2_FD_187412 | JGI IMG/M metagenome (GOLD analysis project Ga0209367, IMG submission 187412) | Marine gutless worms symbiont microbial communities from Max Planck institute for Marine Microbiology, Germany - Olavius geniculatus... ...
GTTCAGGGGTTTTTGGTTGGCTGAGGGTCAAAGTTTGCATTTTCCCATATACTTTGAAGGTCGTCCTTACAACACTCACACTACCGTGTGAGGTGTGATATAGCACCTCAAGATAATGGGATCACGAACTTGACCTTTTGGGGTCACGTGACGTCATCTTTTACGTGACCATTCAACCGGCGGTGGGCGACTTTCTATGGGTGGTCCGTTGTGATCATGCGTCTATCTTGTACCGTTAAGGAGATATGGCGCATCAAAGTTGATGCTATGCATTGCAGTGGACAGACAACAATGGCAACAATGAAAAATAGACGGTCACGTTTTTTTAGAGTTCAATATACAGTCCGCGGGTAGCTGCAGTATGTGTAGACAAAAGACGCACAAAACCCATCTCACTCTGACTTTTTTTATTATGACTCTAAAATCCAATAACGTTCTAGAAGTTACGGAGATGCATGTTTGTGCAAAATTGTATTAAGCTAAATGCAGCAGTTTACAGGTTAACGTGTTGACAAAAAAACAGGAAAAAACTCACTTAGCGACGGTGCTGAAAACAGTACTGTCGTCGCTAGTCGCTACTGCGAATAGTAATGAACTCAATAACAGTTATTATATTAATCGTTTTAATTTTTTTCGTACGCATTATTTCATTTTAGGTTTAACAGTGCTGTGCTGCACTACTTAGTTGTTCATTTCTGATTGTCACTTATATTGTCTTTAGCGACACCGGTGTCGCCGAAGTGTCCGTATCCGCACTGGCCGCCGATCATCCCTCCAATCTTCGCCGTCCTCATATCGCTACTGATGATACCTTGCTACTGCTACTCGTGTGGTCCGTGGTCCGGGCCGTACTGGGCCGAGCAGAGGGACAAGCTGATGACGGTCCACGAGGAATGCCAGACTCAACGACGACGCATGTTGTGTGCACAGCCTCAGCCGACGAACGGCTGCTTCAACTCAGCAGCTCGACTCAGACCAGCCGCCAACCACCACCGCCCGCAGTGCTGAACAATTGCATCTAACGTCGCCATTTCAGACGACGGACCAAACACGATAACAATACCAAGCGTGGCCTGGCGAATTTATGACTGTAATTTTTGATAGTGATTGTTTGTAACAGTAGCCTATTATTTTTGCAGCTGACTGACATATTCCAATGCGATTTGTTTCCATGATTAATTTTTAAAGAAAAAATGATATCATTGTTTAGAAATAAAATATGTAGTTTTGTATAAGTACTGCAGCAGATATCGTCATAAGATACATTACACGAGCGCAGTGTTGATTTTTAGCTACAAAATGTTTAGATCACGTCGGCTTAAATGCCCCCACTACGCGAGTATGCCTGTTGTCACATGAAAAAAACACAAAAAATCAGAACTTTTAAAATTTTTTATTTGCACGTTACTACCATACAAAAATCGTAAAAGTGTTTCTGTAGCATTTTCGGCAAGATTGCTTTTGGCATAAAGATAAAATTGGCCGCCGACCGATTGCGGGGTGTGGGATATTTCGACATGACATTTCCGTTTATGAATCTTGACCCGGTAAGACAAATTGGACATTTTCCTGCCGCAGGCGCTGACATTTCCCCACTCGTTGTACTAACCTCAGCGCCGTCAGCGGCAGTAGCACAACTGCGTGACAGCCGAGGTGAGTTTTGGGCAGAGTTTAGTTTCCTGAAGTAGACTTTGTCAGCTGAGGACAATTAACGTTGCTCCGTGTGACATTATGCTGCGTTCCATTGGGATCGTGAACTCGTGTTCACCAGAAGCGGAAACTGGTGATCACCATCGTGATCGTCCCAAACACTGAAAGTAAATTGGCGAGAAACGACAGAAACGAAGTAAACAAAGTCGTAAAATGCAATAAACACGAGATCTATCTTAATAGCTTTTTCAATTGAATATACGCGTACTAATTTTAAGTAAGTAAGTAAGTAAGTAAATGATTTGTAAAGCGCCAAAGTCTCAGAAAGAATCAGGGCGCATAAAGTAACCTAAGTTTAGTTTAAACCACAATCTTAATTAACTTAACACTAAAATTGCTGGTGATAAAGTTTTGCACAATACGAACCTTTCCGCACTGCCTATACAGGCATCATCTGCGACTGCGAGTGTCATTCGCTCTACATACGGCGATATCTTACGTTTAAATTACAGAAAACTCATATATTCATAATAATGTGTCGTGCAGCATGTTGATTACCAAAAAGTAGCCGTTTATTACAAATTATTGCATTTTACGACTTTGTTTACTTCGTTTCCTTTGTTTCCCGTTAATTTATTTCGTTCGTCACGAAAATGGAGGTAGTCGCCAGAATCACGAGTTCACGACTTGTGTTCACGAGTTTACTGCACATTTGGGACAGAATCGATCTCGTGATCACGGTGAACACGAACTCATGATCCCAATGTAACGCTGCGTTACAACTCAAAAGACGCAAGCATTCACAAAAACACATGACAGTTTTAATATTTTAGCTTTTTTATAATGTTTAATGAGATTACTGTGCGACACTACAATAAACTAACTTTTTGCTATGCTTATTAAAAGTTGTATACTTAATGCATTCTAGCGTATTTCAAATAACTATTGTAGTCCTCCACTGTGTCTGACATACAGTAGCAAGTTTATAATACATGCTGCAATAATGCGTTTGTGTGTTTTTAAACATCTTTTTTTCTGCATTTTCAGTAGAATCTATAAAAAAAATGTCCGTTTCCTTGGTGCGGCTTACGGCCTACAATACAGTTTGGTAAAAGTTTTGTATTGTATAATCATTTCTGAGAGAGCTCTCTGCAAATGTATCATGTATAGGTAGCCACTTTCTGTTTTCAGTTATTGAGATATGTTGTAAAAAGTTTTTTTTATTGCTAAACATGTCTTTAAATATTTTAGACGTAATGTGCAAAATAAACAGTTGATTTGAGGTTCATTCTGATGGAAGTATATATGTACAGGGTGGGCCAAAAAATGGCACAGTTTTTTGTATACCGCATAACTTCACCAATATTAACCGATTTTTAAAATTCTTTTACTGTCAGAATCAGGAGACAATTTACAATAAAACTGTCACTATAAATCCTAACAAACCGTAAGTGTGTCACTACACTACCTTGTGAAATGTCAGTGTCTTAAAAATAACAATTAAAACAAGACGACTTTTGAAACAACACATTTAAAAAAATTAACAACAGAAACAACGCGCTTGCTGTCTCAGTTATTGTTTAAAAATCACATCTTTACAGTTTTCACATCAAATTTCTAATGTGTCCGCCTTGCTGCTGGACGACGCATCGAAACCTGCGACGCCACTGACCAATGGCGCGATCAACTAAACGCTGCGGCACTTTGCCCCACTCAGCGACAATGTTTTTTTAGCTAATTGACTGTCGTGAATCGTCAGCATTGATAGGTCCTTTGTTGAAGGGCATCCCAAACAGCATAATGAACTGAATTTAAGTCTGGGCTGTTTGGGGGCCACATGCCAGGCTCATCAACGTTGATCACTCAACCGGTCAGTGGCGTTGCAGGCTTGAGTGCGTCATCTGATATTTCACGAGGTAGTGTAACGACACATTTGAGGTGTGGTGGGATCTGTAGTGACAGCTTCATTACAAATTGTCTCGCAATTTTGACAGTAAAAGAATTTTGAAAATCGGTTAATATTTTGTGAAGTTATGAGGTACACAAAAAACTGTGCCATTTTTTTGGCTCACCCTGTATATACGTGCGCTATTGCACGCTGTGGCAAAAATTGACCGAGGAAAAAATTAGCCAGTTTCTACCTAAGCAACAATAGGCCTATATTCGATACAGAGCTCAACCGTAAATGTTCTGCGACCCAGGTTTGGCTCTCTAAACTAAAGTACTGTATTCAGGTCTAAAAGGCGTATTCAAGCAAACTAACCAAGTGTGTATAAAAACCTCCGGTAGGCCCCTATTGTTCAGTAATAGCCAGACCATAACGACATGCGTGTAGCTGATAATGATGGGCAAATTTGTCCAAATCGCCACCAATCACGATCTAAACAAGTGCGATCCCTTGCCGACTTCATTTGAGTAGTACACATATGGTTTAAAGCAGTAAAATAAAATTTGTAATAAAAATCGTAATTTGTTCCCGATTGTTTATTATCTTTTTTCTGGTTTACAAAATAAGCCTATGATTCGTACAATTTTCATTTTATCTTCTTTTTATCTTTGTTAATTTTTACACTAATATGGAACCAACAAACTGCAGCAGACAGCCTATGTTAAACAATGAGAAACAGCCTAACAGGATCATTTATGCCAAACCATAAGAACATGTCTATATTTCTAAAAACAATTACTTTTGCAATACCGTAGTTTTTTTCCTCGTGACATTCTGTATATGTCTTTTTGTAGGTTCGAAATTTAATTTCAGCGTTTTCTAAACGGTCAAAGATCTTCGTAAAATACAATCTCAAAGTCAACGTTTTTCCCCAAAAATTTCAAATAACTTTGGTAAAATATTTAAAGTTTGAGCGTGTAATTTGACTTGCGATCTGCCCATCACTGGTAAGAAACAGCGCAAAGTGGTATCTGGCCTACTTTATTGGTTGGTCACTTGAATGTTCGATATTCAATCACTGCGCAGCGATGTCTTCGATGCAGTACCTGCTTTTCGCGTTTCTCTCCTGCCTGCTTTCACTTCACAGTAAGTGGATCCAATTATGTTCTGCTTTTTGTTGGTTACTGTTGTTAAAGTATTAACTTTTGTTAAATATTAATAACTGCGACAATTTTTGTTCAGTAGCAGTAATTTGATCATACAAATTTGTCAAATGGAAGTAATTAGGGTGTGTCAGCAATGTTAGGCCTGCATGCCTAAGAAGATGCAAAACAGTGCTTGCCAATTGCATGTTTATTAAATACACCAAATATTTGACTACAAATTGTAAAAAATTTGTGTAAAATAAAGCTATAAAATGCCGACACATTGCTTGTTTTAAGTATATATTTTTATATTTTATATAGCACTCCTACATGCAATGAAAGCAGTAGGCCTAGAGTTCAGTGGTTAACAGACTTCTGTTGATCGTAAAGCCATAAGGCCGAAAATTGCTATCAATTATTTTAACGATGTAAATATTGCATCATTTAGATGTTTGCTTGCTTACTTACTTTGCTTATTGGGTATTCTAGAAGCAGAAGGGGCGCTGACAAATACTCCCCAGAATGTGGTCGTGCTGAGAGGTCAAGACGCTGTACTAAACTGTTCGACTGACTCTAAGTCACCGACAGGCCACAATCCGATCGCGTGGAACTATGATAATGACATCATATCTTACTCACCGTGCACGTCACAGAATCCCGGGTTCGTTGCCAGTCCGTCGAATTCAGCAACTGACTGTAACATACAAGCGCTCGGCTCATGGGAACACGGCATCAGTGGAGCGTACAGATGCAGCGACACAACAGCCCGAGCAGTCGCCATGGTTATCGTACTGGGTTAGCACAGCTTCTGTTTCAAGTGGATTATTCTTCTCGTGCGTCTGCTGTTCGTTTATAACGTATATTAGACAGCATCTGTCTTGCTGAAATTTTACTCAGTTCACATACGGGGTGGGTCAAAAAACTGGCACAGTGTTTATATGCCAATACCTTTATCAAATATTAACTGATTTTCAAAATTCTTTTACTGCCGAAATCAAAAGAACATTTGTAGCAACACTATCACTAAAGATCCCAAAGATCCTACCACACCTGAGTGTGTAGCTACATTACCTAGTGAAATATCAGTGTTCTAAAAACAACAATTGAAAAATAAGCAATATCTGTAACAACACATTGTAAAAAAATTAACCACAAAAAACAACCTGTTTATTGTCTCAGTTATTGTCCAAAGTAACTGTCACATCTCGCTGTTTTCACATCAAATGTTCAATGTGTCCGTCTTGCTGCTGGACGACGCACTTAAGCCGCCGACGCCACTGACCAATGGCGCAATTAACCAAACGCTGCTACAGTTTGCCCTACCTAGTGACAACCACCTGCTTCTGATTGTTGTGAATTCTCGACGTTGATAGACCATTGTTTGAAGGGCATCCCAAACAACACAGTTGATTGGATTTAAGTCCGGGCTGTTTGGGGGCCAAATGTCAGGCTCGATCAACGTTGATCACGCAATTGGCCAGTGTCGTCGCCGACTTAAGTGCGATGTCTGACATTTTGCAAGGTAGTGTAACGACATATATGGAATGTGGTAAAATTTTTAGCAACAGTTTTATTACAATTTTTTGTCTGATTCCGACAGGGATAAAATATTGAAAATCGGTTAATACTTGATGAAGTTATTGGTATATAAAGACATTGTGCCAGTTTTTGGCTCACCCTATATACAAAGCTTAAATAATAACGCTTGTGATTGTTTTTTTTTGTTCTAGATCCGGTGTGTGAAATTGTTAAACCAGCTGTTTGGGGAGAAAGTGTAACGCTGAGGTGCAGAATGACCTATGACTGGCAGTCGCCAGCCAGACAGTTCAACGCTCCGCCAGAACTCAGCGTTTCTCTGAGCTGGAACAGTGTGCCTGATACCACTGTAAAGACCACTGCAGATCCAACTGTATACCGTGGAACAGTGGAAACGAACATGACGCTAGAGAACGTCACGTCGGAAGTAATGCCATCCTACACTTGCAACGTACAGTTCGACTTCTCGCTCGGTCGCAGTCCGTGGTACAAGTACGCCGACAACTCAGTCTCATCACCTTGCGCCACTCCGCCTTCTAAACTCTGGTGTAAGTATAATTTGACGGTAGTAATTTGAAAATTAAAAGTACCTATCCAAAGAGAAGATTGCCATTCAGTGTTTAAACGCTTTCGAATGGGCAAGAGAAAGATATCCTAGAACTTGTAGCTAGAAACGGTTCATATAAAGCTTTTGGACCCTGCGAGGTCATTGGAATTGGAATTTTATGGCCATACTACACGGAAATGCAAAAGTCTGAAAAAGCAAGTGGTTCAAAAATGTGTACCAGGTTACAGAAATCGTAGTCGACAACGCCGACGTTGGACAGGTGACATCACGGAATGGACTGGGATGAAGATCAATGAAGTGGGTACAGCAGCGGAAGTTCGTGATTGTTGGAGAGGGATAGGCCTACTACGTGCCGCCAACCCTTCTTATGGAGGAAGGCACTGAACGACGACTACGATATAAAGCTGGAGGCTCAAAGGGTCGAACAACAAGGCAGAAGGCCAATAGTGCGGGTGAAGTTCTTACGGCGGGGCAGCAAATCTTTTCCCACCCGCTAACAGATCTAGTAGAGCGCTTTGAGCACCGTTAGCCGGCTCCGGGCAGAGCCCCGACCGCTAACGTATTTTTGGGCATGAAAGTCCAAAAATGCATGTAGCAGGTAGGCTCTATGAATTTCATTAGTTTTATTTTAGCTTTGGCGTAGCGCACGCGTCGACTCAGAAATGATTAACTAAATACCGACAAACACAATAAGCAATTAATGTCTCTTTAAAAGTTATACGTGTCACAGCCACATCATATCATCTTCATTACGGCATGTGCAAAGAAAACGAACGCAAGCGGTAGACGTTGACGCAACTCGCCAGCAGCACGTTCAATAACTGCGTGACTCAAAGCGGCCCACTCCCTGTTTATGCGTCATTTCAGTTTGTCGACGTAGCCTACGCTTTTTAAATAAAGACGAAGTAGCAGATTTTCAAGGATTTTGTGATCTCGGTAATTTTCTGAGCCGACGCGGGCGCTACACAGTATGCACGTATTGTTGTGAACGGCCAAACTACGACTTTTCTATTTCACAAAGTAGTGTAGCGACAACATCAAGGTGAGGACGTGAGATGGCCAAAAATGCAGTCTTTTGCGTCAGGTTTTTTTTGATGTCGCATGCCAAAAATTATCATAATCTGCCAATGTTCCACAGAGCTATTCAAAAAAATAAAAGTGGCAACTTTTTATGGACCACGTTGTGTACAGACTGTCCAGTTTCAGTGAACGTGACGTCCGTTGATGAGTCGATGACAGTGGGTGACGTGCTGACATGTTCGTCTGATGGTTATCCTGAGCCGAGTTATCAGTGGACGGACAGTGACGGGCTAGTCGTCTCCACTGGTCCTGACGTCAAGATCACTGGCAATCACTCGTCACTGACGTGTACAGCCAGTAGCGACTTCACCACGCCATGCAGTGCGTCGACCACCGTGTACAACCTGGCTGTTGGTATGCTATAGGCCTACTCAACATTTTACCACCGCTTTTTAAAACCTTCCGCTTTTGTATTGAGTTTAAAGTTGCGTTTGCGGGTTTGATAAAACTAAAGCAAATTTTCACAAAAACCAAAATAAAATTAAATCATATGTGATAAACAGGCGCGAGCGATGCACTATAGTCCCATGTCCGTGATGCATTAGTGTAAGGTGTCTGACTAAGAGCCAAGACATCGGTGCTGCCACCTGGGAAATCAGTGTACAACGTGCAGTGAATAATAATAAGTTTTAAAATAATAGGCCCCTACCCAAATTTGGGGTCTCCATACGCAATACACTTTGAACCTAGCAGGTCGAAACTCAGACGGTTACAATCTACGTTCTATGCCGAAAATCGTCCGTTAAGTGGTAAAAGTGCATAAACGCACTTATGCACTTTATGCAGTTTTTTTATACCATGGTGTGCAGAAAAATAATTATGTGGAATCTACTGGTGTGACTAAAAACACGATATTCGAAGTTGTTGCTGAGATATATCCATTTTAAGTTTATGCGTAAATGCATTAGCTCCTGTATGGGGGTGGTAAGAAGTGCAAAAGTGAATTAACTCTCTTGAGCTGAGATCGATGCACATTGGAAGAAGTGCATAAGTAAATTAAGTATCTGAAGCTAAGATCAATGCGCAATGCGTACATTAATGACAACAAAAAAGTGCATAAATAACAAAATTCACATAACATCAACACGCTTTGCAGCAAAAACTTCGCTAATTTCAAATAGCTGTCACAAAAGCAGTTTATTTTTGTAGATACTAAATGTATACATGTGCTAACCAGCAAACAAATAAAAGGGTTAAAATACTAATTTACCTACCAGTAGACAGTAAAGTGTAATCTGTGTAAAAACTTTCAATGTCGTTTTTCCCAAAACTATGGAAACGCCACTTATGCACTTTTACCACTTAATTTCATATGCACGTTGTTTTGGCCTATCTAAAGTAATTTTGGTGCAATTTACTGCTGAAATATGTATCACAGCCTACAATCGCAAAAAACACTAAAATTTTGCTACTCAAATTACAAGGTTGTTTAAGGTCATCAATTTTGGTACATTGTAAACGCTCGTCAACAGTGCTTGTTATATAGCAAGTTTGAATTGTGACGAAATGGCTGGAGATAAACCAAGACAACCTGCATATGAAATTTTCCGCATTAAACGTAAATTTTAGCATTTTAAGTCCCGACCCACTAGGTTTAAGAAGGCCGGCGCAGGCGTGCGTCAAAAACGGCTACCCCCTAAAAAGTGATTATTTTACCACAATTATCTCGTGTAGCGTGAAAACAGTTGCAGATAGGCACAAACATGCTGCTTATCATAACAAACAATAATGACAAGCTTTTTATTGGTGTTAACGTCGATGACCTTGAATGATCTTGAACTTTCAAAAAGGGGTTTTTAGTAATTTTTTGGCGATTTCCGCCTGCGACACACATTTTAAGAGTGAATTGCGTTAAAATGGCTGGAGATTGACCAAGACAACCTGCACATAAAACGTACATTTTTAAGAATCTAAGTTTCGATCTCTTAAATTCAAGAAATCTTCCGTACGGTGGCATCAAATGTAAGCACTTTTTCAAGATGCTTTAATATTCTATTGCTGTAGGCCGAGGTGGCAGGATCGCTGCTATCGCGCGTCACATGAGCTTTGCTCAAATTACTCGTAAGATTGAATAGCGACCAGTTTTTACTTTGTCAATGATTTTACAGCTGACGATGCAGTTGTTGCTGCATGACATTGACAGCGAGATCTTTGCATGTCAGTCAAACAATTGAGTTATGTTTCTCTGTGTGTGTAGATGAACTCGAAGATTGAGAATATTTTCAAAATCGACCAAATCGTTTTTCTTAAATAGAATTAATCACACAACAGACAATTTTGATTAATCTGTCGCTGATATAGACTCGGCTAGAGCAACAGATGAAACCACAGGACACGAAACTGCGAGTAATCGACGGTGAACGTGGTCTACACGTATAGCGCATGTCGTATATACGTCGCATGTCGAGTTTTAGTTGCAAGGACTCGTACTATTTTATTCTAGACCTACTCGTAGTAGGCTTTTGCTTAGTTTGCTTACCCGTATCACTAACTCGTAACCAAAAACAGTGTAAGCCATAACTTTAATCTTTTGTACGACCTGACGGTACTAAATAAAGCGAGTGTCGATTTGCTTATGGTGACGTTTCATTTCTTGGCATCGCAAGCAATTCCTCCTACAGCTATACACATTTTCTTTTGCGTGGTCTATCCTTCAGTCGTCTTTCTATCTGTCTGTCACATTCGTGCATTTTGCTTGAAAAGTTAGACCGATTTACATACCATTTCACAAGTACACTTGTGGGTTTAACGACACACTGTGTTAGATACCGGTTTCTGGTCCCCAGGGAAAATAGAGGTTTGGGATTCGAACTCCAGCCAAAACTTGCAATTGCTTATATATATAATACTAGGTGGCAGTATTGGTAAAGATGAATGCAGAAGTTTGCGATACTTGCTATATTGCTTCTTGCATGAGCCAGACTGTTCAGAAGCGCTTTTCAATGTCGTAAGTGACAGCTGATTGGCATGAGCTGATGATATCGCAGCTCACTATGCGCAGTATGCGGTTATCCACTGCTCTCGCCAGCGAACGATTAAACTTGAGGAGTTTACTGTAGCCAGCAGACATACCACCGCCCCATTCATCCGCACTAGACCTTTACCCCGTAGTCCGTAAGCAACTGCTTGATAAGCGATTTCGTGTTTTACCGAATTGCGTCGGTCGTTGCTGACTTTTGGCTTCAATTGCTGCGAAAGTATCTTGAACAGAGCAGCATGTTTTGAACTTGTAAAATTAACAATATTCTGATAGGCAGCGATGCTGGCGACAACAGCACCTTATGTATGGCGAAGACTTTGGAGAGGATGATTGCCAATAGATTGCATGCAATGGCAAAAGAGAAAGGCTGGATCAGTTCGGCGCAAGCCGGTTTCAGAAAACATCACTCATGTGAAGACCAAATCCTTAGGGTCACTCAGTCCATTAGTGATGGTTTCCAGTCCAAGCCAGGCAAAAGGTCAATCCTTGTCGTGCTGGATTATTCGAAAGCGTATGAAAAAGTCTGGCGGGAAAAACTTTTGATAACAATGCATGAGTTGGGTGTGCCAGCTGCTTTCTGCGGTAGATAAAAGGCGCACGCCATGGGCGGTGGTTAATTAATACTTTAAAATGTCAGATCTGAGTTCAACCCGAGATGAATCCGCCCACAACTTGCATAGGCTACAGCAAATAAGATATAAGTCCGTTCAAATGAGATATGCCTATTATTGCATGTAACGCGACTATGACAGCGCTCTAAAGATGCATTCCGTTGCCTGGCGACTGTGACACGCCCTATTTTCAGATAACACAAGCTGCAGCGGCATTGAAGCGTGCCAGAGGTCACAGATCTTATGTGCTACGTTATCAGAACTCATCAGCATGAGAATCCCAAAAACCAAGCTCCGTATGCCAGTGTCATGATATCATAATGTCATTAAGCGACGAAGTGACTATTTCACTGGAGAGATAAACAGTTTGGACAAGCCCGCCCGCCCGCTGTCTTGTACAGCATTTGCTGCCAGCCCGCCACTCGCACACGGAGCAGCTAAAAGTCAAAGAAGGGAAAAACTAACTATGAGCTCAGCGTAGTCATTAGCGAGTGGAGACGACAATGGCAAAGCGTCATACTGCATACGTTTTACGATGTCAAACGCCAAAGACACGGTGACCGCTTGCGAGTGACGACATCGGCGACGATCAACGAATCAAGCATTCTGACGACGACGGACCGGGTTTGACACGGCCCATTTATTATTGTACTGTAGGCCTACTGTACCTGTTGTAAAGTTTATTGCCTTTATATAACTCACATCAATCCGTGACGACGTTTTGCAGCTTGCCAAACTCTATTTTTTGTCTAAAACAACGCAAATATCTGTAATTTTTTGCGTTTTTAAATTTTTAGAAAAAAATGGGCGAATTTGCGGCTTCTATTAAACGTTCAAAAGCAAAAAGTGTTTCAGCTTTAAAGGGGCTTCGCTCCCCTGACCCCCGACCAGAGGCTCTGCCCCTGGATCCCGCTAGGGGCTCCGCTCCCAGACCCCCGTTATAGGCTCGCGCTATGCGCGCTCGCCATGCCCTCCCCTTTGCCAAATCATAAATACCTCACTGTCCCCAATCTGTCAACTGCGCCATTGTATGCAGACGATGTGGGGTCACACAGGTGCAAGGAGTCAGCAACAGCAGACACCCAGCAGGCTGTCGACTCTGTTTTGGAGTGGAGCAGGAAGAAGAAGATGTCTCTCAATACTGAGAAAAGTAAGGTTGCTTTCTTCAGCACCGATACACGTAAAACCAACAGCCAACCAACCGTTTGGCTGAATGGTAAAATGGTGCCATTAAATGGCTTGCTCAGTATGCTTGGTGTCCATTTGGATCGCGCATTGTCATTCAGCTATCATACCGTGAGAGTCTGCAAGAAAGCTTCATCCAGATGTCGAGTGCTGGCATGTCTTGCGTCAAAAGAATGGGGATGGTGAAAGAATACGATGAAAAAGATCAGACTCATCCAAAGCTGTTTGGATTTTGCAGCTTCAGCTCAGCAACCCTGGCTCTTGGCAATTAGATTTCAAAACTTGGAGGCAACACAGAATAAGGCTTTACGGATCATTACAAGTCAGGCCAGTGGAGGCTCTCAAAGCGGAAGTAGGAGTTTGCAGCTATAAGACAGTCAGCAACAGATTGTGTGTAAGAGCACATGAGAAGGCAGTCAGACTTCCAGCGGATCATTATCATTATAATATAATAATATTATTATTATTATACTCGGTTTATAATGCACCTTAGGTCTTTCACAACGTGAAGAATCTCAAGTGCAGAAGGTCACTTGTCAGTGGAGGAACGCACGACTGTATAGAGCAGTTTTAAGCCTAGATTTAAAGGTATCAGTAGATACAGTTATGTCAGAAATAACAGTTTCGGGCAAATTATTCCAGATTGTGGGTGAAACCCAATAGAAAGCGTTCCTAGAAAAGTTAAAAACTGCTGGACTGTACTGCAGGATGTTGGCACCGCAAGAACTCGGCTCTCTGCAGCAGTAACCAACACCGCCTGCAGAGATCCAGTTGGCGGGAGCAAGCAAGTCTTCTTCTCGACAGCCTTCCATTGCAGATAAAAGATAGACAGCCAATGAGTTTGCTCCAGATACCTCAGTGGATCAGTCGTGCAGGGCCTGCAGGCAGTTGATGCGTTTACACAGATATCCAAAAAACGGGAAAGATACAGATTATGAGGTTCTAAAAAATGAAACTTGGAGGTGTATTGAGAGTCACAAGCCGGTTTTGACCCTCTACACAGATGGATCAGCCAGCGATGGCACCTTTAATGGTGGAGCAGCGGTGGTGATAACTTCAGAACTTGCTGACTCTCCAACAATTGTTGATGTCTGAAAAAGAAGAGGTAGCCCATTGACATCTTAGTTTAAGGAAGAGAAAAAGTCATGTCTATGGCATTAGAGTGGTTCATTTCTAATCAGCCGGAGGACAGAATACTGATTTCTTTTGACAGTCAATCATTGCTAAGCTGCATTATAATACCATATAAAACGCAAAACACCGAATGTTTATCAGCTTACTGTTTAAATAATTTTAAAATTAGCTATAAATTATTTACAGCTTAAATGTGCTCGTTTATTTATTAATATAGTTGTATTGTTTTCAAACATTAAAGAATTAGTAAAAAGTACTTAGTGACAAAGTAAGTAAATTGCAATTAACAAAAATCAAAAATATTGCAAGTACTTAAGGTACTGTGTGCAAGCACAAGTACCGAAACATATTCAATATATCTAAAAAGTAACGTTTTAAACATTACTGGCATGGTTGCCCTTAAAGTCATGTTACTAGAAAGACATGCTGAATTTCGAGAACAGCTTGTACACTGTGTCCCAAAAAACGTCCCACTTTGCGATTGTCTCTATCTTTGCCAAATATCAACCGATTTTAAAGATTTTTACTGTTGCATTTTGTAAACAACTAACAATAAAGTAATTAGTAAATATTCCAGCACACATTAACTGCGTCGTTACACTACCTTGTAAAAAATGCAAGAAAAAAAACAATAAGAGACAACATGCGTGTTAATAAACAAAATACACTTCCGACCAAAAATGCATTGAATGATCTGCACGAAGCTACACTTTGTTAGATTTGTTTCTTTGGATATCTGGCGTATTAAACGATATGTTTGTTTTTGGCTTTTGTGGTATAGCAAGTCTACCATTTCATCCTGTGACAGTGATCACGTTTTTTTAGTATGTGTAATGTGTATGCTTCAGTCTGCCAGTCTCATGCCTTTAGTTGGTACTGCATGTTTCCCAAATTTTTGCTAGTAAAATTCCCACTCTATCTCGGTTGCAGTTTATCTTCAAAAACTTTGCCAGTATTTTTTGAAAACTGTATTTTTTAAACCAGTGCAAGTTCCACTGCTAAATGGCATATTACATCACCGGTATATCTTCAGTTCATTAAAAATTATTATTTACGACATTATCATTTGCTTTTGTTTACAAACATCAGAAATGTACATAAAACTTAACATAATTTAATTTTTGTATAAAAATTAGTAAAAATTGTTTTAGAATATGATTTTTTTGCATATGTATTATAGTAATTTTGGTGATTTTTGAAAATTTATGTTTCACATGGTAGTGTAGCGACAGAGTTAAAGTGTGGTAGAATATTCAACAACCACTTTATTGATAATTGTCCACACTATGTATCAGTAAAAAAATTTAAAAATCGATTAATATTTGGCGAAGATATGACAAATGACAAAGTGGGACGTTTTTTGGGACACAGTGTAGATTGACCGCGCTGTGAATGTTCCGTCGGACGTTCAGTTATCAAATGTAACATTGTCACCGCCGCATCGTAAGCGTTATACCCCGTTTACACAATGAAGCAAACGTATTTAAAATACACGTGCACGACGTGTGCTGTAAGTTTGTTTCATGTTTGCTTCATTGTGTAAACAGGGTATTACCTGTCAGAAACTCAGGATGCATAAAAACTCAGAAGTCATCCCAGTTATTGGCGGCCGTTGTAGCCACACGTATAAGTGCTTCTAAGCTTTGAGTTTACTGGCGGTCTGCCTGGACAGCGCAAATCTCGGCAGATCAACCATACATCCCAGAAATTGCTTATGTTTCCCAGAGTGTTTTCCGCCAACAGATGTGATTCAAACAGCGTTCTTCGTTAGTTAAGTTGAGACGAATTTACAATTTATTCGGATAAAACAGAACAAAACTTTTTTCCATTGCCAGACGAGGACGACGTTATTTAACAAAAATAGGCCTAAATGTGCTAAAGATCAGTTTGTTAACAGCGACATGCAATGACGGAAAACACAAAAAAACATAAAAGGTGATATTAACCACAATTATCCCGACTAGCTGTGAATGCGCTTACGGTTTACTATTTACTTACTTACGAGATTCAGACCGACACACCGCGTGTACGGTTGTGTTCAGTATTTTCGTGTACAGTACGATATGTTATTACTATCAGCAGGACCACACCCACCTGCTAGCAGTGTTATGATGTGCCGGCAGCTAAGACACTGTTGTATGACTAGTCATGCGACAGCAGCCAAGCGTGACTGGCCGCCCAGTGCAGTGTGTACGCCATCTCGTCAAGCTCACAAGCAGGCGCCTTTCTCTGTGTGTTTTTGTGCACTGGCGACTTGATTCCGTCCTGTTCTTCTTTGACAAACTGATTATCAGGTGTTTCGATAAATTGACAGTACTGTTGTACTGTAGTTTAACGCAGTTTTGAACGAGGCGGCAACACCGCAACGATGCATCTATACTGCAAAGGTAAGCAAGACACGTACTACGTCATTAACTAAATTGCTTGATGCTATTTGACAGCACGTAGGATGATGATACCAGGTTTGGCATCTAGCTAATAACTCACGCATACCATTGACAACTGAAAAGTAGCTTTAACTGGAACTAGGAAAGCAAAGTGTGAGAGAAGATCCAAACTAAATGATGAATCCGGAAGCTGCTAAACGGAATATTACACGTTAATTGCATGATTGAGCATGTAAACTTCAATACATTATGTTTTCATTTTTAGAGGTCTGCTTTGGTTCTGGGTTTTTTTTGTTTCTTGTTTTACCGTTTTTGACGCGCTGTAGGCGTCTATGGTACGAGTATTATCTGTTTGTCTGTTTTCTATAAATCACGAATGTACGAAAGGAATTCAATAAATTCCAGGACTTCATGTTTAATACAACGACAGTAAATCGCACAAATCTGACAGTTATGTCATTTTTTAACATATTCTCCCTGCAGTTTATTGCAATGTTTTCATTGTTTAACAAGTCGGCTGGAACTTGCTGTAGGCGTCTATGGTACGGGTATTGTCTGTCTGTCTGTCTTCTGTAAATCAAGTTTTTTTGGCACCGTGTAGAAATTTTTGGACACAATGCTGTAAAACATCTTCATCGTTCTTGAACTTATTGTCTCCAAGCAATTCGCTTTGTGGTCCGAACAAATGAAAATTGCTTAAAACTAAGTCTGGGCTGTATGACAAATACTGTAGCAGTTCCCAGTTCATCTCTTCAATTTTCTCAATTGTCTAACGGGCCTATTGCACGGAGGTGCACTGCCATTTTGAAAAATGACATTTTTCTGCACCATACCTGGTCAATTGCTGCAAATTGCTGATCGTAATCGATCGGAAAATAATACACAGTAATAATGTCCTTCAAGCAGAAAGTCTGCGAGAACAACTCTGCAAGTAAACCAAAAGATGCTTTGTTTGCAGCTGACCGTTTGCCTTCTGACATCATCACTAACTGACTGATGACCGCTGCAAAAGCGGGCGAACTATTCAAATACTTTTAAACGTAATAAAGTATTGCTGCTAAATAATACTACAGATAATCTACAATAAATTTCAGCACTCGCTACGCTTCTACGATTAGAAAATTTCATGATTATTCCCTGTGTCTGCCTATCATTTATATCGTAATAATAATGACGTTACAGCATGAAGTCATAAATGAAATCACGGTAAGTGATGCACAATATAGTGGCCGTACAATTTCATAATAGTTTTGGTTTTCAACTGTCACTGTGTGTTTACTGTGAAAAACAGTCTTGAAATTTATTGAACGCTTTTCGTATTATGGCTAAGCGTTGAATCGTACAAGGAAACAACTTTTTACAAGAGTTTTTAGGCCTGTGGCAAAACTTTCAACGTACAAAATTTGTGGGATGCAGTAAAACATTTTTAAATTTGTGTTTAAACGGAGGGGTAGGAAAAACGTGCGTTTTTTTAACGAAAACTGGCCATATGTCGGAAACGTCGAGTGTCTGGGCCAACGTTAATATTAATAATTATTAAAAAGTAACAAGCGTTCTTTCAGATGAAATAAAAATCATTGACCTTGGACAACCTTGAAGGTCATTATTGCAATAGGAACTGTATAGGCTGTAGCGCGTCTTCCCTAGCAACAACTGGGTCTTCTTTTTAAACAAGCGTTAAAGTAAACATTGTTAGAGCCAAAAATCAATCATCTATCTATTAATTATTAGCATATTCGGTGTTGTTTGTTGATAGCGTTCTTTGTCGTTCTCATCGTCGGTGAATTGCAATTGATCACAGCCAGCAGTCACATAATATGTAAAGGTAAGCAGTGGTCTGCATTAGCCTATTATACACGGTGTTTCATTAAAAATGCACTTTTTCTTTCATTCATAATTCACTCAAGTGATAGTCAATTTGCACGAACTTTTCACTATAGGTAGCAGAGAAAATACTAATTCAAAATATTTTAACAACATGTGGCTGTTAGTTAAATATTTTTTGTTAGTCATGATGTAATGCTGACGTCATATTGTGCCGTGACTACAAACTTGATTGTCGCAACCAGTGCTGACAGTTGCTGAATAGCTTATCCTGCTTTGATGGTGAACTTCGTCTGGTTCAGTGATGACAAGCCGTTAAAGTTTTGTCATTGCAGATATAAAAACGCCCAAAATGATCACTTTTGCACGCTTATGGGAACAGCTTGACTTTTACACCTTCCAGCAAGACAGTGCACCAGCACACACCGCGTGCAATATGGTCGAGTTTTTGGATCGCGAGATGCCTGATCTCATGCCCCCCCCATGTTGCTTAGTGCTAATACGATGTACATTTTTTATCGGTGAATTAAATAATGTTCACCATCGAAGCAAGGTAGGAACTGACAGCACCAGTTGAGACAGACGAGGTTGTACTCACGACGCATTATGATGTCAGTGTTACGTTACAACTAGCAAAAAATATTTAACTATCAACCATATTTTAACGACGTATTTTGTATTAGTATTTTTTTCAGCTGCAGCTGGTAAAATTTCGAGTGAGTTATAAAAGAAAGAAAAAGGGTGCATTTTAATGAAGCACTGTATAGTTATCAATTTGTAGATAAAACTTGAGCGCGAGTAACTTAAAGTTTTTGTATATACGCGATTAACCTACTGAGAAAAACAGATAATAAATGATTATTAGATTTAGGTGTAAGATTTTCGTGAGCGTTCCGTAGCCGATGAGCTTGATACGTCATTGTGTACTAGGCCTATATTGCTGTAAACGTCTATTGCTAAAATGTTTTATTAAACAAAATGCATAATTGATTAAATATTAAATGACTGATTAATTGAAAATGTTGGACTAATAAATGTCCTGGTTTTCGTTTGATTAAAAAGAATCACAGATAAAGTCTAAAGTTTACTAAAGTCTACTGTTTTAACTGAAAAAAGTTAGTGATACCTAAAATTGAGCAAACGAGAATTAACGTCTGAGGTCTTAACGTCTAACGTCTAAATTGTACATCTAAGTTGAATAAACACTGTGGATGACTGAAAGATCAACATCGTAACCGAAAAATGTGCGACACTAAAAATTGTACATGTGTGTGACATCAATCATTGTACGTGCACACAGAATGTCCAAATCGGTTGGAGATGGTTGTGTCTGGTCTCGCGAGCCTGTTGCTCCTCACGATGATGGCTTTGATGCTCGCCTGCTTTCACTGCTGTCGTCTCCCCAGAGGAAGAACTCTGAAAGAAATCCGAAAAGCACCGTGCATACCGGTAACAAATTGAACTTGGTCCTTGACTTTCTACTCCGTGTCCCATATAAAAAAAATGCCACTCCATTTTTTATCTGTTTCATTGCGATAGAATATTATATGTAAAAAAACTGCAAACAGTTTATTTAATGTTGTATAAGCGATGATGTAAAACAGCAAAAATCCAAAGTATAAGCAAAAAGTAATGTATTAGCTTAGACATTTAATCTATTCTCAGTAGCCAGATAAAAATGTCTAAGCTAATGCATAATGATCGTGCTTATACTTCGGATTTTTGCTGTTTTACATCATCGTGTCTACGCCGAGTCCGATGGTCACGTGATCGATGACGTCACGTGACCCCAAAAGGTCAAGGTTGTGACACCAATATCTTTGGGGCCCAATATCTCCGTAACGGTGCAAGATAGATGCATGGTTACAATGAACCGCCAATAGGAAACCACATATGCCGAGTCCAATGGTCACGTGACTGATGACGTCACGTGGCCCCAAAAATCAAACTCGTGACCCCAACATTTTTGAAGCCCCCGTATGGACGGATTTAGTAAATAAGTGAGTATGTGCATATTTAAAGTGCACAATGTCAGCCAGTGGCCGAATCTGAGGCACTTGGCTGAGCCGCTAGTGGGAGCAGTAGGCCTGCTGGAAGCAGTGAGTTTTAAGGAGGCGACAGAAAGTGTCTGCAGAGGTAGAACTACGGATGCTAGAGGGTAGTGAGTTCCAAACAGTGGGGGCTGCAATGCTAAAACCGCGGGAGGCAAAGGTTGTGCGGACACGTGGAACCGACAAAAGATTGTGTTTGCAGAACGCAGAGAACGTGTGGGAGTGTGATAATTGAGCAGAGAACGTAGATAAGCAGGTTGAGAGGAGTTGAGAATGTTGTACGTCAATGTGGCAAGTTTGAATTCAATGCGTTGATCAATTGGGAGCCAATGCAGAT
>Ga0209367_1003920_pt1 | contig 20374 bp, 10 predicted proteins | sample WorMetLIZISLAND2_FD_187412 | JGI IMG/M metagenome (GOLD analysis project Ga0209367, IMG submission 187412) | Marine gutless worms symbiont microbial communities from Max Planck institute for Marine Microbiology, Germany - Olavius geniculatus... ...
GCTCTAAAGCAACTGAAGCAGCAGAGCAAAGTCAGCGACGATCAGCAGGCTGAAATTTCACAGTTGAAAGCAGAACTTGATTTATCGGCAGCAACATGCAACGAGAAAGACGGAAAGCTGAAAAATCTTTCAGATCAGCTGGCAAAGGTCGAGGGCAGCTTACAGTCGATGTCATCTGAGCGACTGGAACTGATTTTAGAACTGGAGCAGTTGAAGCAAACTGCTAGAGCAGAGTTGTCTCAGAAGTTGGAAGAGCATGATCAAGAAGTTGCGGCACTCAAAGCAGAAATTGAAGTCATTCGAGCAAACTTCAGGCGCACTGAAGATGCATTAAGAAGTAAAGAGAAGGAAGCTGAAAGTCTTACGTTATCATTGCAGGTACTGACTACTCCCAAAGTTGTAGTAGTTTTTCTTGCTTTTTCTTGCAGTTTGTATAACAAAATTTGTTGTATTCTGCTTATTACTGATACCTAATCTACATGTTGTCACTTGTTAATTGACATCGTTATTATTGTAACTAAAACTTTAAAAAATTTTCCATTTACTCCATGTTTTGCTGGGTCTTCTAGAAGGAAACTTTTTGGAAGTGATGGATGATTTTCATGAGATATCATTTGGTAGGGGCACTTGTTTGATGCAAGTAACATTGTTCTACACAGGGGCTCTGGTTTTCTTTGGGCTTAGGAGATTTTTTGGGGTTTTGTTTGTAGGCAGAATTTTTATTGGTTTGTGGATAGTTGCTAAGTTGCTCATCATTTGTGATAGCAACATAATTTTTTATAGCAATGATGTCTGTGGCCAAATTGCATTGGCCATTATTATTACACATATGTAGCTTGATGATACTTAACTATATTTTTGTGACACTTAAAACACTTAGAATGTAGCACAAGAGAAAAGCATGAGTGATTCATTTCAGCTTCAAAGGAATATTGTGTTCTCTAGTGCCATCGCTGTTTGTCGGTCATAAATATTTTATGTTATCGTTTGGTCTTCTGTATTCTGCTTATTGCTTCGTAATCACGTAATTGGTGCTTGTGTCGTTGCTTAGCATTCGCAGATGCTTTTGTTCTCTTGTTAGTTTGCCCACTTCTATCATGTTTCATAGCAGTGAGTCATGTCTAAAGATGTGTGCTATGCAATCCGTTCGTGTATGATTATGACATTTGTGCTGAAGGAGCGCCAGTGGGCACTGCAGCAGCGGGCGGCGCAGCTGACGCAGCTGGACATGGCAATGAAGGACCAGTCGAGTGACTGGGACCAGCGTATCATCCGTCTTGAAACCTCACTCAAGAAGAGTCGTCTTGAGACCGAACAGCGACTGCAGCAGGTCAGACAGTTGGAAGAACAAGACGCCGAGCTCATGGCTGCTCTCAAGGACAAGACCGCAAAGGTTGGTTCTTTTATTATGCTTTGTAGCAAACTGGCTATGCAGTATTTTTTTTAGTTTGAATGCAGTTTAGGTTTGAATTGTGAAAATTATTAGTTCTCAGCAACGGTTAACAATGTGTCGCGTAAGTCAGTCAAATCGTTCATTTTAAAACACGCAGCAGCACAGCCCAAGTGCTGGACTGATGTTGAGTTTATGTATAGTTTTCAGTGGACAATATGAGATGGATCAAGAAAGTTTTTAAAGAATGTCTCGCCTAGTAGCAAGTTCAGTTGGAGTTTGTTTGCTATTGCTTCTGTTCAGTTCGCTTTGCTTTGGGGTGACCACAGGGGCAGCGCCGCCGGCCAAACCCAACGTCTTTGACACGGCCTTCCATGGACCAGCATCCATTGCGATCTAAATGCTGCGCAATGAAATGAATTCTAATCATATGCTATGAATAAAGTAAATGAACACAAATACATTGCAATTAACACCAACATTATAAAGTAATAAACACCCAGCAATTTAATATCAATTACAAACTAATCGAATCGACGGCGGAACAATATCTCGGTTGTTAATGTATTGTGAAATAGCATGACTCATCGCGTGATGAAATGCCACATCGTACCTCCACGCAAAGCATGCTGGTCCGTGGGCGACTGTGTCGAAGATGACGCTTTCCATAACGGAGTGAGCCTGTAGTCAAATATCTAGAATTTTTTAATGTATATATCTCTGGGGGTGACAATTTTGTGTATTCTGTTACCACTGTAAGTTTTGATACATGTTAAGACTTGTTAAGATGTCTGACTCAGCACTGTTCAACACCGTGATGTGTTAAAGTTTGCATTTTGCATTAATGAAAGCAATCGTAATTTCATAGTCATGGTTTACTGCTAATCACATTTTTTGATGTTAGCACCTCGGTAAGAATTAAAAAATGGTAATACCGGGCAGTTGTTCATTACCTTATATTTTACAATTTTGATAGATAATGTGCATTTCAGATACCGATTATTGCTCTGTATTTTTAGAATGGGCAGTTGTAAGTGTCATTTGGCTGCCTTTCCGACCAAAAGGAGATAGTGTTTTTTGAATTAATTAATTTCCAAAAATTTATAGAAATTAATCAGTTACTTCTGATAATTATCTTTAGTCAAGGAAGACCACGAGCATAATTAAACTACTGGCTTTTGTAATCTTTCGCAAATTAAAAGCTAAATCTTTAAAGTGATGATGATGATGCAATACACAAACACTGTAGTCATAGCTGACAAAGTGCGGACTGTTAAACTAACACTATACAAGTAAAAGTCTTGACGAAAATAATGTCCTGTGTGAAGTAGCAATAAATTTGTGCTAATGTTCACGAGATGCACGAAAGCCTATAACAGTTTCTGTTCGCAAATTGCCTTAGTTTATCTCTAGCCGTTTCATCGCAATTCACTCTTAGAGTGTGCACTACAGCCGAAGATCGCAAAAATCAATAATAATCCCTTATTTTGGAAGTTCAGGGTCTTTCAAAGTCATCGATGTTGATACGACTGAAAAGCTTGTCACTAGTGCTTGTTGTGATAGGCAGAATGCCCATGCCTATCTGCAACCATTTTCATGAAAGACTGGCCAGAAACAGTAAAATAGCGACTTTTACGGGGGTACTGCTCTTTGATGCCCTTGTCTGCAGGTTTCCTTGAACCTAAAAAATAGAGACTTAAGCCTTCGAAATCTGCGTTTATACTGAAAATTTCGTACACAGCTTCTCCATGTCAATCTCAATTGATTTCGGTGCAATTCACTTTTAAAATGTGTCTCGCAGCCGAAAATCACCAAAAAATCTGTGAAATCCCCTATTTTGGCGTTCAAGGTCATCCAAGCTTGTTGAATTTGGTGGCAATTGAGAGCCAGTGTACAACTTCCTATTAGTGATTAATAGTAACCTAGGCCCTATCTCGAACCATTACTGAGATACAGCGACTTATTGGCTGAAAATCGCAAATTTTTTCTACCCCCCTCTTATTTAGCACCTTAGTTCGGGGTGACCCCCTTCGAATTTGTGTAAAAGCTTTACGGTTCCTGAAACTAGAGTTTTTTTATGCAGCTGACAGTGAAAATTTGATGATTTTAGCTTGCACCATTTTTGACTGATCCACTCGTGTGATGGACAGACAGACAGACGGATGGACAGACGGACCGACAGAATTTTGATGTCTAAGACGCGCTAAAGCAGTAGCTGCTTTCACGCATAAAAACTGAAATTAGGTTATAAATGTCGATTATCTGTCAGTTTAGGTTTTTAAGAAGTCGAAAATTGTAATTGAATTTAAATCGTTCAAAAATTCAATTATATTTTTGCTGTTAATCGATTAATTAATTGTTAATTTCTGCAGCTTTAAATAAGTAAAAAAATGTACATTTTGTAGGTGCACCAGCTAGAGCAGCAGAGTGTGAAGCAGGCCTCGGAGCTGGATGCACGATGTCACCAAGTCACCGAGCTTGAGCAGTCGGTGGCCGAGTTACATAAGCAGAACGAGTTAGCATCGGTGGTGAATCGTGACGCAGAGAACCAGCTGGGTGAGTCACGGTCACACCTGGAGACATTGCAGGCTGAACTGAGTGAGGTGCGTTCTAAACTGACGACGACCTGCTCCGAGCACGACCGACTGGCGCGAGATCTCGCCGACGCAGTGTCACTGCTACAGGCCAAGGACGCTGAACACACCGCGCTTCTACAACAGCTTACGGGTACTTCTGGTCTGTCTACCAGTAACCGCTTTCACAAAATCATCAAGTATTAACGAGTGCTGGTAACGATTAAAATTTTTTTAATAGTCAACTTTTTGGAAATTAATGATTAATTAATCGTTAGTTTTAGTTAATTTTTCACAAACCAGGAAGGTGTTCAAACCATGATAAGCGAATGATTTGTGGCAAATCATACAGAAAACGTTTTCAGCAGAATCAACTGTACCATCATCACATAATTTAAATCCAAAATAATCAGACATAGGACCACAAATGGCCTTATATTTAACTAGCTCAGTATTTTTTAACTTGCTGTCGGCTATTATTATTTACTTTATGTTCAAAATCTACTTTTTGTTATGTCAAGTAAGTAAGCAGAACAATATTTGCGTATAATCGTTAAAATATTTTGTAATTATTAGAAGTTTTTAATCGTTAACTGTTAAAATAATTGTTAACTGCCGCAGCCCTAGCCTTAACCAAATCAAAAATAGTGCTGTTAAAAAGTCTCAAGTGGCAGAAAATTCCTTTCAGCAACTTGCTTTCCTCTGGTATGGTTATCTCGGTGGAATTAGGTGTTGCCAGAAGTACCAACAAATGGCATCATAAACTGTCCACCGAAACTGAAGTCCTGATATCATACTTCTGTCATGTCATCTATGCTTTTTTTTACATCTACGCCATGTTCAGCAGCGTGACATTCTTGTGTTGTTTCAGTCACGACGATACTTACCTGCAGTTAGCATTATTAAAGGATTAATTCTTGGATACATCTAAGTATTTTTTTATCTCCACCAAGTGTGAACGGAGTGAATGTTGGAGGAGATTATGAGATTGGTCGTTCTGTCCGTCGTTGTGTCCGTGTGTGTGTGTGTCTGTCTGTGGCGTCTCTGAGGCGCCATATCTCCATAACGGTGCCAGATAGATGCATGGTCGCAATGGATCACCCATAGAAAGTCGACCACCTCGAGTCGAATGGTCACGTGACTGATGACGTCACATGACCCCGAAAGGTTAAGGTCATGACCCATTATCTTTGAGGCATCGTATCTCCATAACGGTGCCAGATAGATGCATAGTCACATTGTGGTAGGTAATAGTAGTAATAGTAGTAATAGTAGTAGTAATTGTAGTAGTTGTTGTTGTAATGTTTAAATTACTTCACTTGGCGGAGATATGCACTCTTGCGAGCACCTTCTAGTTTGTTATTTTTTCACTATACTTTTAAACATTCTGCTTATTTTGAATGCATGTGCACTGTTAAATTTTGCACTGTTAAATTTTGGAGATGGGTGAAGTGTATCTGCATCTGGCTTATGAAGCTTGTCTCACTTGAACAGCTCTCAAGCATTAGTTTGTGTGATACAGAAGCTGCCGGTATTTTAATCGGCAGCACTTCAAATTTTTTGCGTAAAATCATTTTTTATCACCGTCATTATGATGTAGACTGGCTCAACGTTCTTACGTAGAAAACATTTCTAAAGGTTGATTACTTGCATCGATGTGTTCTGTACAGAAGCGGGAGACCAGCGGTCACGAGAGTAATATAGCAACTGCTAATATTTAACATATTTTGGTGTAAAATTGTTTTGAATCATCATGTTTATGACGTTGATGCACCCAACGTTCTTTTGTAAAGCAGCGTTCATAATGGTTCATTAACTGTGTTTTGTACAGAAGCTGGGGAGCAGCGGTCACGACTGCAGGCGGCTGCAGCCGTTGACAGTCGCACGGCGGCCGAACAGCATCAAGCCGAGACGACGGAACTTCGCCGGCAGCTGACAGGTGCCCGCGATGACGTCACGCTGCTTCAGCAGCAACTGTCGGACGCCGGCGACCGCCAGGCGGCGCTCGTGGTCGAAATTCGGCGCATGTTGCAGCAGCTGAGTAGCGCACAGATGGAACTGGAGGCAAGTCGAGCGATTGCCTCCACCCAGCGCGAGACGATCCTGGTCCGCGAGGCGGAACTGGCGCGTCTGGAAGCGCGTCTGGGACTGGTCCAGCGTAGTCTGCAGTCCGGAGGTCACGCCGGTGATTGCTCGGGCATCAAGCAGCCACCACTGCCAGGTGGGACCACGGCCGACACGGATGCGCTGAAAATGTCAGTCATGTCGTGTTCAACGCTGCCGGGTGAGGTGGCGTTGGTCGGGGTTGGGCGGTGTGATGTGGTCGGATCAACTGCAGACGAGACTGTCTTGCCGGCCGGTGACGCGGTCGCTGACTCCCATGTTGTCCCTGAGAACCCCGACTCTCTGCTGGCGATGTGGCACCAGCTGCAGCTCAGCGACCCTGTCTACCAGTCAGACAAACCGTCTGCTATTTCCAATCCACGCACCAGCACCAACCCACCCGGAACCACTTCCGCCGGAACCACGTCCGCCCGCCTCGGCAGCGCGCTGGAGGAAAAGGCCCGCGTACAGAGCCGCATCAAGGCCCTCATTGGATACCAAGAACCGGCCAAGAAGACATCGACCACTGCCTCCGCGAAGCCGAGGATGTCGGTGCGACCTCAGCCACTGAATCATACCAGGTCTAGTGCTGCTGTGTCGGCATCGATGAAGCAACTGCAACATCCAATGCGTCAGACTTCAGCCAATGACACTGTCGCTAACGTATCACAGACTTTGTCATCATCGGCTGTTTCACATTACACTACCTCGTCAGCGGACCATCTCAGCATCAACTGAAGTTTTACTGCTCCCATTGTAGATGCTGTTTTGTTGATACTGGTGGTTTTAGATCTTGGCCTGACTTTAGTATAACAGCAGTAGCAAATGCTACCAGTCTGTTAGTTACAGCCCAGTATTTATTATTTCTGTTACAACTGTGCTTCTCTCACAACTCTTCACTATAAGACTTTTACAGATTGAGAAATTGCATATTATACGTTATTTTTCAATCGTAAAAGTGAGAACTTTGTTGTGTCAGCTAAACTGAAACGGAAGCAGGGCCCCACTTTAATTTTTTTTGCTACTGGCTCTGCAACTAATCCATTTGCCTCTGTTTTTATACCATTACTGGTCATTTGCAGCTAAAATCTATAAATGTTTCATCTAGCAAATGTAGGAGGTGGCTGCAAATATTATTTGTAGCTTGCAGTTTTTGTGAAGCACAGCCTTTGTAGTATGCTACTGTGCCCTCAGTCAGAATGGATTTTACATTAGGGTGTCTTATGTTCCAGATTTCACTGTACCACAGAAGGTTGGCCAGGCTGAGTTGACTAGGGTAGCATGTTGAGATGGTTTGTTTGCATGCCAGCAGTTACCAAACCCAGTAATAACTGGGCTCAGCGTTAAACAACTTGTCTTGTTTATCTTGACTTGACCAAATGAACACATTTAAACAGTGGATAATTAATAGCAAATGTTTCAGTTGTTCAAACAGTATAAATATTTGGTGTTTTGCAGTTTATATGGCATTCTACTGACGTAGTTGAAATGGATGTCACTTTTTTGCCAACCTGGATATACTGTCGCTTTCACCAGTATTCAGTACTCAGTACAAGATAGATAGATTTGTGATTTGTATGCACATATTGTAATGGCGACGGATATATTTTAAAATTTATATTTGTTCTGTGCAAACCTACATGTAGTTCAGGCATTTGTATGTTTTGTACAGTTTTTGTGCGCGAAAGCAGCTACTGCTGTAGCGCGTCTTAGCCATCGCAATTCTGTCTGGCCGTCTGTCCGTCCGTTACACAGATGGATCAGTCAAAAATGGTGCAAGATATGATCACCAAATCTTCACCTTCGGCTGCCTGGAAGACTCTAGTTTCATGATCCGTAAATTCGAAAGGGGTCACCCCCAGCGACGGCGCTAAATGAGGGGGGTGGAAAAAATTTGCGATTTTCAGCCAATAAGTCGCTGTATCTCAGAAACGGTGCGAGATAGGGCCTAAGTTACTATTAATCACTAATAGAAAGTCGTACACTGGCTCTCGATTGGCGCCGAATTTAATGTCCTTGGATGACCTTGAACGCCAAAATAGGGGTTTTATGGATTTTGTGGCAATTTTAGGCTGCGAGATACATCTCAAGAGGGAATTGCGCCAAAATCAATTGAGATAGACATGGAGAAGCTGCATATGAAATTTTCAGCATTGAACATAGATTTCGATGGTCCAAGTCTCGATTTTCTAAACCTGCGCACGAGGGCATCAAAGAGTGGTATTCCCGTAGAAGTCCTTATTTTACCGTTGTTGGCCAGTTTTTCGTGAAAACGGTTGCAGATCACCGTAGGCATGCTTCCTATCACAACAAGCACTAATGACGAGCTTTTCAGTCATGTCAAAATCGATGAATTTGAAAGACCCTGAACTTGCAAAATAAGCGGTTTTATCGATGTTTTGTGATCCTCAGTTGCGACGAAATGGCTGGAGATAAACTGACAGTTTGTGAACAGTAACTGCTATAGGCTTTCGCATGTCTCGTGAGCATTAGCTCAAATTGCTTGTTTTGTACTGCTGAGTAAGATTTGCACGTGATTTTTGTTATGAAAATTTGTTGTTTTGACTTGAGTTTAACTTTATAGGCAGCATTTTAGACTTACGAAATATATGTACAGTGTACACTATCTTAGCCTGTTATGTCACTGATATAAAATAATAGCATTTCTAATATACAAACTTTCTACTTGCCACATTTCCATGCATAAGCTTATAAATTTTTCATGATCATAATCATTGACAGCTACCAGTGATTAGTTTTCTACTGCCTGTTACTTAAAACTGCCGTTAAACTTTTAAAAAGCAAGTTATGCTGCATATGTATTATTGTCTGTCCAATGCAATGCATGGCATTGGAAAATCACCTGAGCGTCCATCTATGCGTTCGTCCAACGTTTGAGGCTTCATATCACCATAACGGTGCAAGATAGATGTATGATCGCAATGGACCACCCATAGGAAGTCGACCACTGCGAGTCGAATGGTCAGGTGACCGATGACGTCACGTGTCCTCAAAAGGTCAAGGTCGTGACCCCATTATCTTTGAGGCGCCATATCTCCACAACGATGCAAGATAGACGTATGGTCACAATGGATCACGTATAGTAGCCCCTATAGCCATATTGGTTATCAGTTTACTTTTAACTACTCTTCTGCTTTTCATTTTAGTTATTTAATTTATTATGTTTATTATTTTTTTACAGTCTAGTAACATATTGCGGTCAAATACACATGGAATTTGCTTCTGCAGACAAATGCTGTATGACTGATTTTTTCAAAATTAAACTGAAGTTTACTTAACGTTGACTTTTAATTTCTAAAGCAACTGTCGACGGTTTAAATACTTAGTTAGGCCTGTGTGGCGTCTTTGCTGTAGTTCTATATACAACGGCGGCCAGCCACTCCCCTAAAATTTTGCGTTGTCGGAAAATTGTCAGAACATCTTCAATAAGCTGTTCTTGATCTATGTGGTCTTACCTAGAGTAGGTTTATAATTAGATTTGTCAAATTAAATGCGTTAATTAAAGCGTTAATGCGTTAATAACGCATGTTAAAAAATTAAAAAGCAAAAGTTTCAATATTCCGTTGAACTGCGGCTATTTGACAATTGAATGAATTCAAGTAACTAAACTGTACACCGGGTCTCAGAAAAAAACAGTCAAAATTGTTTTTGTCATAACTTTGTCAAATTTTTACTAACTTAAATAATTTTTGGCACGTTGGTGGCTAAGCCGACGAAATTAAGTAAGGTGCACTCATTTTCCACCTCACCTAATTTATGTCGCTGCACTATAATGTGAAACATAGATGCTGCAAATTGTTGCATAATGCTGAGTTTGTGTTTCCAGTAAACGTTGTAACGAGTTAATTAAGCACAAAATACACTAAAGTGTAAATTATTTAACAGGATTGTAAGTTTGTATAACAACTCGCTTGCAAATTAGAATTTATGCCAAAGTGTGCTCCGCATACAACGACGCAATGGCTTAGATGCAACGTCAATGGCTGATAGCAGAATCAACGATCGACTGACCAAAGGCATTCACTCATCGATTAGACATGTTTTAAGCTCATCAGCCAGCTATTTTGTTGTCTGCTGTTTTCAGCATAAAATATTTAATACCTCAAAATTATTAAACCACGTCGCACCCTCTCTCGAATTGATGATACAAGAGTGAGCCATCTGATGCAAGTAATCGCCACGTGATGTAACAATTTAGAGCATCTGTGTTTCACACCGTAGTGCGTTGACATATATTACGTGAGGTGGTAAATGAGTGCACTGTACATAATAATATCGTTTTAGCCGTCTTTGTGCCAAAAATTGTCAAAGTTGGTGGAAATTTGATAAAGTTATGCAAAAAACAATTTTGACTGTTTTTGAGACACGGTTGCCGTTCCGTTACTACTGTATTTAGTTGACAGGCAGATGGATTTCTATGCTAGCGGTGACGACAGTTAGGCCTATTGTTGAAAAATGTGTTTCTATTTGTTTTCTAACTGTTTATATTCTATAGACGGGGCCTCCAAACGTCGCAGGGTACGGGGTAACTTCCCCCTATTCTCCCTTTCGACGGGCCTGGGTGCGTTAATAACGCGTTAAGATGGAGTGCATTAAGTTCAGGTTATCTGGTAATGTCGGATCACGTGACGTTAACAAATACGCACTGTTGCCTTCGAACTATTGTCCCGCACTGTTGACCGGGCAACATTGAAGTCGTCACAGCCTTTTCGTAATTGTTTACTTGTTGACTTGTAGAATTGTTCGGTTTTGAGGTATAACAAAACAGATAGTGAAAAAATGTTTCCCTCGATCTTCGATCTCTGGGCAACATTTTACGAACTTCGGGTCAAAAATTTTCAACGATGACCTCGACGCAAGTCATTATTTGTATAATGTGTCTGGTTCGCGTGTAGTCTTAGACGAGTGGCGTCGTGAGCGTGCTGGCTGTGCGCCCGCGTGACATGTTCGATATACGGTAGATTGTCAAATGCCGACTACCAAATATATCAAACATATCTGACAGGTGGCAGCACGTCTGTACGTGTCTCCGTCGTCTTTCCATCGCGTTCTGCTGCAAACGAGACCTTTATATCGGCTTTTTAAGTTTCGGTTTTGTAATTAAATTGACCAGTTCAGAAATTCTCAACAGCAGGCCTACGATCGAACTCGAACGGCGGTAGAAAATACACTTACGAAAACATCAGAAAGCAAAATCGACTAGTAACAGTCTCATACAATAAAAGAACTTGTAGCTACAGTGTCAAAAATCTGCGCTAGCATTATTAGGCTAATTAAGTTTGGTTTGGCCCAAACGTAGTCGGACTTCGGAGACTAAAAGTGGTCGCAATAAGCAATGAATTTCAGAACATTGGTGCCGTTCAGTTACCGTGCAGACGTGTATAATTGCAACGGCGATAAGATCTCAACAAAGCCAAGCTGGGCGTCGGGAAAGATCGCTGATGTACTACTAGAGGTCAGAAGTCAGAATTTGCTGAGACGTCGAATAGGTCGAGTTAAAACGATTGTGTGACGCCGTAGTAGGCCTATAGGCACTCGAGTGTCGTACGGCCCTTCAAAGTCATCCAAGTTCATTCATTTTGGGACCGACTGAAAGCGTCCATGGGACTTCTTATTGGTGATCAATAGGACTACATTTACCTTGCCCCTATCTGGCGCCGTTTCTGAGATTCGGCCACTTATTGCCAATTTTCCATATCCGTGTATATTTAACGACATGATCGGGGTGGCTCTGTCGAATTTCTGGTAACCCTTATAATTTTGGAAGTAGCCTAGAGTATTTCGCGGAGCTGACTTTAAAGACAGTAAAAATCCTAGATTGCGTCCTTTTGACACAGAGCCAGGGTGTGAGTGTGACAAGACACACGGACGGATGGACAGATGTCTCTGCCATAGCGAAGACGGCAAGCTATGCTGACGTCCTGTAAAAACACTGTACACTCTAGGTGTATGGCAGAATTGAACATTTGTCGCCGAGATGTCAGTAAAAGCTACGAGTAAGTAACAATAATTGAGTGAGTCTTCAGTCGTTGGCGGAAGGTCGACATCATTGAGACGTCACGAACAGCTGATGGCGGACTGTTCCAATCATCCAACAATGCGCGTGTGGTCCGTGGCCGAGATACACGAACGACGCGTGGGTGATTACGCACCAAGCGATAGCGTCGACGAGCGCTGCTGCAGCGGCATGAGATGGCGCTGCTAATCAACATCATCGTTATCATTTAATTCATTCAGAACTTCAGACAGAGAAACACATGACATTTTAAAGGTTACCAGTAACGAAAAGGAATGGCAAGGTTGAAACAACACTGACAGCCCTCTCCGAAACATAATACGGATTAGCGTCTCACCTGTACAGATGAAATGGTCGATGTCCGCAAATAAATGTAATGAGATAAAAAAAATTACCTTTACAGACAAAATAAAACTTTTGACAACTTCATGAAATGTTTGAAACTTTGAAATTTCAAAAGTTTCAATAAAAATTCTATTATACAATATTTAGGCACGTGTTTAGAATTTCTTTTTATGGGCGGGGGGATAAACGTGAGAACGTGAACACATTTCAACGTAGACCGGCCCCAATGAAACTTACACGAGACTTTCATTGAAGCTGTTAACGCAAAAATTTCAGCTGGACATTTTCATCTCTACACGGCATGCATTGCAGATCACACGGCAGACATCAAAGAAGCATTCGTAGTTCAGCTGAGAGGGAACCGGGAATTGCGAGGAGACCGCGTCAGCTCCACACTCCGTGCACAGTCCAGACGACAAGTCCGGTCCGGAAGAAGGTCCTCGTCTCGTGCACACTCAATTAACGGGCGGCGCGCCCGCATGCAGTTGGGCGTGACTCGGAAGACGTCCACAGAGAGAATCCCACGCTAATTACTCCTAGGCCTACGTCGTGCAGACGGCGAATAGACTGGCTAAGCAGTGCATCCGGTCTACAGACAAGACACGCGTCCAAAGCACGCCTAGGTTCGAAACGTAATGCACTCTCGGCTGCTGGCCACATCAACATTACCGCTCTTCTGCTTCTGTTGCAAGGTTTGTGGTGTGGCGTAGCGGTAACGCGTTTCATCCAATTAACGAAGTTATTCTACGCCAGGCCCGGTTAGTACTTGAATGGATGACTGGCTGCGGGCAGGTAAACCATCTCGGATTCTCGGTATGTAACCAGCCGCCTAGGTCAACTCAGCCTTCCATCCCATCATCCCTCTGGGGTAGATAAATCGAGTACCAGCCTATCTGGCTGGGGTTAAGGCAGGGCGCGTTCACCACTGTTACCTTCCACCTACACCGTGTCCCAAAAAAAACTAAGCAGATTTGTTTTTGCCAGAACTGCGTCAAATTTCCACCGATTTTGATAATTTTTGGCAGAAAAATGAATGTCATACTTTTATCATAATTTTTTGGAAAAAGTAAAATGAAAAAGTAAAATCCAACACATGCTATAGCGCTTTTTATACATGAGACAATCTCAAGACCAAAAGCGCTTTACAATCTCGGAATTGGCAACTGATTGGCATGAGCTAATGATACCGCAGTCCGCAGCGCACAATGCGGCCAACCATCGCCTGCGTCAGCGAACAACTGGACCCGCGATTTGCAGCAAGCAGACATACCACCGCCTTAATCAGCCACAGTAGGCCTTTACCCCGCAGCCCGTAAGCTACTATTCATTTCTCATCCCAAGAAGGGTAGGAGGCTGAGTTGGCATGAGCACGCAGTAGGCTAGCAACTTGCTCAAGGTTGCTTGCAAATGACCGGCAGTGAGAATCGAACCGCAACCTGAAAGTTACGAGTCGACACTAACCACAAGACCACTTGCACCTTGCACTATGAGCTCCGACGTCACGTCATGCACTCAACAAAAACGATGTGCCACGAAGAACGGTGTATAGAATGCGCTTCATACTTTCATAAGTCTTAACATTTACGTCCAGTCTTTGTATATTGCAAAAAACCATTAAAACTATAAAACCTCAAAAGCTAAAATTTTATTAACTTGTTTCAAATGACCTAAGTTTTTCTAAGCCTGATTCCGGATATGACCGCATTGCAGATCTTGAACCCACGGAGCAGCTATCAGACATACCACCGCCGACCAACTGAATCACATCATAGCCGTTCGAGCGATAATCCACACCAAATACCACACATTGTTCGTCTCACGCGCTGATGGTGAGAGGTTGAGTTGGCCTAAAAACAACCTTGCAACTTGATTAAAATTTGTTTTGCATGACTGCTTTCACTGTGCTAACTTTCTTGCTGGAATGATTACTGCTTGCTCGTTTTGACCTGATTGCAGTGGATTTTACCACTTTTCGTCTGTGCATGCACGCTTGCTATTTTATGCATTTGTTTTTGACCTGGACCTCTCTCTGTAGACAAAACTGCGGTATACCTCCGTTACTTGCGATACATCAGTAATTTCTTAAACCGCGCCGCACTAGTACGGCAACGACGATCCGGTGAAACGCCGGACAGGACCGAGTCGAGTCGACAGGGTGCGGGATCGTACGTCATGGCGGGCTGGGTGCGTGCTGCTATTGGTCGGTGCGCCGTGTCACGTGACGCAGCAAGATGACGTCACATGCAGACGACGTGCGCTCGGAGCTCGACGTTCCGTAATGAGATAAAACGCCCGCATTCATTCATCATGCATCCGTAGAGGATTCCAATCCCATCATTATCCATGTTATGTTGTTGGTGTCTCGGAGTGACATCATGCATCCGTCCAGCATCCTGCACGCCATGCAGTGCCCCACCGGCACTTCTGCCGCCACGCGACGGATGTGGACTGGATAGGTGACAACGTTCGCAAGTCCAGTCCCACCATACAGTTAGATGTCGGCAGTCTATGACATACAGGCCGGTATGACGTCACACCTTGGGTGAGCCTTCGGCCTTGGATGGCAGATCTTTCGTACTGAAAGTAGATATTAGTCGAAACCGAATATCAGTTGACTGAATGCAGGACGGAAATACACAATACTTAGCAACCGGCGTTCAAACTGTTGCATTAGCCAACAAGAAAGCCCAGCTGTCGCTAGGGAAAACGCGCTACAGCCTATACAGTTCCTGTTGCAGTACTGACCTTCAAGGTCATTCAAGGTCAATGATTTTCATGTCATATGAAAGCCACTATGACATTTTCCAACCTTGGCCCTATCTCTCACCGTTTCCGTGATAGGTCACTTATAGTTTAATACTTTCCATTGAAAACTGCGGCCAAACCGCTGCAGATGGGGACATAGTTACCGTAGACAGCCTATAAGAAGTTGCCACCGCCCTATCCAATGGTGCCATCGCCGACTCCCTACGACTTACCGTTTAGCCAAAATATCGCACGACTGGCATACCATAGTGCGTTATGACCCTTCAAAGTCATCTAAGATCATCGATTTTCATGTCACTCGAAAGCTAATATACGACTTCTTATTAGTGATCAATAGCAACATAAGCCCTATCTTGCACCGTTTAGTCACAATACATCCGCGACAAACAGAAAGACGGACGGACGTAGCGCGTAAAATGTTTGCACAGCATCAAGTATTTTTGGAGGTGTGAGTAATTGGCGCTGTGTTACTCATAAAAGTAATTAACAGGGGAGGGGGCAAAATTGGCACAAAAGAGCGTCCACACTACACACCACTATCCGCCTGCTGACGCCGACGGTGCCCCTCAATAAATGTCCTTGACTTCTTGTCCTATCGCTCTATAGGTGTCCCATCTGGTTAGCGATGACGGCGCAAGCCGGATGGCCGCGAACTGTTGCAAGTTTGAGCTAAGGCAGCTGTGCTATTTATGAGAATTAGCGTCGAGGTGGTATATGAACCTAGAAGGGGTTCGGTCGGTCGGTCGGTCATCGTGAACGATAAAATTTTTATTCCACGATCTACCTTGTCGCGATGGCCCCCCGCTGCATTTAGGCCTACGCACATCGATCAGCCAGCCACACATAAAAGACAATTCGTTACAATATGATCACGTCTAGACTATTAAGAAATTTACAAACAATATCATGTCGTTTCACGGACAATACCCGAAACTCCTGTCTGGTTTCCTGTTCGTCTGTGATTGTCCATTTGGACGAATAGACAAGAATCTGTATTATCTGCGATCCCAGCGCGAGAAGCGTGATTCGTCTTGCGGAGTTCAAATCGCTTTTAACAAAGCTCGTCAACATAGCTTGCTATAGATGCAATAAAGCATCAACATCAGCAGTGCTTAATTTCAGAGACAAAAGCAGCGAGAAACAAGAAACCCAGCTGTCGCTGGGTGGGGTGGGGCCGACCGTACTGGTTGTCACTGACCTTGAAGGTCATCCAATGTCGATGATTTTCATTTAATCTGAAAGGGCGAATGCCGCTTCCTAATAGTGATCAATAGCAATCTATAGACCCCATCTTGCACCGTTTAGGCACAATACATTCGTTACGGACGGACGACAACCATGACAAACGGCTGACTTATAAGCTTACAGCTTAGCGGTTGGCCCAAAAATGAATATACATGTCACAAGCAAAAGTGTCATCGTCTATAGTGCCAATATGCATGCGGCCGCCCGCAGTGGCATAGCCAGGATCTGGATATAGGGGAACCTAAGGGTAACAGTGTGGGGAGGGGTGTCCCCTCCGCATCTGGAAAGGGATCTAAGAAAAGCCCAGACAATTTTCGGATTTTTTGGTGTAAAATAAAGTGTTTTGGTGCATTTTGACACTATTTTGAGTAACGGTGTAGGCTTCTAAGGAGGGGGCACGTGCTCCCTGCGTCCCTATATGGCTACGCAATGACCGTCCCTGAAGTTGCCAGGTGTAGTAACTCGGTCTTCAAATAGTTAACCTACGTTTGCAGTAGGCACTGGAGCCGCCTGCGGACGCGCCTGAACTGCCGCAGCGCGTGACCCGCAATTCATTAGTAACCATGTGCCGTAGATGCGTTATTATCCTGAGGTTTTAATGTCCGCTGACATTGACCTTTGACCTGCTGAACTGAAAATTTGCATACTGTACAATTTAAAATGTTCACGTCAATTTTGGTTTTTTATGCTCTTTTCCAGTTAGTTTCCAGTCCGTAGGAAACAGACGGACACACAAACTGAGAGACGGACGGACGGGCGGGTAAAACGTGTAATACGGCCTATAAGACGGACGCATAGTAAAAAATGGCTCGCTACGCTGCAAAGCGACGATGACAGGTCAATGCTATCGATGGTCTGCGGACGAACAAACAGCAGCGAACAGCCACAGACACGGCCGGTGTCTGACAATAAGTGTCACTCACTATATAGCTCGAAGCGTAGCGAGCCAATAAGACAAATACGTACAGCGCAGCAGTAGATGCAAACGTTCTTCGCGTCACGAAGGAAAAAACGAACGACAGCAATAATGACTGAGCTGCGAATAGATCGGACGAAGCTGCTGCAGAGACAGACAAACTGATGTACGTGGCGGCGCTGATGATGCTGCGTGCGGCTGCGAGCGCTGTAGGTTGACATCCGTCCCGTGTGCGCAGTCGTCACAACCAACATGCGAGAAAGGGAGAGAGAGTTGAACCGGATGTAACGGGTACGCAGCCCTCGCCGCGATCGTGGGACGATTCGCACAGTCCCTTTGGCGGCTGTACGAGAAAGATTCGTGCACTGGGCGCTAGAAAAACCAATAAGACAGGACAGCGAATGCCAGAGTGCTGTTTTGTGGTTTTATTCTTTCAGTCAACAGATAGCTAGACGACGTATATGACGAGAACCAAGTCATAATTTTATGCAGTATATTTTCTGTTTTTGCCTATTTCCCACAGGCCCGTCGAGAGCCACAGCGGAGCTCGGGTAACATTCTCGCGGGGCCCCTCTGAGGAGAACATTTTTGATTTTTTTTTAAATGGCGCATTCTGGTGTACTTTATATTTTTGAGCGGCGGCGGAGCTCCCCAAACGTCGCGGGGCCCGGGGTAACTTACCCCCTACCGCCCTCTAGTCGGGCCTGATTTCGCACAAAGTGGTATTAAAACCTAGAAGACCGGAACATAGGCTACAGTGCACGAATTGTCTCAATACCCGTTACCCTCACCGGTCCGGTCTGTATCACACGCAGGACACAAGACTGCTGCTGCTGCTGCTGCTGGCCGGTCGCCTCGTTCATCACGGAGCTACATAATTGCCGACGGTTAGTGTCGACATCATTGAGCGTCGTCGCCGGTGTCGCATTAAAATGCCTCCCCATGAGAAAAACCGCCTGGGGAAAGATAATCACGGAATTGATATGACCCCTCCCTTTGCCAGCGCCACTGAAGTCTTTTTAGCACATACTGGCGCTTTACAAGTCAGATTATTATTATTATTATTATTAAAATATCGCCGGCCTCATAAAAAGTCTTTTTCCATTATAGGATCGCCCCTAGAAGTCTCCACCGACTGACAATTTACCGGCAAAAATTCGTCCCACCCGTGCGGCCGCCGTGCGGGGCGGATTTTTACCGCTAAATTGTCGGCCGGGGAAGACTTTTCTAGGAGGCGATCCTATAATGAGGCACCTGTCCGGCCGTCGTCACGTGACAACGTCGCTCGCCGCTGATTGGACCGACCGAATTAATCGCGTTCTGGATATGTGAATATTATTGCATTATTGCCCCGGGCGGGGAAGGGACGCGATATTAGTCGAGCACACAACATTAACATGTCAGGGACAGAACAGCGATGGGCATAGCAGTTACGTCGTGAATTCGGCGGCCAATTTGCTGCCGTTGACAATTCATGGCACCAGCCAGCCAGCATACGCTCCATCCATCATCAGTGAGGCCTAGCTGCAGACGGCAGACTGTGTGTACATAGTTAAAAGCATATGCAACAGTCGAAGCCGTAAAAATCCTTAACATTAATTTCTAAAGAATACCACATGAACAGAACAATAGCCTTTATGGAGTACTACATAATTATTGTGAAAATCAGTAAATACATGTATCAGTAGGCTTTTTTGCAGACGAAAAACTTAAGTTGCTCTTCATTATTAAGTGTTTGAAAGAAAAAAAAACCAATGCATAATGGTGATGCTCATTGTAATGTGGAGATTGAAGTTTCTGGATGGACTTAGACACTTTGATAATGTTGCGCTAGAGTTCGTGGCCTTTGTACATTAAGACGTTGTACATGTGTGGTTCTTTTTTCTTAAATTGTTCTGTTTGTATTTTTGTATTTTCTGTCTTCTGTCAGTGTCTGTTGCTGTCACATGTTGACGAGTAAAGGTCTATATAATGGGAATTTCTGTTGAGTGTGCGTCGAATTAAAGGTTTGCTATTCTTGCTGCTATTGCTGCTACTGTTGCTGGTTGGTAGTTTATGGCATCCGACACGACAGCCTCACAGGAGTCGCCGTCAAAGCGCAGCCAGTGTCTACGAAACACATCGAGTTCGTGACACACGCAGATATTGAAAGCTTTGCACCGGACTAAAGCCTGCGACAAACACGTGACAGACAGACAAGCAGACGGACAAACAGGACCGACAGCCGACAATGTTTAGTTATTATTATTGTTGTTGACGATTATTTTCCTCTTGTTGGATAAATTTCTTCCAAAAATTCCAAATCAGGGGACAGAAGTCCTACCTGCAGGGGCGTTCACTCCATTGACAAGTGAAAGAAAATGCTTCCTGGAAAAAGTTGGGGGAAAAGCAAAAAAATAGAAAACTGGGGTATTTTTTCGGTGGCAAATTGCTTAGAATACGCATGGCACAGAATGCGACAATTCTGTGTACAAGAGCTCCGTTTTTTCTGATTGCTTCGCTCGCAGATTACTTTTACCCCCACTTTTAAATTTGCGGTGCCACGCTGTCTTTGTTTGCCTTTATTGTTTAAACTACGCTAAATTCGGTCAGTTAATTCTCTGGGGAAATAGTTAAAATTGTTGCCACCAGATGTCATATTTTATGGCTAAAATGCATCAAATTCGATTTCGGCTGGAGCCCCCTAAACCTCGCTAGGGGAGTTTACAGCGCTCCTCAGACCCCCGAGGGGTCCAACTGCTGAAGAGAAGGGGAAGGGAGGAAAAACAGAAGGAAAAAGAAAGAAGGGGAAGGAAAGGAGAGGGGTGGGGAGGAGAACAATTAAAAAAGGGAGCACACGAAAAGGGAGAAGACGTCCAAGTTGGGAGGGGGAGGTTGTTCCCAGGCGCTGAGAAGAAATGGACGCTCCTGCCATCGTGGGGGAAATTAGGGGTAAAGTTGAAATTTCTAAAAACTCATATCTCCTCCTCGGACATTTGCAGCTGTTCTAAAGTTTTCAG
>Ga0209367_1003921_pt1 | contig 20374 bp, 14 predicted proteins | sample WorMetLIZISLAND2_FD_187412 | JGI IMG/M metagenome (GOLD analysis project Ga0209367, IMG submission 187412) | Marine gutless worms symbiont microbial communities from Max Planck institute for Marine Microbiology, Germany - Olavius geniculatus... ...
ACACGTGATAGTCCACCGAGTTTGCATTCGGCGAATTTAGAGGCCATTGGTCTTTTCTGATGAAATCTGGACAGTTGGCCCGCAGTCAGTTTCCTGCGCTGCGGTGCGCTGTCCTGCTGGAAGATGAATCTGGTGGGCAGCCAGCGATTGCTTGAAAAGAACGACAATTTAGTGATAATTTATAAACAAAAGAAATTATTGTTTGTCAAAGCGTTACTGTGACGTCATCGGCAGTAACGTGGTAACCTTTTTTGCTAACTAAATAGCATTTTTAGCTTAAACATTTTTACTGCTGAAAAATCAGCAGGCGGTCATGTTCAGAAGTCTATAATTTCGTCGTTTTTCAACAGAATCATATTTCACTTAGCAGTTAGATGTAGAACGTTTCTGTAAATGAACCTGTAAAATTCCATGTCAAAATTCTAAGCGGTTGCTGAGAAAACGGCAAAAAACTTAAGGGGGCTACTTTTTTGCCGCACCCTGTACATTTAATTGAGATCTATTTTATTGTTATAACGATGCATATTGTTGACGGTCTTAATGTACAGTAAATCAGTATACTGGACACTTTTAGGACGCACTGTCTATACGGTAGACTCTGCTTATGGAAATGTTTGCGTTTTTTGCATTACTTTCGTTAAATAAGCTACATTGTTATGCGTTCCATCGTTGTTTTAATTAATTTGTAAACATGAAAAAATACGAACTAACTTAGCAAACCTTTGCATAACATCAGGCAGGATTGTTTAAGCCTAATTTTTTAGTAAAATTTTTTAGCCGGGGTTAGAATCAGGGTTTTGTTATTTTCTACAGGGTGGCGGATAAGAAGTGAAACATGCGTTCACGCTTATTTGCTCAATCGCGGTGACAGAAATGATTATCCTTGATCATAGAAAGTCATGTTGAACACTTTTTTGATTAGTCGTATAAATACTCTCAGTACTACATTAGCCTTCTGCATGTGTGCGATATACATACAGAGTATAAAAATGAACACAAAATGTTTCTCTTTATTTTGCGGCACCCTGTACTGTACTAGTCATCGTTTATGGAGCATGATCAGATTTTCATCCGTTCCCGCAGCAGCGCTGGCGTAATTACGTCTCTCAACACCTTCCTAAAGCCGGTGACAAAACGATACGGGCGAGGGAGGAGGCGATATAATGAATGTCGTAAATTCCTCGCCCGTTGGGCATTGGGGACGACGCTACGCTAAGCCCACAGATTATTGCTATGACATCGATGATGACGATGATAATGACGATGATGATGCTGCTCCTGTTACTGTTGTTAAGCGGTGATCAACCTGCCTCACGGCTCGCCGTGTGACGAGATAAATGAACGGCGATATTGCACGGCCGAGCTGGTCTGCCATCGCTGCGACTCGACCGTCGGTTTCCGCTGTGTTCGCTGTGAGTGAGTGTCTATCAGCTTAGAACATCGTTATATTTTGCATGCCGCACCCAACTATTCAACTTTTTTTATCCCAGTCAATTTTGTCTTGTCTGCAGGCGAACAGCAGTCTGCTGTTAATCGACTTTTATGGCTGTTTTCGTATCTATCCATTTATTTATTCATTCATAGTGAATGGGTGAAAGGATTGCCCTTGAACAAAGGCGTCAAAAAGGGTACCCCTACGAAATCGTTATTTTACCGCTACTAACTCGTCCAGAGTGCGAACGGTTGCAGATAAGCACAGAATTGTTGCTTATCATAACAAGGACTGCTGACAAGCTTTCCAAAAGTACCGACATCAATGACCTTAAAGGATCGTGAACCCTAAAAATGCGCGGGGTTAGTAAATTTTTCGCGACTCCATGCCGCGACGCACATTAACCCCATCATTTAAGGAGTAAAGTTTGGTCGAAATTTCTGGAGATAGACCGAGACAACCGTCGCGCGTCTCACGAACATTAGCTCAGATTTTTTGTCTGTCAAGCCATTGTGACTGGTATGAGCGCGATATCTTACTACAATTCGTTCAGCAGATTTCGCTATCAGTTCTTAACGAAGATTAACGAGTCTACAATAAGGAATTAACACGCCAGTTGTAAGCAAATACCGGTAGTAGAAAAGTAGACAGAGACATGTAGATCCGTAGATCCTTGTGGTCGTGGCTTTGTATTATTTGCTAACGTCAAAGCATTTAATGAATAATTGCACTTGGTATGTTTTAATATCGGTTTGGAAGATGACTTCGTAACGAAAACGCCGGATGCATTATAATCAGCTGTTTGTGCTCTATATTGTAGGCAGCTAAAGTTATTTTGAAATAAAGCAAATAATTAGTAATAATAAGCGCTGCCAGCTGTTTGTGAGCGGAAAGTTTAAAGGTGTGTTTAGACATTTTTGCCAAGGAAGATTTTTCATAACATTGCTCTTGTAGATAAGGTCAGTAAGCATAGAAAAACATTATACGCCCAACTATTTGAGGGTGGAGGGCGCTGGTATACAACAATTTTTGATTGTAAATTTAGTATTCTTTGCGTGTAAGTATGTGTGTGTTTGTTGGTTTTGATACTTGCAGTTTTACTCTCTCACAAGTTCGACTTTCTAGCGGCTGGCGAGCAGCGGCGAATCGAAGTAAACCAAGTGGCGCTCGTATTTTTCGTGTTCGTCGGCACAACATTGCACTACAACTGGAGGTGACGACGGTGACAACTGATGCGCCATCGCCTCCGTCGTTGCGACTATTTTATGCACTAACTAGATTGTCAAGCCCTGCGCAAGGTTAAGCTGTCCGCGGTAGCCGCCGTGGCATGCTGCGATGACAATGACGTCATCGTCAGCCAATAGCTATCGGCCTAGCTAGGGTCATATCTCGCAATGGTAAAGTATCGGAAAATTTGGTTCTGTGACCTTGGTCTTTCACCGTCTTTGACCGATGACCTTACCTAAAAATTTGTGGTCTCTGGAAAATTTTGGTTATTGGTATCTCGTAGTAGGCCTATCTCCATGTCATGCGTTATATGACAAAAGATCTCAATGACTGGCAGTCGCATTAAGTGACTTCATTGTGTCAGAAACAGGATCCATTCCGTATTTACGAAGTCTACGAAAATGGGCCTACAGGTTGTAACTTGTAACAAGTTATACAAAACTGATGCACGTCTCAGTTATCAAACGAGCTGTAACAACTTGTAGATGTAATTCAAGCAATCACAAACGACGTATTTTTTTAAAATCTGTAATAGCAATTTGATTTTTATCGTTAAATGTAGCTGTTATCAGTTGTAGAAGGCCACATAAAAACATAATAACGAGAAAACAAAGGCAAAATGTGTGTTAAACAATACAACGATAACGAAGCGGTTTATAAAACATTTGATCTGAATTATAGCTAAGCTTATGCTAACTTGTGTTGCGAAGTTTCTCGCTATCACCTGTCTTTCAGTGAAGTACATCTGTCACTCACTATAACGCGGTCTTTAACGTGGATAGATTAGACAAAGATAAAAAGACAAAAAAATAACCGTCATAATGGGTATCTGTAAAATGATAATGGAAACTTTGTTTTATAGCGGTCCGGCAAAAATTTGCAAAATTGGGAGCTCCTTCCCTACAATGGTATAAGTGGCAGTTTTGTGAAAGATTTGTCCATTTTAAACACTGGCTATTAAACAGTCAAAATTGCTTCGTATCATACAAACCGTAACAAGTAATTTGAGCAAAGCTCATGAAACGCGCGACAGCCTTACCAGTTTCTGTTCGCAGATTGTCTTGGTCTATGTCCAGCTATTTCGTCGCATTCACCCTTGAAGTGTGCATCGCAGCCGAAAATCGCCTAAAAACACTAAAAACCTTTATTTTGGGGATTCAAGATCAATCAAAGTCACCAATGTCAATACCGCTAAGAAGCTCGTGACCAATGCCTGTTATGCTAAGCAGCATGTCTATGCCTATCTGCAACTGTTATCACTCTCGACGCGCCAATATCGCTAAAATAAGTTAAATAACCACTTATTAGAAGGGCGTCCCTCTTTGACGCTCGCGTGCGTAAACTTCCTTGAACTTACGGGGTCTGTACGTGAACTGCTAAAATCTGCGTTTAATGCTAAAAATTTTACGTGCAGATTGTCTCGGTCTATCTAAAGCCATTTCGTCGCAAAGCATTTCTAAAATGTGCGTTGCAGACAAAAATTCACGAAAAATTTACTAAAAACCCTATTTTGGGTGTTCAAGGTCGTTCAAAGTCATCGATGTTGATAAATCTAATAAGCCCGTCACCAGTGCTTGTTATGATAAGCAGCATGTCTATACCTATCTGCAGACGTTTTCACACTAAACGAGCCAATATCGGCAAAATATCGTCTTTTAAGGGGGTACTCTCTTTGACGCTTTCGTTCAAAGAGAACCTTTACCCAGGGGCACGAAATTTTGTCGCGATAAACTAGAGTTCTTGGAGCAGCCAACAACAAATATTTCGTGATCCTAGCTTGTGCCGTTTTGATACAATACAGCAGTGTGACAGACGGACAAACACCTCGACGATCATGGATGGCTAAGACGCGCGGAGCATTACATGCTGTCGCGCGTAAAAACGTACCTTTACGGTCCGGGTTCGCTTTACAATCTCGGAAGTGGCAGCTAATTAGAACGAGCCGTAGCCTCTCAAGAGGTCTATGAAACGAGCTAATGATGCCGCAGCGTATTATGTGAACAATTAGACCTTTAGCACTCAGCCTCCTTTTCTTCCGGAAACGGGGTGTGAATAGTTATTTACTCAAGTGGATGTCTGTCTCGTGCCTACACTTTGTAGTTCGTACTCTACTACTCACATCTGGTCCCGCTAAGGAAAGGGGATTGAGTTGGCCTGAGCACAATAGATTATCAGCTTGCACGTGGGTTGCTAGCAAATGATACGAAGACAGAGATTCGAACCGCAACTTGCGAGTTACGAGACTGATACTTTACTTCTAAACCACTTGCACTTATTAACATTCGTTTCAAGCACATCTGTGCAGAATATCAACCCACGTATGTGCGGAGTGGTTCGTTAAACGTTTGACTCGACGACTCTGTCGGTAAGCTTATAGAAAGCGCCTTCGGCGTTCAGCGGAGACGTCTGCCTGACGAGTGGTAATGATCTGCGCTGGGTCGTGGTCAGCGGGAACTGCAGCCGATGTGATGACTGCTGCTGTTGGTACGAGGGTGACAGAGTCCCTGAGGTCGACGCCGGCGACTGCAGCATGGATTGATGAGCACCGCATGGTGTTCGATGATGATGATGATGATAATGATGTGGTACGCGTCTGTCTGTACTGACGCTCGCACGGCCAGCGGACGTCGTCGGCGCGGGGCACTGCATCGGGCCAGTGTCACTACAGTTGATGTCCGTCGTCTCGTCACCCGCTGCTGGTGTCTGGAACAGATGACGCAGCCGCCCGGCGGCCCTGAAACGTTGGAACGCGGCGACAAAGACGTGAACGACAACTAGCAGAGAAACCGCGAAGAGCAGCGAGCACCAGACAAAAGACAAGCGTTGACGTGCGGCACGAACTCGATCTAGAGGAAACTTCATCTCCGTCATACTCGCTTCTAACGGCAAAGCTACGACGTACATATACAAACAAATGATCGGCGATATTTCATTATTAAGTATCGTAATAAATGACAAACCGAGCACTGTTGTGTGATATAAATAGGTTGTATGCGCGTACGGTAAAATTGGCAATGTTTAAACACCAAACACGATAATTAATATGATAACAAAACAAATTAAGCAAGAAAATGTGCAGTAAAAAACTAAGAAAAAAAATTGTAAGACAGGAATTGCGAAAAAGTGAATTTAAAAAGCCAAACTAATCTCAAATGTAATCAAATAAAAAATTATGAAAGACAAAGTTCATTGGCCTGAAGCTTATCATCAGTAAACACAAAGATAGTAGCAAAGATTAAAAGATAAAACGCACTTGACTCTATCAAATTAGTCATATAACTGTAGACAATATTTATCATAAATATTAAGTCTTAAATATTGTTTGAACACCGGTAGTAGACCATCCAGAAAACAACAGCAATAAATGTCAAAACGTCGTGCAAATGACAGGAAATCTGCTCACATGTCGACGGAGATTCTACGACGCGAGACGGCAAACTGCACGGCACTGGAGCGGAAGATGTGACCATGAGTTTGAACGCTGAGATGTTGTTATGAGTAAATTGACACGTGCTGCTGCTGCTGCTGCTGCTGCTGCTGTTACGATCGTTTACCAGTGAACACAGGTCTTGCACATAACGTAGCGCGTCGTCGTCCAAACCTACGCGTAGAATAGCGAACACGGCTCAAAACATGAATAATTTCAATCATAGATACTGCACTGACGTCTAACATCGTAAAACAGGTTTCGCTTAATTTCGCTATAAACTGGATATTCGAGACAAAGTAGATTTAAATGCCGCAATGCGATAAGCGTGACACGCAAGTAAAACTTTGACGTTGTTCTGTTACTGTCTGACTAAATCAAAGCTTGAAATAACTCGGTTACATTGGCAGCTTTAAATAATAATATAATAATGGGCCTAACAAGTTTAACTAGAATTGTGACGATCGTGTTAAAATGATTACCAGCAGTTTTTTTGGTATCAACTTAAGAATGACATAATATTAAAAATACGTATCAAACAAAATTACTTTTGTCGACGGAGAGCATGAAGCTAGCCGTGCGACTCATCTCCGATAACTCGATTGATTTAAACCATCTTCTCCGATCAGCTTCCTGCCACAAGACACATCGACCATTATGAGGACTCTTGCTCTGTCATGCAGAAAATGAAGTAAAGTATAAAATTACGAATTACAGAGCAGCTGTTTTTACTAGATCACAATTACATAATAGGCCTACTGGTGAGAAATACATTCGAACTAGTGCTAAGCATTCGCAGTCGCAGAACAAACCGTTAGAAGTAAGTAAATATTAGCATCCAACTTACAAATCCTAAAATGCGATTGACAACTGAAGCTGATTCTTTACTCCTGCTAGCAAACCGACAAATACTTTTGATTTTGTAATCAATAGCAGAGTTTAACGAGTCATAACTTACCGAGAGTTTCATACGACAGACACAGACCTGCTCGGCGAGAGTTTGGTCGAGAAATGCTTCGTTGACAAGCAAGCGCTGGCCGCCACGCTGCTCGACCATGACTGTCAGCAGTTCAAGCATCAGAGTGTCTAGCGTTCGAACGACAATGTAGATCAGAGACACGACTATCGTGCAGAGTACAAGCCGTGTCAACAGCGCCGTCAGTTGTCGTCGTCGGCGGCGCTGCTCCAGAGTCCTGCCAGACCTGCGCGTGCTAGCGCGACCAACTCGACGACGCAACGGTGTCTTAACCAACGCGTCCTCACCACCGCGGCGATGCCGTCGGCAGAGAGGACACAGTCCATCTGGAACGTCGTCAAAGTCCTTGTCACATCGGCGGCAAATTAAACGCAAACTGACTGGTACGTTGCCAACATCTTCCGCACCACAGCAGTAACAACGGCGGCATAGTGGACAGAAGTTGTCTGAAACGTCGTCAAAGTCCTCGTCGTTGTCGCAGACGTCAAACGTCGATGACGAAGCACGGCCGACTGAACCGTTTGGTGAACGACAGATGACTTTCTGCTGTCGTTCGTGTTTCGAGCATAAAGCGACACCGCTGCAGTCAGTCACTCCATTGCGCATCACTTCTCCGCTGCCGCTTTCCACGACCAGCCGCTTGTCTTTGTGCCAGCAGCAGCAGCAGCAGCCGAGACAGGCGCAGCGGTGAAGCACCACGAACAAGTCAATGACGGCCAGTGCGATGCGAACGGCATCTAGGTGAACGCCGAGGTCGTCGTCACCTAGACGTGTTTCGTCATCGACGTAGTGAAAAGATAGAGATTCGATGCTGCTGGCTTGAGACGAATGGTGCTCGCTCGCCACGAAGAACCGACTCACGTCGACACGACGCATTGCTGACTCTACATCTTTCGCTGCTGCTGCTGCTATCTGCTCTTTGCTTCGACCCAGACAGCTGATGTCAAATTCTGGCAGATTGAACGACTTCGGTACGAGTTTGTGTAAGCGCGATACACTGCAAAACAGCATTAAACGGCGTTCGTGTGCAAAACAGATTAATAAACTTATCGTCTATAGGTTAGCTTATGAACAACAATCATGCACAGGTATTCAAACTCATGATTGAAAATATTGACTTAAATATCTATAATAATAATGACAGTGATACGTTTACAATTTTCGTTTTTTTGCAGTTCATCACTAAAAGCAACGGCGAAAAAACTATCGATCTACGTTGACCAAAGTTGTCCATAAAGTCATGACAGTGCCATAAGTTTCTCGATGTATAGGCTTACTCAATTATTTCTGCAATAAAGAAATGGATAAATATAGGGCGTAGCTGTAGGCCTATACAGAGAGAGCTTATTCACTCACCGTTCACGAATGTTTCTCGTCCACAGCGACAACTCAGTCTCTGACGGCGTCACTTGCACGAAGTTCCAGAACGCATCTTCCTTCGACGTCGAATTGAGGGAGAAAAGCTGCGGAGACTGCGGCGGCGCATGACCCGGGTTACGTTTTTCCACCGTGGTGATGCTGGTGTTGTAGAGAGCGCGAGGAAACAGCAGCCAGTGACTCAGCGACGTCATCAGCGCGTAGCGGCGCTGCCTCCTGACAGCGATCTCAACGTCGGTCAAGAATCTTTCAGTAGTTTGCTGCGCCCAGCGCACGGCTGCTGTGTGGAACGAGTTGACTGACGGAACGATGACGTCAGCAACTGCCGCAGAGCGACGCGAGAACATCGGTTGAGCTCCGTGCAGCTTGATAGATGTCTGAACTAGACATGAGGCAACCTGCCAACGACTAAATGCCGCCGCGAACGCTGAATCTTCCTCTACAGAGGTCAGTCGTTTAGAGTTCAAAGTGGACCTCGCAGTGACTGAGGACTGATCGACCCGCTGCCGTAACGCCACGCCGACCAACGTGATAAACACGGTGAACGTGAACGCGAACGCATAGATGAATCTCATCAGTACACGCAGCGACGTGAACGTTCGCCGAACCGAGTCAGAAAACTGAACACTGCAGGGTGGTGCAGACGTCGTCACGGACATGGCGGCAGAACTCCGTATTCCTCGATCGCGTCGACCTCGCTGTCTGACCTTGGTCAGGTGAAACAGTTCGCTAAAGAGCCAGACGAACGTGAGCGTGATTGACATCGCCAGCAGCACAGCAACACCGAACGTCGCCAGATCAAAGTCTGAGCCACGTTTCACGTTGTCTTTATTGTCGCCGTCAGTCTTGGCTATTGCCGTATTTTCTCTCGGAGCCTGCGGCTGCTGCTCGGGTGCAAATATCGGTCTCAGAAGCAGACGGTGCGCGCTCTTTCCGTCTTCCAGTACGCACTCGAGGATGCAGTCTTCAACTGTTAACTGCGTGACGTCATCGGCGAGGACAGGCAAGGCGAAAGAGACCGAGAATGAAGGTGGACAGGAGATAAGCACGTCGTGGTTGATGATTGGCTCATATTTAGCCGAACTCGGCCAGATGCTGATTTTCACATTCACGTAGCCCGGGCAGTTGCTTATTCGACCTACAGTCACCCATAGTTTGTAAAATTTACTAAAACGCGGAATCGAATGCTCAAATGGCCCCTTGAAAACTAGTATTTTTGAAGTGCCATTTGCCTTTGTTTACGTTTGTATACTTTTGCAAAAGTTCTGCAAAGTCCTTGCCATTGTTTTTTGAGAAATTTTTTTTCGAATCTTCTGCGGTGTTCTGCGTACCTCCGTAATTAGTGATTTTGCGCTGACAATTTAACATTTAAACAGTCATAGTATTGCTGATCACTTTTCAGCGCGTGCGTTTTCTTAGCAGAGTTTTGCTTCCATTTTGATGAGAAAATTTACCTGTAAATTCGCCAACACGGGCGACAAAAACAGAAAACAAAAATGGTAAACTGGATATACGAAATATGTGTCAGCATTCATGGTATTGCTCTAATAATGTAATAATCATTGGTTAAAAATTCCCTACGGTTTCAGATATAAGTAATAAAAAGTCACTGTTCATAGATGAATTCAACAGTCTGTAGTCGCTGCTGCTGTTATGGTTCGTTCAGTTTAACATTGTCCTAGACGCACGAAGAAAAAAAACTAAAAACCAAGGTCAATACAGCATTTGTTCTTTACGCAGTGGAATAACAACAGATGACGATCGTGCAGTTATTGCCATGTCGCGTAAGAAAGAAACGCAGCGTTATTCTAGGCTAGCAGCATGCAGTTCACGGTAGAGACCCTTGGGACACTGACCTTTGATGTGAATCTGTAGCGACGTGTCGTTAGCGGTGAGACTGGTTCGCAGAGAGGAGTCGGTGATCAGCGCCGCAGGTTTATCTCGGAACCACCAACGCAGTAGAGACGCGTTACCTGCAGATGTCAGACACATAAACTCTATTCAGCCTCGTAGGCTAAGTAATGGCGTATTAGCTTCAAGTGCGCTGAAGTCATCACAAGCCGAGAACTCACAATGCATTACGTCAGGGCTATTGTTTTAGCAACAACAGCCTTGAAACTGTTTTACTTCAACGTTCTACGCGCGACAGCAGAATGCTTCGCTCGTCTTAGCCATCGTCAAAACGTCCGTCGGGCCGTCTGTCACACTGCGGTATTGTGTCAAAACGACGCAAGCTAAAATCACGAGATTTTCATTGTGGGCTGCCATAAAGACTCTAGTTTTTCGTGACAAAATTTCGTGCCCTTGGGTGAATGGGTTTCCCTTGAACGAGTGAGTCAAAGAGGGGTACTCCTCTTTAAAAAATGGGTCGCCTGAAAATGCAGGACTAGAAAATGACGGACCAAAAAATCACGGGGTGGAAAATGCAAAACTGAAAAATGGCGAACAAAGGTGCAGGGCTGGAATATGACGGACTGGCAGTGCATGTTGGAGTTCAAAAGACACAATTGAATGAAGGTGGCTGTCGCAAACATTAAATTAAAATTGCACGCTGCAACTCAGCCTTTTAATTTACACTTGGTTATTACATTGAAGCATACACAGTTTAGGACACTTACAATAAAAACAATGTCGTAGTTCATGCACTAACGTAACGAATCATGCGATTATGAGGCTTGCTGTAGACCTAATATGGTATTCTATTCAGCGGATTGGTAAGCTACGTCTATAGGCTACTAATAAGTTTGTCTCCCATCTTGATAGATCTACTGTTAAAATAAACTAACTAAACCTAAGCTATAGATGCTGAATCTTTACAGCATATTTGCAAATACACAAATTATTTACATACATATAATCGCAATCTTTTGGAATCGTGTAGTAAGCATTTCCTTCCATCTCTGTTAAATTAAATATGGCCTGTCAGATTAAGGCCTATTTGACGCCTGTCTTTGCCTCTATTTACCGCTCGTTAATTCATGGCTTATAGGCAAATTTCTCACTGAGTGTTAGAACCGTCCATATTGTCACTCCAATCAAGCGTGACGCATTTTTTCCACTTATTTATCACATGCTCGTTCACATTGCACATCGTCGATTACAGTCTAGAAGTAAGAACGGTTCAAGAGGGTCAAAATGTGCTCTCCAGCGTGTTACCGGCATCGCAGTTCTAGCAGTATACCTATATCTTCAAAACAGTATTAAGCCATTTTTAAGTCTATCATTTTCCAGTCTTGCATTTTCTGGTCCTGCATTTTCAGCGCTCCCAAAAGATGTCATTTTGCCGCTATTGGCTCGTCTGGTGTGAAAACGGTTGCAGATAGGTACAAACATGCTGCTTATCATAACAAGCACTGGTAGCAGGCTTTTTAGATTTGTCAACATTGATGACTTTAAACGACCTTGAACCCCAAAATAGAGGTTTTGGTAATTTTTTTTCGCAATTTCTGGCTGCAGCGCACATTTTGAGACTGAATTGCGACAAAATGGCTGGAAATAGACCAATTCAACCTGCATATGTAAGTTTCAGCATTAAACGTAGATTTTAGCAGTCCAAGTCCCAACCTTCTAGGTTCAAGGAGGCCGGCGCATGCGGGCTTCAAAGAGGGGTACCCCCTTAAAAAGTGGTTATTTTACCATTATTGGCTCATCTAGCACAGATAGGCACAGACATGCTGCTTACCATAACTAACACTAGTGACGAGCTTATTGATGGTGTCAACACCGATAACCTTGAATGACTTTGAACTCTCAAAATAAGGGGTGTTAGGGGTTTTTTTGCTATTTGTGGTTGTTGTGCACATTTCAATGGTGAATTGTGACGAAATGGATGGAGATGGACCAAGATAACCTGCGAATCGGATCTGCTAAGGCTGTCGCGCGTCTCATGAGCTCTGCTCAAATTACTTGTTGCTACTGCATATACGCAGAGTTTGCCATTCCGTTAACTGTTTTTGTCGTGGCTATTGTGCCTGTTACGTGGTCTGTCTCTGAAATTATTACTTTGATCTGCAAGTGGCGGTGAAAGTGCTTGCAAAAGGTGGTGTCGGTTATGTAGAAGTTTAGCAAGCACAAACAGCTAAGTATCATCGAGTATATATATAGGAAAGACAACGCACCTGGCACGACAACATGTATCTGCGGCGGATCATTAAGCGGTTTGAGCAGGTATTTGTACGGTGACGCGGGGTCGTTATGGACGATGACGCTAACAGGTCTCTGAGCGACGTCTGAACTGTCAGTGAAACCGCCACCGCTCAATGGGCGGAACTTGGTCACGTTCTTACGACAACGATTGCCTTTATACACACGCCAGTCGGATGATATAAATGTCGCACACATTATCACTACTGTATTAATCATCATCATCATCCGCATCACCATATTCGTTTAATAACTACAGTTGGCAGACCGCAACGAGTTACAATTGATCAAAAATAGTCCATGCAAACAAAAAAAGTTAAGCTGATATAAAAAAAACAAATGCATACGACGAGATCAAAAAAAGCAAAACAGCAGAATGCAAAGTAACTCTAAGACAATTTATGTGACGTAAATGTCAACGTTTAATGATAACTACACTTTTGAACACATATGGGACACAAACTAAAAAAAAGTTCAAAAACTCACTTCCACAGTATGTAATAATCATCAGTACAATTTTATCTCATTTAATCTTATTTTATCTTATCTAGTTTTACTAATTCTGCATATTTTATATTGCCATAAATTTCATAGTTTAATTTTTTCGACAGCAACACAGTAATAAACGTTGATTTGTTTGTTCTTCCTACTGCAATCGATTTTTATAATTGTGTATTTTTTATAAACATTCACACATTTTATTGTATTTTAGGATGCAATCTGATTTGCGTATGCACTGCATTTTGCCAGCGGCGTTAATTTTAAAAGTAGGCTAATTATAGAGCTACGGCGCGTCGCCTACCCCATGGGATCACACAGTGTTAGCTGCCATCCGACACAGGTAAACTGGCCCCGCTTTTATTCCAGCCAGACGACCGGTACTCGATTTTAATGTTTGAATATGGTATTGTATATTATAATGATATACCTCTGACCCAGGACGATGTGCTGTAGGCGAATGGTTCATCGAACTCGACAGACATGACGTAGACGCCATCCGACAGTTTATGCACTTCCCCCGCGCTGACGTCACTTCCGCTGACGTCGGACAGGAAGTGGTTCCAGCGCTCGTCACCGGAAGTAGTATTCTGTCGGCGACCTACGATCAGCAGTTCGTCGTCCAGACTCAGCTTGGCGTCGTACTCGACAATCAGAAACTCTTCGTAAACGAATCGACCCGAGTCGAGCCGCCGCGGTCTCGGACCGGGACGAACGGCAGTATAGACGCGAGGAGTCTCAAAGTGTCCCGGCACGCTGACGTAGAACCACAACTGATACAGCTCGTCGGGGACGCGACGTCGCACGTGACAACGAAACGAGTGACGGATGTCGTGGTAGACCGGCTGCAGTGTGTAGCGATACGCGTCGCCTGCAGCACGCACGTACCAACGGCGAAATGTTTGCATTTCAATACAAAACTGCAGAGCGCAGAATAGGCAACGGCGACTCTGGTCGTGCACCAGTTTTCATATAACACATGTAGATGCATTGCCGTAAAAGTAAACATAAATAACGAAAGCAGCATAAAGCATTTGAACATTACTTTAAAAAATTATGCAGATTCACAGGTGGCTTAGTAGCGTAGCGTCACAATATGGCGTTGGATCGGATCAAGAGGTCGTGCAGTTTGATTTTCGGTAGTGTCGATATCTGTTAAGCCCAATGCCATTCACAAAACAATCTTTACATCATCAGCGTCTTTTGCTTACACCCTATACATGTCTGAAACGTAAATGGTGAAATCGTTATTTATGCAATAAAATATCGACGTAACAAACCGAGAGCGCATTGTGGTGTAAGATTCTGACAGCGAGCACTGACGGCCACTTTGCAGTCGTCCAGAGTGTAGCAGTCAGCCAGACAACACGTCTGCTCAAGCACATCTCCAAACACATTGCAGACGATTTTACTGATTGACTAGCAACAAAAATAGTTAAAACGTAGGCTACTTAATACTGGTTTAAGTGATACATGTGCAGATGTATTTTATGTCTTAAAATACTGCAAATGCAGTATTTTATGCCAAAATTTTCGGATAAACATTTACCAGTTTTGCAGGAAAATTGTTTTGTTTAACCAGAATAACAAAAATCCAAATCCGTGTTGTATGTGTCAAAAATACTACACTGCAGTGTGTCTTAAAACATCCCGAAAAAGATTGTAGCTTGAAGAAGGATTATCCGATTTTAATAATTTTTGGTATGAATATTTCAGAGACAACTTGCCATTAAAAATGTTTACTTTCTCATCTCACCCAAAGTCTGTTTGTGCACTACGTGGGGAAAACAGAACCAACGAAATATTGCTTTTTTACCCAATGCAATATTATTGCTTAATCTAAATAACGCACAAAAACACATTTTGTTAACTTTCTTGACATTTTGGCTAACGTTTCATTTACTTGTTTCGTTTTTCAACTGCCTACAGCAAAATTGCTTAAAATATGAATGCATTGGGCGAACACAGGCATGGAGACGCTTTCCACATTCATTGCCAGCAGTATCGATAATGTTCTGCTTCAGACTAATCCAGACTTCACTAGCGACTTCTTAAATTTATAAACACTCTTAAACGTCGTCCGGTAGACACACTGTTTTATGACAGTCAAACCTTGTAATAGACCAGCTGTTGGGGGCCAGAAATCTGGATAGATAGAATTTTTCGAAGTTTTTTTCATTCATTTCAACACATGCTTTGCTTGGTTGGTTTTCAAAACAAAAATTAGGTGAGGTAAAAACTTAAACAATCATTCAATAGCCAGTGGTGTCAAAAATATTAGACCAAAAATAATTAAAATTTAATGATGTTTCTTGAAGTTATGATCAATAATGTCGAGAATGTTTTTTCACGTTTTTGCGTATTTCAACGCATATTTCACTTGGTCTCCATTTCCTTGGTAATGCAGAAGCAAACACTGTGTGAGGCGGAAAACTGAGCGGTCATTTGATGGCAAGTTGTGTCAGAAATATTCACACCAGAAATTATTAGAATCTGATAACTTTTCTTGAAGTTACAATTGAAAATGTCGGGGATGTTTTTAGAGACACAGTGTAGTAACAAATCATGCAAAACTCGCCGTTTCTTTCCTAGCAGTGGCCGCAAAAATCTTCAGCATTTCATTTTACCTATAAAGGGATGGCCAGGCCAAGTTAGCCTCGGTGGCCTAATTAAATATTAAAAGGGTATATCAGCAAACGGCTATCCATTTCAGTACTAACTTTTGGAAACGGGGTAAATCAAACTAAGCAAGGATAAGTTCATAACTTTTACTCAAGAATGCACCCAACGCATACATTAACCTAAAGTTAACTGTAAAAATTCTTAGAAATCAGTGAGGTCGCTGGCATCTGGCTAACGTACAGGTATAAGGTAGACCTGACCAGTGACCACCGACTAAAATCAGCGTGGAGACACGCCCAGTGTCTTTGACCCTACGCTCCAGTCCGAGGCATTGCCAAGATGAGGATGATCATGATGACGAAGATAATGATGTTGAAAAGTAACGAAAAAGTCTACTTCGTTACTGTACTTATTCAAACATTTTTGCTTTTTTTCTCTTTTACTTGAATAATTTTATTCTAGGCTACTTTTACGTTTACTCGAGTAGACGTTTTGACTACTTTATCTAACACTGGTAGAGTGGTACCGGAAAATCGGCATCGAGGTCGGGCAAGGCACTGGTCACAGCGCTGAGCGGCCGGTTTGCATGAGTCTGGCGGGAAGCTGATTGGTCGGACTGGCTTTGGTGTCATGTGAAACAGGTCGACCAGTAGAGATGAGCGTTGCTGATCTGTACAGACGATACTGTTGACTGCCGACGTCAAAGTCTCCGGGAAACTACCCTGTCAATAATATAATAATTATGCTGTTACTCTCGCTACAGTAATACGTATAGGGTGGCTCAACAATGACGCAATTCTTATACGCGTAAACTTCATCAAGTTTCAACCGATTTTCGCTGTCAAAGTCAGGAGAAAATTTGTTATAACACTATCACTAAATATTCTACCACACTTAAAATGTGTCGCTACACTACCTTCGAGTACCTTGTAAAATGTCAGTGTCTTAAAAGCAACAGTTAATATCAAGACGACTTCTGTAACAACGCATTTTAAAAAAATTAACAACAGAAAATAACGTGCTTATTGTTTTAGTTATTGTTTAAATTAACTGTCACATCTAGCAGTTTTTACATCAAATGTTCAATGTGTCCGTCTTGATGCTGGACGACGTCCTCAAGAAGGCAGAACGCCGCGTCGTGGTGCTTCTATAAGCCACAGGTTAATGAAAGCACAGCATGATAAGCAACTTGCCTATCAGTTGTGTTGGTTAAAGAAATGTCCCATTTGCTTGCTTTAAAAAGAGTATAAATCCACAACAGGTAAAAGCCAAAGCTAAATCACGCTCTTCAACATCTGACGTATGTGTGCCAAATAACTGACACGAAACATCATCATTCGTCATACTTTGTTCCAGCGGTACGCGGCTTCAACAGACAAATCAGAGATTGTCTTACTCTCGATGACGCCTAAAATTATTCGATATTCATGTAGTTATTTTTCGCACTAATTTAACGTGATCAAGTGAGATGACGTTTAATGTCCAAATGTTATGTTCCCAAGTTAACCGGCACTTGTATTTAACTTCCCGGCTGACAAATAATTTGCATGATATTGCACAATAAAGGCTGTCGCACCGACCACACAGCATGTATACAGTGAGGGATTACAACACAGAGAACACACAATTATACATCGAGTATACATGCTGCTGACTGTATGCAAGCGCACTGACTGTTACATAGCTAAACACTTTACCAACCATCACAAACTGTGACTGTCTATTAATGACGGGAACAACAATTACTACAACAGTTCCATTGCTACTGCTAGCTAACGTATCTACAATGTGTCCGGTAAAAAACTAATCCCCTAGACATCGTGCAATAAAATGTCAAATCTAAATGAATCTGAATAAGGTTTCGCACATTTAATCCCCAATAAATTCCCAAAGCAACTGCCAAATTTCGTTGAAAAATATTATTTGTCTCCAAAGTTATTAAATGTTGAATATCAATAACAAAATATCTGCGTTACCAGTTATGACCTTACGCAAGTAAAAACCCCTCTGTTAATTTACATTTGCGTAACGTCTAGCAAACAACAGCTAATTCTAACAAAGTTTTACACCAACCATGCGCCACTTATTAACGATCGAACTGCTAAATTTTAGTTAAATTTGCCTAAGCAAACGATAGCTACAACGGCTTTTGTGAGGTTACCCCAAAACACGTCAGTTTTAGGTCTTTGTGGATAACGTTAGACATAAAGACTTGAAACTGAAGTGTTTATCGTTTGCTTTCGTAGATTATACTAAAATTTGGCATTTGATTGCCAATGGATGATGCATTGTCGACGTAGAATTTTGATAGAATCAGTTGTCTTTGTTGGAGTTACGTAAGTGTACATTAACAGAGGGGTGTACTTGTGTAACGCCATATTGGAAACGTAAATATTTTGTTATCGATATTCAACAATTAATAATTTTGCTGAAAAACAATATTTTTTAATAAAATTTAACAATCACTTTAGGAATTTATCGGGAATTAAGTGTATAATCTATTCAGATTTGACATTTTTATTGTACGATGTATAGGGGATTAGTTTTTTATTGGACACAGTGTAGTAGTCTGCATCAATATCAGCACAATGTACAGCCAACTCTTAGCATATGGGTACTGCTAATTACGACACATACCTCTGCCTGACTCAGTGTAATCGATAATCACGGCAGCAATAACAGTCAACGACGACTTCAATAATGGCTTTAGGGTTAAGTATAATAATTTTAATAATGAACAATTTTAATGCAAAAATATACCAGTAGCACCTTAGCCGATCTAGATGCATTATATATTTTTAAAAAGTCCTTTCTTAAGTGTCAGAATTTTATGCATTTTTAACATATAGGCTTAATGCTTCTTCTTAGATTTTTATACAACTGTTGCTATCAATTTTATGAAAAACACATATTTTGCTACTGAATAAAAACTTTTTAAGCGCCGGGCATAAATCAAAAAATAAAGCAACGTGCAAAAACCTATAGCGACTATATTCGTCGCTTAGAAATGTTAAAAATTTTGCCATGATACCGAGAGCATGCCGTGTTATTTGGAAACGTTCGTTTTAAAGAAATATTAGAAAACACTGGGCAGATGTAAATCTAGTGGCCTACACGGTTTTTAAGCACATTGACCTTTTCGCTGGTTATTAAATCATATGGCTGTAAAGGCTATTTCTCAGAACATTCAATTATGACAAACTGTATTACTTAGCTGATGCTAAGGTCGACTTGACCTCACGTCACGGTATAGGCCTATTGTCGTGCACCTTACATGGTATACTGTTTCTGTGATACGTAGTACTGAAGAAAAATTAAAGATTCTTTGTGCCTTAATATTTAATTGAAGCATCAAATAAAGAAATGCAGAAATTGCAAAAAATGATGAAGATACAAAAACAACGATGAATCGATTAAGCGCTTTGACGAAGAGCACGATTGTGTTAGAGAAAAAGACGGACAGATGCAACATTTCCTTGGCATCGTGCACGTGTAGGACTCGCGGAAAAAGTTATAACGCTCATTGTCCACAGTGAAAGGCTGCACTGACCAGTTTGCGGCACGGTTCGTTGACAGCACGACTGAGATAACGGTCACCGGCAGGCACATCATGAGGACAGCGACCGGCATCGAAGTCCTGTGTCGTGCAGAGCATCATAGACACCGTCGTGGCTCGATCCTTGGCTATCTCCAGCATCACGCTGTAATGATCCGGCATCGGGTGTCTGATAAACACATTTAATCACAGAATTTTTGGCCCTTCCGTTGCATCGAATAGTATACGTTGCCCTTATGCACACTATTAAAGCTAACGGCATGTTTTGGCTTTCGGTTGCACCCCGAAATCTCTCCTAATTTCGCTATGGCTCAGAGACCACCATCTGATGCAATGCGTTGTTAGACCTCATCAGTGCACCTGTCAAATAAGTAAGTGATATACACTGTGGCCCATACAAAAACGTATCACTTTACTTTTGTCTATATCTTCGCCAGCTATTGACCGATTTTCAAAATTTTTTCACCGGCGCACTCTGAAGACAATTTGCAATAATGTGATTATCATATATCCCACCATATGGTAGATGCGTTTTTGTACTACCTTGTGAAATATAAATGTAAGCAAAAACTAACGATAATAACAAAAATAGAGGCAAATGAAAGAAACGCTTCAGATGAACATTGCAAAAAATGATTCGTATGACACTAGATTGTGCTATACCCACACAGTTTAGTGTCATACAGACCATTCACTGCAATGTTGGTCTGAAATGTTTTTTTTTCAATTTTATCAAAGTGTTTGTTTGTTATTATCGTTATGTATGCATATTTCATTGATATTTTACAAGGTAGTGTAAAGACGCATGTACGGTGTGGTGGGATCTATAATAATCACGTTATCGCAAAATGTCTGCAGAGTGTGCCAGTAAAATTTTTTTGAAAATCGGTCAATAAATGGCGAAGATATGGACCAAAGTAAAGTGGCACGTTTTTAGCCCACCATGTAGTTTGTATAGCGCCGTAATTCTCGATATACAGGGTGGGCCAAAAAAAATGGCACAGTTTTTTGTATACCTCATAACTTCACCAAATATTAACCGATTTTCAAAATTCTTTCACTGTCAGAATCAGGAGACAATTTGTAATAAAACTATCGCTACAAATCCCACCACAC
>Ga0209367_1003922_pt1 | contig 20373 bp, 11 predicted proteins | sample WorMetLIZISLAND2_FD_187412 | JGI IMG/M metagenome (GOLD analysis project Ga0209367, IMG submission 187412) | Marine gutless worms symbiont microbial communities from Max Planck institute for Marine Microbiology, Germany - Olavius geniculatus... ...
GATGTGTGCATCCCGGTCTCGTCTGTCGTCGGCAGGTGGCAGCTGCGGTCGGCAAACAGCGGGGCACTCGTCGTGCCGCGCACAAGGACCACGATCGGTCGGAGGGACTTTGCCGTGGCTGGCCCGTCCACTTGGAACAGCTCCCCGTCGACCTGCGGACTTCTTCTTCTTCTTCAGTAGATGGTCAAACTTCAACTTGTTGAAGACTCGAGACCATGTCGGGTAGTTGACAGTGTGAAGTGTAGACGTGTTATGCCAACAGTCACAATATGCCATAACGACTGTCGGCATGTCCCTCGCTCCTCACGGAAGGGTCGCGACGCCCTTTCACCAGTAAAGATGGAGTACCTTCATCACTGTCCAGAGATACATTTGCGAAAAAACTCGAAACTCATTTATTTGGCTGCGAGCGCTCTTGAGGTCTTCTCTAGGCCCCTATTCATATTCATATTCATTCATTCAGTCCGCAGAAATAGGTATCTATGGCTGTTATCTATGGACATACCATTTGTAAACAAAATATGACGTCACGTATTACGCTGATCAAGTAGTTCGGAGCAAAACTCCGTGTTTTCCTGAAGAATTTATTGCATTCTGTGCTATACTTTTCCACACGTTAGTACGTTTTCTTTATAATTATATTTTTTTGATATTTATTAGTGAAATGTGTTGACCTGAGTGCAGGACTGTCCGTTAACCGCAACCTTGCGCAGTTATCTGTTCGGTGCGTGGTGGTATGGTCGGTCGATGTTTTCTATCTCAGGAGTTGTTATAAAGTTGTTTAGCTTTATTTTGCTCGTAATATCAGAAATGACGACTGGTATTTAACTGGCGGGGAATTATCGAGAACTCTGATGGGTATGTTGCACGAATAATGGTGCATCTGCAAGTTGTCATCCAGCCATTGTGATGTAAACAAGACTTTTTTACAGACCAATACCACTTTTCCTCAAAACAAAACCAAGACATTTGCTTTGAATTACCAAGAGCAAGACTTGATTTTTGTTGTCTTTGAGACACCTTGGTCTGGAGGACCACATCACTGCATCTTGCATCTTGTACGTGCATATTTGAAGTGCACAATGACTTGCTTATGTTGACATTTGCACGATTGTTGTGTGTGCATGACAGGGTAGCTGGTAGCTGCAGCGCTGGTATTGGAGTAATGTCATGAATCTGCTGACAGCAAAGATGGATGACGAAGATGAAGCTCTGTCCAGCAGTGAGCCTGCCGTGGCCCACCATCAGTCTATGGACTTTGAACTCACTACATCTACTGTTACTGCTACTACTGCTGCTACTGCCGATGCTAACGATGATGATATTAATGATGAAGAAGTTTTCACAAGCAGTGAGCTTAGTCCCCATGCTGCTGCTGCTGCTGCTGTCACTGGCACTGAGTCTTTGTGTCGCGTTTGTGGTGACGGTGGTGCTGGAATCTACTTTGGAGCTGTTGTCTGCGTCCCGTGCAAGGTATCACTGCCTCTCTTTGTTTTTCTGTCTGTGTTTATTTGTTGTTTGTCTCTCTCGGAGCAGGACATTATGGTGCCGCCCCTTCAGTGCAACCATTACGTCGCCATCATTTTGGCGCTCACCCGTATGGCGCTGGGACATTTCGGCACTAAGAACGATACAGTGCTGCCGTTACGGCACTTGCTGTTATGGCGCGCGCGTGCCTTAGAACAACGATAGTGGTTGGCCCATGAATCAACGTGAGTCGATAGCGCTATGCAGTTTGGCGTTACACCATACTTATTTTTATGCACGCCATTAGTCTAAGATTTGTTTCTACAGAAACTATAGGCCTATAGTTGTAACTAACCGACGTAGTTTTCATTTTTACATCATGTACCAAAATTAGCGGGCCATACTAAATGACGGTGTACTAAAGCGCAAACTGCCTTATTCAGGGTAGGCTATGAGAAGCTTACTCAACCAAATGTGATTTCGTTTCACTTAATTAACTTACGGGCTAATTCGGGACTATCAGAGAATTATTGTGTGACGCTGTCTGTATGTTTTATTTGCAGGTTGGTGGACTTAAGTTTAACATGCACGTTTTATAATAATGTGAAATTGAAAGTCCTGCATACAGAAATCAGCTTATAGGGCTATAATAATGTAGAAACGTTAATGCAATAAAAAACTTGTTTATAATAAATGCTTTACGTACGCTGGTTTTTGACCCTTGCTGTTGCATGACATGCATCCAGGTTTAGTCTTTGAACTCTGCCCATGCCTTTATAATTGATTACTCGCACGATCTGGCATAATGTGTGAACATCACAACCATTAGTTTGATGCGGGAAGTCTCTTTTCTGTGCTTATTCTCGTCTTGGCAGAGCTGCCGCCAGCAGCTTCCAGGTAATTAAGTGCGACACGTGCGACGCGCTTTTATCAGTATTTACGGCATGTGTACAGTGGACGGCTCGCTTTGATTTATGCAGGGGCATCCCGTCCATTCCATTGACATGTGGTGAGACTTGTTGGTGCTTCCTGGCGCTGAGGGAGGTTGGACGCCCTTGGATTCATGGGCCTCCTGCTCTCATTGTTATATTACTCATTGTTCGAATCGTCTCCGCATGGTAATGGCGAGTGCCGAAACGTCGGCACCGTATTGTCGCCAGTGCTGAAAAGTCGCAGTGCCGTAACAGTGAGCGCCAAATCGGCATCGTCGGAACGGTCACGCCGAAACGGCGGCGCTGTAATGTCGCATACCATGTATCTCTGTCTGTCTGTCTGTGTCGTTGCTGGTATCTGTCTTACTTTGGAGCTCTTGATACATATGCAAGTTATTGCTAGTGTTCAATATTTCACCCTGCCTCTGTCTGTCTGTCTGTCCATCAGTTGTCTGTAAATTAGCAAACATAGTGCCGTGCCTCTCATTATACTGTTATTACCTTCCCGGTGGTTAGACTGGTATTAAGTTTGGCACATGCGTTGGAACAACTTGCCGAGGATTTTTACCTGTCAGTTTCTGGCCGTGAGTTGAACCAGCAACCCCACTATCCAGCATGCCAGTTATTTGACTATTAAGTCCAGGCCCATTGAAAGGGAAAGTTGGGGGTAAGTTACCCCACGCCCTACAACGTTTGGGGGTTCCCACCATCGCTCAAAAATATAAAGTACACCAGAATGCACCATTTGAGAAAAAGAAAAATGTACAAAAAAATTTCTCCCAGGTGGGTTCCATGAGAATGTTTTCCTGCTCCTGCTGTGGCTCTTGATATCCCTGACCAAGCCATGCGATACATCTACGTAATATGATGCTGTAAAGTGTGCTGTGTTTTGATGTCTTGTAGACGTTTTTCCTGCGCTACGCCAGTGACAGCCTGGTGTTCAGTTGTAAATACAGCGGCAATTGTACGATTAATCCGAGCAATCGTACGCAGTGCAAGTACTGTCGATACCACAAGTGCGTGGAGGCGGGCATGACCCGCAGAGGCTGTAAGTTAGTTAACCCTTTCTGTTGCTTTCTGTTTATTACATTAACCCTCAATAGTGCTTTGTACTACTGCAGGTAATGAATGTTTTATGCTTTGTATGAGGTTGTAAATGTAAGTTAACTGTCTTTCAACATGTCTCATCTGTCTGTTGCTTTGACCATCTGTAGTGCTGTGTACTGACACGGAGATGTTGTAAGTTAATCCTCTTTACATATCTCGACTGTCTGTTATTTCTTTAACCCTTTCTGCACCACGGTAACATTCTATGTCTTGTAATTCATTTGCCAAGTGCACTTCTTTTTGTGCAGCTTTGTATACATGTGTGGAATAGTTTACCAGCTGGATTCTGTTTATTTCGAAAGTCTTCCAGCTCTTAAGCTTTTTGTTGTCAATGTGGACGTAAATTATTTTCTAAAGTGCTTTTGATTTTATGTATAGGCCTGGCTTAAGATCAATGGCAGCTGCCAGTGTTCTTGTTGAGAACCTTGCTGCCCAGCCCACAGATTTTTTAATGTCTGCAACTGTTTACTTCTATCTGCTGAACAAATAAATGATTCGATTTGATTTGATTTCATAGTGAGGCCAATGCATGTACAGCTAAATGAGGGTTAGCACATGTGTGCTGTCTTTTTGACCCAGATTTTTTAAAGCCCAGTTTGGTGGATTTTTAGATTTTGGTTTTTTCGGTTTTAGATTTTTTTTGGTTTTTTTAGGTTTGAGCTTTTTGGGCTTCAGGTTTTTTGGGTGTTTTCGCCTTTTCGGTTTTTAGAAAAATTTCTGACTTGACGACGGTTTCTGGGATTTTTTCAGGTTTTCGGTTGATTCATATGCATTTTTGTTGGCTCCACACAGCTAAAATATACCAATATTTGCATATTTGCATATAAACGTTTCAAAAAATCAGCCACAATAAAATATGTCAGCTGGTATCAGTGGAACAAGAAATAAAATTGGATAAAGTTTAGGGTGGGTTTTGAGTTGCATTTACTCAAAAAACCCACGTGGTTTGTTTGGACATCTGCTCGGGTCTGTCAACCATGCTGTTCTCCTGCCGACTGCGTGTGTGGTTCAATAATGCAATGTATGCGGATTGTTTTCTGTAGTGAAGCCAATGCATGTTCAGTTGCACGAGGGTCAGCACATGTGTGCTGTCTGCAATGACGTTGCGAATGGTATTCACTTTGGAGCACTCACCTGTGAAGGCTGCAAGGTATGCTATCACTTTAACCCTCTCTAGCAGTTGTAAGTTAACCCTTTCTCTACATATCGTGCCCATCTGTTCCTTTAACCCTGACATGGCCAACTAGAGATTATATCGATATCGATCACCACACACAAGTAGCAGAAACTCTCCTAGCAACCACTGTCGAAAGTCATATAGCTCATTCTTCCTTTTCCCGTACTTTCCTCACTCTCAGTGATTTCCTCTCAGTCTTTCGTCTCACGATATCACAATATTAGGAATTGCTATGATAATTGATCTGGATTTTTTGGCCATGAGATAATCCTTTATTGCCAATGGTATTTACTTTGGAGCACTCACTGTGAATGGTATAAGGCTTAACAAACTTGGTATGCAGTGCCATTAACTGTAACAATAATTTTGTAGGTGTGTTAATTCTCAATGGCCGACTTCACTTTAAATTAGACTTTTACTGAGCTAATTTGCTGAGCGAAGTTTGAACTTATCATATATCATATCATATATTCGTTTAATGTAAAGTTGACAAGCACAACTTTTAACAACGCAACCACAAGATATACATAATAAATCTAAATCTAAAAAAATCTGAATCTAAAAAAACATGGAAACGGAAACATCTCACAGTTTGTGCAATATTCAAATTAACGCTCACATCAGTTCAGTTGATTAGACTACTGGTAGTGTTAGTTGGTGCCAAGGAGTGAAGTGGTTTTGCCGAGCCTTTTGTCGAGTCGAAACATCGGTCTTAGTCCAAAGTTTCCGCTCAGTGAAAAAACTCGGTGAAAAAGCTTAGCAAAAGTCTACACTTTCCAAAAGTACAGTCTAAGTACGTACTTAGACCGAAGCTTAGTTGAAGCTAGGCTTAAGTAGACTTTAGCATTTATATTTAGGTTTCGTGCAGCGAATTGATTCAGTGAAAGTCAGAAAGTGAAGTCATATAAACCTACAATGCAAATATGCCAAAATTACTAACAACAGAAATGATTAAACATAGTAAGTAGATCTATGCAAAAATAGACGCGCAGAAGTGCAATTTACTGATTTTCTACGACTTTGTCTGGTGTGACTTTGCTGGCTGTTATTTTTACTGGCCAGCTGTGGAACCCTTGGCAGATGCTCGTGGAACCCTGCGGTTCCACGGAACCCTGGTTGAAAATCACTGGTGTATGTAGTCGTTGGTAATAGTAGTTTGTACAGCGTTTTATTGCATTGTAGTACTAATGTAGACCCTCAGACTGTATATGTCTGCTCCCGAGGGATAAAAGGCTGAGTTTACCTGACAGGTACATACCGAGTGTGTGTCTCTGTTTCTGTAGAAATTCTTTCGTCGAGGCTTGGTCGAACACAAGACATACTCGTGCAAGGGTGACATGAACTGTGTTATTAACCCTCGGACGCGCAATGCCTGCCGGTACTGCAGATATCTGCGTTGCCTGGCTGTCGGCATGTCACGTGATGGTGAGTGAATGGACTCTGCGTGACTGCATTTTTTGACTTAGCCATTTGCTCATTTTTTTGCTGAGTGGATACTTCAAACTTAGACTGAAGTTTTCACTCAGCAGAAGGTTCGACGTAATCACTTCACTATTGAAGCCTAAAGTATGTATCTGGTACTTAGACCAAAATTTAGCTGCAGCAAAATGGCTCAGAGAATGTCGTCAAAAAACAAGTCATCGTTCGCGTTAGGTCACCAAAAGGGGTTAAAAGAGTGTGTAAATATAACTTTTCAGAGCGTTTTCCACCGTCCAAGATCACAGAGCGTTTCCTGCTGTCTGACACAAGTGAACACACTCCACCTTAACCCGAGACAGAACTGGTACTCGATTTACCTACCCCGGAGGGATGGAAGGCTAAGTTGACCTTCGTGTTGGTTATACACTGAGATGTCCGCACCTGTCCGCAGACAGTTGCTGCCCATCCAAGTAGTAAAACAACTTGATAGCAACCCGACCAGGAGTTAAACCCAAGACCTGTCGATCGTAAGTTCGACATCTTAACCATTACACTACAGCAGTCATCCCACTTGTTCTATAAATCCTATATTTTTGAAAAGAGTCTTATATTGTCCTGTATTTTGACTAAATGTCTTATAGATTTTATATTTTAACAGTTTACATTTCACACAATAAAAACTCGAAATTTTATGTCACCAGATGTGGTTTCTGTTGTGTAAAAACATTGCTCTAAAATACGTTTTCAGCTGGGGCTGTGCCTTGGGCCCCACTAGGGGAGGAACTCTGACCGCTCCTTTAGAGCCCATCAGACTCGTCGAAATGGGGGAAGTTGGGGAAGTTTCCCCAGGCCCCGCGACGTTTCAGGGCCCCGCCGTCGCTGAAAAAAATAAGTCAAATTGTCCACTGTCCATTTCATTAATCAACAAAAACTTCACTGTCAGATATGGAAGCTATGCAGTTTGTGTTTTCATAATGTCAGATGCTAGACATTGCACTGGTATATGGGTTGAATACTAAAACACACATGTGTCCTATAATGTTCTATATTTTTTCATGTCCTGTATTTTTGACCTATAAAAATTTGCCAATGCAGTGGGATGACTGTACCAGTTGAGCCATCTGTGTGTCTGTATTGGTACACTTATGTCTGTCTGGATGTCCATAGCTGTGTTTTTGATGGCCTACCTCGAACGCGTTAGGCGTCGAATTAGATAGTTCATGCTGAAGCACAGAAAACAAATTTACTAGTATATTGCCTCAATACAACAAAAACGAAACTCTTGAAATTGAACTTTTTGTCTGCTGTGCCGTCAGCAGAAATTAGTACATCTTTGCTAACAGCCATCTCGCTCAGATCATGCTAGGCTTATGCACGGAATTAGTGTATTTATAATATAGATATTTATGGGCCTGCCTAAGTAACCAAAACTGTTAGGGCCATCAAAAAAATAGCTTGTGCGTTGTTGCAGCAATACAGATGGGTCGTCCGTCAAAGCATCGTCTCCAGACGACTGCCGCGTCCCTGAGACAGCGAGGAGTGGACAGCGGTAGCGTTGTTATGAAACCCCACGAGCATGGCCAGTTTGAGTTTAGACTACCGGAAGATGACGACCATGACCCTTCCGGTCAGAACGGCTTCTCTTCTGGCAGAGGAGACATGAAGCAGCTGGCAGCACACTCAAGGTTTTTCTACTACTAGTGGCACTGTGGCCGGATTCGTCTCTTTCAAAATATCATTGGCTGTTCGAAAAAAAATTTTATGTCCGAAATTTTTTGTCCAAACGTGCAAAATTTGGTGCTGAAAACCCCCATTTTCGTGAAATTTAGGGACATATTTGAATTTTTGAGCACCTGTTGCATCTGAAATTTGTAGCTGTTTTTTTTTTTGAAAATTGCAACTTCCTGCCATGCTTACTTTTTTAATCCACGATGCTGTTGACTATTGCTCAGCTGGACCAAGTTTTTCTCTCAGGCTGTTATTGTATCACGATTATTAGGGCCCACAGTTTTCCGCGGGCCGTGGAATTTTGAAAAAAAGCCGCAGAATTTGCCCTTTTCCGCAGAATTTTGATATTGCCCTGGAATTTCGCGGAATTTTACAGAAGTTAAAAAATGACCGATGATTAGTATGATCGACGGCTTCAGACTAACTATATCACAGAGAAAAATCAAACTGAACTGCCTAAAACTGCATTCTTACTAATAATTACCATTGTATACGACACAATCGTAAATTAACACAATGCAACTAATTGACAAATTGCACTTTTGAAAAGAAAAAAAAATGATAATTTTTTTTGTATGTTGCTAGCATAACTGAGCACCGTGCCAGCATCCAAAAACTGAAGTTTATTAACGCACAAATGAAAGGCCACAGAAAGCTGCTTAATTTGGACTATTTTGCCACGGTGAGTCGCGGAATTTTGTGAACTGGCCCGCAGAACTTGGCAAAATTTACCGTGGAAAACTGTGGGCCCTAACGATTCGTGCTTGGTTTGGGTTCTTGTCAGCTAATTTTTCAACAGAACACAGTCTGTTTTCAAATGGCATTATAAGTTCAAATGGTTATTTTGCCGCTATCCTTCAGTGACGTTATTAATGCCTGCTCGGTTGACTTATTTTACACAATGAATAAATGCAAAACTTGCTGTTTTATTCTTTTTTATCATTTTGTCATGGTCATCTGTTGTATAGCATTTTGCTACTGGGAATTTGCATTCACCACAGTTAGTAATCCCATACCTTCTGGAAAGTCCTTGATTTTTTCTTGAAAATTCCAGGATCTGGAAAATCCTGGAAAAATTATTCTTGAAAAATATCCTTGGAAAACGTCTGATTTCTGAAATCAGCTAATATCAGCATTTTGCTACTCTGCTGAAGTTTCTGCAATGGACTGTACTCTGAATATTGTAAGTAAATGAGGTTTTTCGTTATATGCATAGGCTACGAAAAGGTCATGGAAAATTTTTCTTTGGGTTCTAGAGAGTCCTGGACATTTCACTATCTAGGACCTGGAAATGTGCTGGATTTTTTGTCACTAGAAGAGTGGGAATCTTAAACAATTGTGCATGTGCTACTGTGCTAGACTCTCTGTTGGTTCCGATGAGAACGGATGGAGGGGTGATGATCGGAATGGAACCCTGATGCTGATGATGACAGACAACCGGGCTCTGATGCCGGGCAGGCAGCAGCAGCAGCGACAGCGTCGGTCGTTTGGCAGCGACGCCGACAACTTTTCCATCGATTCTATCAGGTCTGCCATCTCTACTACACTTCCTTACTGTACTGCAAAACAAAAATACACCAGTGGTGGGATAAATTTCAGAATATGAAGAATTCTGTTCATTATTGGATTACATGATGTACGTGTAGTAGCTAACATCTTTATGTTCGGAATTTCTGGAGCATTCCCGTATTGTTGAAGCATTTTTCCACGACCCATTGCCGGGCTCCGAGAAGGTCTCGAAAACGTTTTGATGGTTCTCGAAAAATCATGGGTTTTCTTGTCCGTAAAAGTGTGGAAACTAGTGTTTGCAGTCCTGGAATCTTGGGATCCTGGCAGTTTTTGCCCAATCCCAAATCCCAGGATGAATGATACGAATAACAATTCTGGGTTTTTTTATTGAACAAAAAATATTTCACTCAAGCTAGAGTCCTGCTCTTTGCTGCATTCTGTGAGTTGTTTTTTGATAGTCGCAATCACTCCCTGCATTTCAGATATATTGACCGTAGGTAGCAACTACAGAGTGGGCCAATAAAAAATGTGACACTTTAAAGGTCCGTGGACACCAAAATTAACTTACCATTTTCCTGAAAGTGCACAATTTTCTGAAAATTTTGACACTAATATCGGCACTCAGCATTTTCTCCACACGAAATACGATCTACGAAAACGATGCAGAAAACGAGACGCCATGTTGACAGGCTGATGACGTCACCACGTGTACCCGTAGTCAACGTAAAATATGCACAGAAACATAAGCATTATAAAATCACATTCTCTACCTATGTACTGCTGCAGTTGTCATGCGACACCATATTTTTTGTCATTAAAAATATTAAAATTAATTGGTAAACACTGACTGGGTACACGCGGTGACGTCACTTCTGGCCACTTGCCAAGGTCAGATTTTTCAGCATAACGTAACGTAACGCCATTTTTCGATATATTCAGGCATTAATTTCATACATTTATAAAGCTTAAATCATCATATTATATAGGCAAGGTGAAATAATGTCTAATTGAAGTTTACATAAATTTTACAAGTTTGACCGTGGCCATGGACCTTTAATTTTGTGTATATCTTCACCAATTATTGACCGATTTTCACAATTCTTTCACTAGCACATGCTGCAGACGATTTGCAGTAATGTGATTATATATCCCTCCACACTGTAAATGCATGTCTACACTACCTTGTGAAATATAAATGAAATATCCATATGCATCGATAATAACAAACAACATTTTGGTAAAATTGAAAAAAAACACTTTAGATCAGCATTGCGGTGAATGATCCGTATAACACTAGACTGTGTGGGTTTAACACAGTCTAGTGTCATACGGATCATTCACCACAAAGTTGGTATGAAGTGTTTTTTTATTTACCTAAATGTTTGTTATTAGCATTAGTTTTTCTTACATTAATGTTTCACAAGGTAGTGTAGAGATGCATTCATGGTGTGGTGGGATATATAATAATCACATTATTGCAAATTTTCTGCAGGGTGTGCCAATAAAATAATTTTGAAAATCGGTCAATAATTGACGAAGATATGGTTAAAAGGAAAGTGCCCACGGTGTACATCTTGGGAACCCTGTGTGTGTGTGTGCGTACATCAATAGGTGGTCCGCATCGACGTCTACAGTGTCTGCACCGCCGGGTGTGAGGGCCTGTGGACCTGCATCAGTCGTAAAGATGGAATGCCAAACCTCTTCCGATGACGACTACGCGTTGTTGACTAGCAGGTTCGGTTTTTGTTTTTTTTATTCTATTTTTTATTTTGTTTCAATTGTTTGTTTAATATAAATTTTTTTATCGTGTAGTTACTCCAAAGAGAACATGGTGGGATAGCTCAGTCGGTAGAGTGCTGAGTTTTGGATTGAAAGTTCCCTGGTTCAAATCCCATCAGGGTCGACTCAGCCCTTCATCCATCGTGGTCGATAAAATGAGTAGCACAACATGTGGAGGCAACAGGGAGTCTCTGTTGAGGACTAATCCACCCAACAGAGAAGTGTGCAGTCTTAAGTTGTAGTCCCTGGCTCAAGGATATCGCAAAGGGATGAGCTCCTCTATACTGTGGCTACCGGCCTTGCACAATATAAACCCTTTGCCTTCTACTCCAAAGAGATTATCATTTTTTAAAAAATTATCTCCCGTGGTTGTTTGTTGTGTTACTAGTTTTCGACTTTTGCTTTTAGGTGTTGTGTATAAATTTGTTTTACTATATATACTCATTTGATATTCTCTAGGATCTGCATTGGCTCCCAATTGATCAACGCATTGAATTCAAACTTGCCGCACTGACGTACAGCATTTTCACCTTTTCTCAGCCTGCTTATCTACGTTCTCTGCTCAATTATCACACTCCCACACGTTCTCTGCGTCTGCTAACCCCAATCTTCTGTCGGTTCCACGTGTCCGCACAACCTTTGCCTCCCTTGGTTTTAGCATTGCAGTCCCCACATTCTGGAACACACTACTCTCTAGCATTCGCAGTTCTATTTCTGCAGACACTTTCCGCCACCTCCTTAAAACTCACTGCTTCCAGCAGGCCTACTGCTCCCCCTAGTGGCTCAGCCAAGTGCCTCGGATTCGGCCACTGGCTGACATTGTGCACTTAAAATATGCACCTACTTACTTACTTACTTATTATTACTTGGTATTATTATTATTCACCACGTTTATTGACAATATACTGTGCGTGTTAACGTGTTAGTTCCACCGCGGCGCTGCCAGTCACATCAGGGTCGTCGTCATCAGCACTGGGGTTCCATTCACCGGTCGCGTCGATGGGGTTGTACCCTAGTGATAAACAGTTCACAGTCAGCTGGCAGGCTGCTGCGGGTACCGCGGGTAGTCGCAGCGGTGGGGGTAAACTATTACAGACGTCACAGCACGTTCTTAGCGGCGGTTACTGCTGTGAGACTCTTACTTCCAGTACTGCTGTGAGCAGGCCGCAGCCAGTGGTGTCACATTATATAGTCTCCCCTGTGACGAATTCTCCTCCTCTCTTCGGAGACTCTGCAGCAATGACGTACTGCACCGGTCCAACAACAACGACAACGGCTACTGTGACAACGCCTGGGAACATGGCATCGTTGTCATTACATGGTTTGACAGGCAACAGACAACTGTTGGCCACGCCCACAGCTGCTGCTACAGGTAAAAAAATAACTTGTGGGCTGTGTCGATCGTACTGTATGTGTTGATTAGACAGAGTCGGAAAATATTGTGGGAAAGATCGAACTTCAGATATCATTTTTGGTTCAATTTAGCTGTTCGCAACGAAAGTTGAAATTCACATGTTGATGGCAAAATGGCAAAACATCGTATCTACAGTTGACCCTGGCAAAACACCTAGTTACAAACTACAAAGTTCTTCATCATAATGCTTCTTGAATAATAATATTTATTTTATTACATAAGGAAACATATACCAAACAGACCTGGGTGTTACCAGTAATAAATAACCGGTAAAAAACTTTATGTGAACATTAAAAACATTGGGTGGGTAAAAGTTCTGGAAAATGCATTGAGTAGAAAGCTGTTTTCCACTTTTTTGAAATGCCATCGACAGCAGGTGTGAGGTTTTGCCATTTTATCTTTGATATCTGCTTGAAAGATTTAGGTTCATCATTTCGATAGGCCACTAAAAACCTGCCTTACAAGATGGCAAAACCATACTTATTAACGATATTTAACTAACTCTTGACATTGGTGGCACTAACCCTATCTCTAACCTTTTTTCTAACAGTGTTGGCCGTTTGGAATGGCAAACCGACACCGCTGAGAAAATGATTTTGGTTTTGCTACTACAGGTACTGCTGCTGCTGCTGATACTGACATGTGTGATGCGTCATCGCTGTCGCTCGCCGTCAGTCATCCTGCCGACACTGTCGGAGTCCACACACCCGACAGCGACAGTTCCAGGGCACATCCCCTCTCCAGTTCGGTCTCTCCGAGTGGGTCCGGTGGAAAGTGGACGCACCATATCTCCAGCGATCGGGACAGTCCGTATGTGAGTGTGATGGCTCTGGCCTCCACCTGTCATCTGTTCTCGGAGTCGTGTCCTACAGCTGCCTCGGGCGATGATGACGATACAGCGTTGGGCTACTACAACCAGGTCGGTCTTTGTGTTTGTTGGTGTCTCTGTTTGGCTCTCTGTCGGTCAGTCTTGTCTTACGGCTGCCTCAGCTAATAATGTTTATCTTATTTTATCTACTTATGTTTACTTCATGTAATTGTCTTATTGTTGTTCATTAATTTTTTATTTGTTGTTGCTTGCTAATCTTACAATAATGGACGGATAGTTTGTCTGTTTGTCTGTTTCTCCTCTGACACCTTTTGTGTTGCACGGTCGCAGACTTCGACCACAGCATTAGAGTCCTTGGGCCTTAGATACATGCACTTCTGCCTTGCCCCCCACTTACCCCCACGGGCAGTCTGCGGGGGCGGGGGTTGATTTGCCGGGTCTTTTTTCCCTGCTGATTCTGCCAAGCTCGATAAGTTCTGCTTGTAGGGCGGGGCGCTTCTAGTGTTTTAAATTGGATAAAACTAGCTATACAGTGCCTTGAGGCTACTACAACCATAATAACCACAACACTATAACCACAACAACTATAATACATCAACAATTTGTGTACATCATTGTTTTTTACTTACAACCAGGCGTCGAGTCGTTACTGGTTGGAGCCTGCAGACCTGCCGGATGAGAACGTGATTTTCACAGAGAAACATTGTGAGATGATTAACCAAATCACTGCAGCCTACGATCGATATGTGCAGACTGGAACCATTATCAATGAAACACTCGTCACTGAGATGAAGGTATATACACATCTGACTTCACTTTTTAGCCAACTGAACTTGAGTAATGGTCAAGCTGTTGTCATGGTTTTCATCTGTCTGACCATCTGTCTGTCTGTCATGGATGTATTGTGGCTAAACAGTGCGAAATAGGGCCAAGGTTGCTATAGATCACTAATAGGAAGTCGCATATTGGCTTTCAAATGACATGAAAATCATCGACCTTGGATGACTTTGGATGACCTTGAAGATCACTGACAACCAGTATGGTTGACTATCCTACTGTCACTGGGCTTCTTGTTGACTTATGGTAGACTTTTGCTGCACCAATTCGCTGAGCCAAAGTTGCATCTAAGTACTTAATTTATGTTCCAAAAAGTAAATTGATTTTGCTGAGCATTTCGCTGAGCAGAAACATTGGACTTAGACCAAAGTTTCTGTTCTGTGAAAGGCTTAGCGAAAGTCCAAAAGTATGGTCCAAGTACATACTTAGACCAAAGTTTAGTTGAACTCTGGTTTAAGTACAGAATTTCGCATTCAGTTTTAGGTTTCACTGAGCGATTTGACTGAGCAAAAGTCTAGGTCAAAAAATGAAGTCACTTACTGCATTCTGATAAGTAACTTTTTGTACACTATGCTCTGATATAGGTAACGTTGGGTTAAGGCTGCGTAGACCTAGGGTTAGGCTACGATCCATTTGTGCAGACTAGTGCCATTATCAGTAACATGCTGGTTACTGAGATGAGAAGTATCTGCAGTATCTTAGCAGAGCTATGGATCATAGCCTAACTCTAGGTCTACGCAGCCTTAACCCACGATCGTAAGTCCAACACTTTACTGTTACACCACAAGCGTACCTCTTGCATTTTTCAGCAGATTCTTTTTTTAGACTTTGGTGGAAGGCAGTTTAATAATCCGAAACTTTGATAGTCAGGCAGTTTCAAGGTTCTTTCCTATACACTTCTACAGACGTTGACTCAATCTCCACATTTTTTCTCAACTAAGAGAAGGTTTAACGTTATGGTCAAGTTTAGGGTAAGCGTTAGAGTTAGGGAAAATGAATGTTGCAGTATACTGTCGAACCTTTCAATTATAGGCACACAAACGTCGTGCACGTAGTATGAGTATGTTTTGCACGTAATGTGTCTGTATGTGCGTGGGTGTGTCGTATGCAGCAGCAGAATGTAAACAGTCTGGCCAATCAGTCGTTGTCCGAGTGGATTCAGATGAAAGTCATTCCTGTCTACACCGTCACTTCCATCACTTATTGCAGGAGTCTACCAGGTCAGTCTGTTTGTCTGTCTGTTCATCTGTGAGCCGGTTAATGCTCCAGTCTGTTAGTTTTTAGGGTGTCTTCTGACTTCGCCTAATCCCATTTTGCCCTTGATGATGGCATTTTCACTGCTTTAAATTGTCCAAAATGAAATATATACTTGTTATAGCACTATATGGAAATTATATATAAATGAAGAATCATCATAATTACTGCATGCTTGTTTGATGTCTTCTTGTGTCCGCTAATAAGCTATCATACTTTGTTTGTAAATTTTGCATAACTTTGTTTTTCTTACGATTTTTCTTTTAAAATTACATTTTTTTATAAAATTGTGTGTGTCTGCTTCCTGTGTAACATTTTTGTGGGTTATCTTACGAACTTTTCAAAATCGGGCTTATCATCAATATGCACTTTTTCTGACCAGCAGCTTTTACTTAAATATCATGTCTATTCTGTGTGTACATTGACATGTCAAATGTTTCGACACATCTTGTTGGTGGCGTAGCATAGTGCGCACGTCGGTCCTGGCCGGCGGACTTTCCTTATCCTGCACTAGACTGATGGATGGCTGCTTGACCACTTTGTGGGTACGGCGTCCGCTATGAGTCAACCAACAAGGCCGACTCAGCCTGCCATCCCTCCGGGGTCGGTTAAATGAGTAGTAACCCATTATATGAGTTACGGAAGTTGGGGACCTTTGTACAGCTGACTGGGCTGCCTGGCCGGCTGGTGCGGCAGCCTGTGTTTGCAGGCTGCACGTGGCGGCTGTGCAATCGGCGGCTCTGGTTAGTGACGAAAAGTGCATTAGAGGTGTGTATACACGACGATGTACTATACAAATTGACAGCCTTTACCTTTTTTACCTTTATGTCTGTTTTTTTTGTCGGTCAGTGTCTGCATTGACACACGTGCATCTCGTGATGTCTGTTAGGTTTCATAGACTTCTGTGCAGAGGATCAGGCTACGCTGATCCGCCTTGGCCAATCGTCAACACGTATCCTGGCGGCCTGTATTCACTGGTATGACGCCGAACACATGGACTTCAAGAACTTCCTGTCCTGGCGCTCTTCAGATCTCTTCAAGACCAAGTCGGTGAGACACGCCCAGAGGATGCATGCGCTGGAGATTGATCACATAGAGGCTGCACTGCTGAATGTGGCCACCCTCATTGCCACTGGTCAGTTTGTGTGTCGATAATTTGAAAGTTTGATAGTCTGAAGGTGTACACTGCAACATGCATTTTCACCAACGCTAACCCTTACACTGACTTTTTTTTGGAGAGGAAATGTGGAGATTGAGTCAACATCTGCAGAAGTGTACAGGAAAGAACCCCAAGACGTTCGGACTGTCGAACCTTTGGATTATTAAGTTGCTTGCCTTTGTGTGTATTCACCAGAATGTGCATGAGACCTTCTGAGCCGAGACTGAGACGAGACCCGAGACCCATGTCTCCCAGACCGAGACGTTCAAAATTTTGTCTGAGACGAGATCGAGACGTTGCAGCTTCGAGACGCTGGTTGAGACCTTGAAGCTCCCAAGCCTCTCGAGTGTCTCGGGAGCTTCAACGTCTTATCGAGACGTTTTCTGTGACGTATCCTATGGTGAAACACATTGACAATGAAAATTATGACATCAGCATTACGTCACGATTAACAAAGAATATTTAATCAACTGCCATATTTTGTTGCAATATTTTGAATTAGTATTGCTTCAGCTACAAATGGTAAAAATTTTGTGTAAATTGATGATCATTTGAGTGAATTATGAGAAAAACAGAAAGGGGTCCCTTTTTTATGAAACACCGTGTAGTGGTTGTTGTACTAGTAGTCGTTGTAGTATTAGTTGTTGTTGTTGTTGCAGACTATCCAGGTCTGAAGAACCCTGCAGCAATAGAAGACTTGAGAAGAAACATTCTGAGTGCTTTTAGGGCATACACCACCGGTCAGTCTCTCTATTTATGTCTGTTTATATGCTTGTCTGTCTGTTTCTGTCATTCGCACTCACGCTGTCTGTTTAGTTATCAGTTTAGTTGTTCCTAGTCTTTTAATAACGTAAAGTAAAGTCATTCGTGAGCTGTAAGGCCCATAGGATGGCACTGATCTTTGTTTCCATAGCCCTTAGCCAGACACCAGTTTATACTGCGAGACCACGGATACGGGGGCTAGTGCGTCACACAGTGAGCCTGTTTATGTCCCAGCTTTTGCTGGTACTCGATGTGTCTACTCACTGACGGATGGCCAGGCTGAGTTGATCTGGGTGACTGGTTGCATACAGAAATGGTTTACACACCTGTCGACAGTCACCCATCCAAGTACTAACTGGGCGCAGTGTTGATTAACTTTGTTGATGCGACTACCTTAATTGCTGAGAATGTTACGGCAGTATATGGGAGAGGTCTGGCCCTCTACCAATACATCTTAGCTGTGTTTGCACTCACTGCTGGCTCAGAGTGTTGAAAACGTAGATGAGCTCCGCTCGCATTGATCATATAGCTGTGATAGAGCGCTGTTGACTGTCAGTGATTTAACCTTTTTAACCTTAGGAGTAATTGAGATCTGCGGGTTACCCCAGCGTTACTCTTCTTTTCAAAAATTGTGCATGTGTGCATTTCTGCGTCCAAGTGTGTATGTTCTGTGTGTCTGTTTAGCTAAGTTTGGAACGCCAAACCAACGCATCGAGACGTTGTTTAGCTTTGTGCCGGAGATTCGGAGCCTCGGCATGCTGCACTACAAGATGACCAAGACACTCAGCCTACAGGCCGAGGACGTCATGAAATCTTCATGATGATGATGATGATGTTTTCACTCTGTCTGTCTCTCCGTCTGTCTGTCTGTGCCTGTTCATCTGCTTGGCATGCCGCACTAAAAATGATCAAAGCACTTAGCTTGGAGGCCGAAGATGTCAAAATAATGATCGCAAGCATGTTGCTGGTTGTATCTAGGGATGTGACCAAGCGAAAAACATATTTGCATTCATCGAGTGTGAATATTAACTTTACTATTCGTCGAATAACAAATGCGAATGTGATCACTTATTCAGCCTCAAGAAATCTTCACTATACCGGTATTTGAATAAGGCAAAGCATCCAAAGTGGTTGTTCTGTGTTCAGTCAGTAAAAGTCAGTATCTAAGACAAAGACCAGGCCAACCAAGTTCAATTAAGAAAAGGAAACATCCAGAGTGTTCTCTTCAGTCAGTATCCACTATTGAAAGTTCAATAAAGTTGTATAAAATGCACTATTCACATTCACCAGAAATGCTCCCACTTATTCGCCGAATATCGAATAGCTGAAAAGTGGTCAATATTCGCACGTTGTTGTATGCGAATACAAAGTTTTTCACATCCCTGATTGTATCCTCGTGTTGTTATATTTACCGGTGAATCGGGTTGCCAACTCTATTTGTGTGATAGTACCATCATCCATTTTGCTGAGATAAAAATGCCACCAAAGTTTTAACAGTGCCACCTAGGAAGAAGTCGTTTGTTACTGTCGGTTACTGCCGAACTAGAGAATTTGATGTCAAATTTGAACAATAATGCCAACAAGATTGCCATACTGCCAGACAAAGTTCTTCCACCTCTATTTTTTTACTTATTTGGCCACGTTGCAACACTCCATTTGTGAACTGAACTTTTTTGCTGAGACTTTAGTCTAAGAAGACCACAAAGTTTGGTCCAAGACCAGAGTCAACGCCAATTTTTTTGCATTAGCAAACGTAATGGTGGCTCTATAGTTCAAAACTTCAGTCTTACGCTAAAGTCTCGGACAAATCCGACCTTACCCAGTGGATGGCTGTATATGTAGAGCCAAGTAGACATTTGCATTGTTCGTTTTTTCACCGGTCCATTTTTGTTTGCTGTATCCAAAGGGTTAAAGTGTTAAATAAAGTTGCGACGTTATTGTTGTTTTCGGCACTAATGCTGCTGCTGCCAAGTCTTAACTAATATATAATGTTGCTACATACCGGTAATTGTGATCATCACTTGACATTAGTCTGTTTATGTGTCATCGTGTGTTTTGCTGTGTGCATATACAGGGTGGGCCAATAAAAAACGTGGCATTTCACTTTTGTCCATATCTTCGCCAATTATTGACTGATTTTCAAAATTCTTTCACTGGCACACTCTGCAGACAACTTGCAATAATATGATTGTTATACATTTCACCACACCATAAATGCGTCTTTACAACACCTTGTGAAATGTAAACGAAATATGCATATATAACGGTAATAACAAACATTATGGAAAAAATTTTTAAAAACACACACTTCAGACCAATATTGTGGTGAATGGTCTGTATGACACTAAACTGTGTGGGTCTAACACAGTCTAGTGTCATCGCAATGTTGGTCTAAAGTGTTTTTTCATTCACCTCAATTTTTGTTATTATCATTATTCTTTTTCTTACATCTGTGTTTCACAAGGTAGTGTACAGACACATCTATGGTGCAGTAGGATGTATAATAATCACATTATTCCAAATTATCTGCAGAGTGTACCAGTAAAAATTTTTTTTGAAAGTTGGTCAATAATTGGCAAAGATATGGACAAAAGTAAAGTGCCACGTTTTTTATGGCCCATGGTGTATAAGTTATGAGTTATGAGATAAGAGTTTTTCATGTGTGTTCTCGCAGACTGCGTTTAGTACTCAGCTAATGTCTTATACACTATACTTAATTTCTCGTGGATAAGTTGATCATGTATAAGTCGACCCCCTAACTTTTGAGAAGAAAATCCGTCTTAAATGGTTGATCCATGTCTCGGATCAAATCTCTGCACTGTCTAAATCTTGCTATTCTCACATTCGTCAGCTTCGTTGCATCCGTCCTTTTCTTGATTCTAAAACAGCCAACCTCATTGCAACTTCCATCGTTCACTCCAAACTTGACTACTGTAACTCTCTATACTATAATCTTCCTAAGTCTCAATTAAATCGTCTTCAACACATCCAAAACTCCCT
>Ga0209367_1003923_pt1 | contig 20372 bp, 9 predicted proteins | sample WorMetLIZISLAND2_FD_187412 | JGI IMG/M metagenome (GOLD analysis project Ga0209367, IMG submission 187412) | Marine gutless worms symbiont microbial communities from Max Planck institute for Marine Microbiology, Germany - Olavius geniculatus... ...
GCCCAGATAGACGAATGAATCGACCACCTCAACAAGTCCATCTGCCACCTGGACTGTTGGGCATGGAGCTGGATTGCCAAATTGGATAATCTTGGTTTTGGACCAATTAATCTGGGCCGACATATTTTCAGGCAAAAATGTTTCTTGCAGTGCTAGAAATTCAGCCTAATGCTACACATTTCTCCGTAGCGTGGTCTGTCTGTCTGTCATCTGTCACATGCATGCACTCTGCTTAAACTGCTCGACCGATGTAGATGTGTATACAGGGTGCGGCCAAAAAAGTAGCCCCCTAAAGTTTTTCGCTGTTTCCTCAGCAACCGTTTGGAAATTTAATTTAAAATTTTGCGCTTGTATTTAGTAAAAGCTTCTACATTTAACTGCCAAGTAAAATATGATTCTGTACAAAAACGACGAAGTTACAGACTTTTTAACATGACCGCCTACCGATTTTTCAGCAATAAAAATGTTCAAGCTACTACACCAATGCAATAACATCGTTGAAACAACACAGTTAACTAATGATCAAATGCCAGAATTTCATTGAGAATGTGAATGTTCGAAGGGTCCACCACCAGCTCCAAGCTCCAACACATTCCTTCAGTCGCTTACTTTGATAAGTCTTTCACAGCCTTGTCGATCGATCCCTGTAACAGGTTGCCCCAAATAACCTGAAGCGCTTCCTTGACTTCGGCGATTGTTTGCAGCTTTGTTTTAAGCTTGGAGTAAGCCTCCAACATTGCACGCCACATGCGATAGTCCATTGGGTTTGTTTATATTCGGCAAATGTGAAGGCCACTGGTCCTTTGTGATGAAATCTGGACAGTTGGCCCGGAGCCCGTTCCGTGCGCTGCGCGCTGTGTTTGCTGGCGCGCCGTCCCGCTGAAAGATGAACTCGGTGGGCAGCAACGTCACTGTGACGTCATCGGCAGTAACGCGGTAACCGGTTTTTGAAAATTAAATAGCATTTTTAGCCTGATAATTTTTAACACTGAAAAATCTGTTAAAACTGTTAAAAAGTCTATAACTTCGTCGTTTTTCAAGATAATCAAGTTTTACACGGCAGTTAGACGTAGAAGGTTTCACTAAATAAAACTGTAAAATTTCGCATTAAAATCCCAAACGGTTGCTGAGAAAACAGTGAAAAACTTTAGGGGGCTACTTTTTTGTTGCACCCTCTAGGCTTATAGGATACAATGACACCTGATCCCAGCGAAAGAAGAGATTTGGCTGTCAAACCTCCAAGCTAAAACAAGCAATTGCAAATTGATGCTGCCACCAGCCAAAAACGATTCCGCGTTTCACCAAATTACTTTTGACTTGTTTCAGTTTCTCGTCGGTCGTACGTACCTTGCTAGGTGCTCCGATGCCGTAGGTGGATTCGCGTATGCTCGGCGATCCGATGGAATGACCGGGGTACGATTCAGCACCAGCAGACGATGACCGACCCGAGTAGGACAACGGTCCTCCGCCAGACGGCGCCACTGGGCCCCTTGACTCAGCTCCATAACCCGCGCCGGATGACCCCGAACGACCTGGATGACCCCTGGACGGAGCGCCACCACCCCTCTCACGGTGATCCGGCGACAGGTACGGGTACCTGCAGTGCGTTCAGAAAAAAATACACATATTAGCCCTAGTTATAGCAAAAGCAGAATGCATTCAATACGACGACACCAACTGCACTCTCTCGTTTTCTTCGACTATAGCAAGCAAGTAAGTAAGAAATTGGTTAATTAATAGTTATGTAACACAACATTAGCAGAACATCCCCTAGAAGAATGCAAAATAAGGACTCAATAAAGATGAGGAGACTACAATGTCTCGTTTTCTATAAGTAAATAAGTAAGTAAGTACATAAAGAAGAAAAGCCAGTGTACAATTAAACAAATGTACAAAACATCAGTTTATACACTTGTTAACGGCAACATTTAAGGACTTGCACATCGAAAACAGCAAAAATTACAAGGCTGTCAGTAGTAAACATGTCTCTATCTGCAGCGGTTTGGCCGCAATTTTCAACGCAACGTTTCTGCCCGCATCCATTACCCACGTCCGCAGAATTATCGTAGGCCTATATATCGTATGACTGCGTTGATTGTACCCACTCCATCAGTGCAAAATCTAGTACATAGTCTACCCGCGCGGAGCGTAGTATTCAGGTCCGTATCCATAGTCGACGAGGTTGACGCTGCATAGATCCGTGTAGCCGTAGTAATAGCCGGGCTGGTAGCGTGGAGAGCCGGACGTCTTGGTACCCGGCGGACATGGTTGCTCGTGCGGGTAACCGTTGGAACAGATGACGAACGTCGTGTCATCGCGGTAGTACAGGCCGTCTGTCACGCAGCTCCCTGAAATCAGACGCACAGCACTATGTCTGGAGTGGTATAACGGGATGATAACGGCACGGATGAACTGGAGCAGGTACTTGTCCGCTAATTCACCCACACTCGAATTATTTTCGTTAACGCTAACGCTAACTATAACTCTAAACCTGACCCTAACCTTAACCTTAACTTTAACAACCCCAACCCCAACACTAACCCTAAACCTAGCGGTTAATTTGGGTGCGGGTGAATTAACGGACAAGAATCCTGAAGCACGACCAAACGAACGACAGTGTATAATCCAATTTACAGCTGCGACGCCGACGCGACTCAAAAGACTCAAATGTTGAGGAGTTGAGTGCGTCGCGTCGGCGTCGGCATTGTGCAATGAATTGCCGACGACTGCCGACGGATTTCGGTCGAAAATTTAGACACTGACCGACCAAGTTTAGAATTCAAGCAGTGTGACCGTGTGCGAAAACTGTCGTGTAGAGCCAGTTTCCGATTCTAACTGTTCAGTGAGTAGTGCTAAAAACAATACGGTGACGTCATAATTGGAAGATAGAAGAAGAAGATAATTGGAAACCGGGCCACGACTGTTCAGACTCTTTTGAGTTGCGTCGCGTCATCAATTCAATTCACATGCAGGTCCTACCTGCGACGCGACTCAGTTGTCGAGTTTAGTCGCGTCGGCGTCGGCGGTACATGAACCGGGTATTGCGCGTAAACTGCAAACGGACGGTGTCCATAGAATGAGTGTGTTAAATAGGCCTAAACAACAGTACGGTCTCGAGTGTGTAAGTTCGTTTAACACTCACTTATCTCACTCCAGACAGTTCTTTAACATACACAGCTATAGGCTTACACGTAGACTAACGTTCTGCCATCCCACGCCTCGTCGTAATCTGCGGAACTGTATACTCTCGACCATCGGCATCGTGCGTTCCAAGATTATAGACGGGACAAGGAGTTGCAATTTTCCGACAGAGGATATAACGCGTGCACAAAATTTCTATTTTGCCCAAAGTTTCCACTAAATGGGGTTTTCCGCCCCAATAGACGATAATTTTCCGACAGGAAGATTCTCCGACAACTTCCCGAAGCCCAAAATTTAGGCTACGGGAAAAGAGGAAGAGACAATTTACCCTCAGTAGCCCGTGCTAACGTCGCTGCTCGCTTCTGCTATAAGTGACCTTTATTTTCAGACAGCGGACTAGGCCTATGTCGGCGTGTCTGTCGATCCGCAGTTCGGCTATTGTCTACAGCAGTCGCGAGCCACATCGCTTACTAGCTTGTGGCAAAGTTATCACCACACACTCACCTTGGTATTTTCCGCCGTAGTAGTACTTGGTTTCCTTCTGCACCTCGTCGGCTGATCCGGACGACGGTGAATAGCCGCCGTACGACGAGTACCGGCCACGGCTGCCACCGACGCCGGCTGAGCGTGATCCGGCGACCCCGGGGAAGTAGCCGGCGGTTCCACCCTGTTCCCGCCGGAACAGACCCGATGAACCGTGAATAGTGGCCGAGTTACCGGCCGTGCCGTACGACAGGCCGCTACTGCGCTCCGCTAAAACACAACGACAACCACAAAAATTAATAATTACTCTTTATTGATTTAATCGATTGAACAAAAAGCATAGCGCCTCCTACACAATCCTCACCGGCGGCAGCACTTAACAATTAAAAACATTCGGCCTAAAGCCCTGAACAACAGCCAATAACAAATCGATAGTAAAAGTAAAGTCTAACAAAAAGCCCGGCTATCGCTAGGGTGGGCCGCCAGTAACGCCTATATTTGAAAACCAGCGTCCGACTACAAGACGCGGAAAGAAAGCGGTTTTCCAGAACGCCTGACGCCCACGTACACACGCTATGCTGACGCTGTTATATACAGGGTGGTCCAAAAACGGCACAAAGTTTATGGCACTATAACTTTGCAACCGTACATCACAGAGTCATGCGGTTTTCAGCAAAATGTCCTGAAAGAAATTCTTTACATGCCTAAAGTCAGTGTTTAAATACAGCAATTAAATTTTTTTTTGTTTTTTGCCGCTGACAAGTGAACTGCTGAAAAACAGTATTACCTTCAATGTACCTTGGTGTTTAAAAACATGGCACTATTATTTTTTAAATAGTTCCGTGAAACATTGGCCGATTTCAATAATTTTTGGCATGCGACATTAAGAAGAAACTTGACGCAAAGGTCTGTAGTTTTGGCCACCTCACCTTAACATTGTCGCTACACTACCGTGTGAAATGCAGAAGTCGCAGTTTGGCCATTGACAACAAGGAATTCCCACTGGGTAGCATATACGTCGGCTCAAAAATTATTAAATGAATAGCGACAAGCGCAATTGGCAATTATTATCACTCAAAACGTCACATGTGTCACATCACATTATCTTTATTTCAGCATGTGCTCAAAATGTCCTGCAGCACAAACGCAAGCAGTAGACGTTGACACCATTTGCCAACGGCACGTTCAGCGTTCAGTAACTGCGTGACTCAAGCAGCCCACTCGTTGTTGATGTATCATTTCAGTTTGTCGACTTACAATTTTAAAATAAAGACGAAGCAACAGATTTTCAATGATTTTGTGGTGTCAGTAATTTTCTGAGCTGACGCATGCACTACCCAGTATGAATATGTTGCCAATGGTCAAACTACGACTTCTGCATTTCACAAGGTACTGTAGAGACAATCTTAGGCGAGGTGGACAAAACTACAGACATTTGCGTCAAGTTTCTTTTTAATGTCGCGTGCCAAAAATTACTAAAATCGGTCAATTATGCACGGAGCTATTGAAAAAATAAAAGTGTCACGCTTTATGGACCGTGGTGTGCAGGGTAATATTGTTTTTGCATAGTTTAATTGCCAGGGCAATAACAAAAAAAAATATTTAACTGCTGTATTCAAATACTTACTTTAGTCACGTAAAGAATTTATTTCGGAACATTTTGCTGAAAACCACATGACTCTATGACATACGGTTGCAAAATTATGGTGTCATTAACTTTGTGCCGTTTTTGGACCACCCTGTAGAACGTTATCAATTAACGCAGGGATACGGTACGATAATTCGGCGCACATGCATGGGAGATGGCTGCAGGCAACAACACTGCATTCAAAAGTGCGGCCAAACCGCTGCAGATAGAGACATATTTATTACTGACAGCCTATAGGAACTCATTATCGCCCTATCCGACAGTATCATCGCCGACTCCCTACAACGCACGGTTTAGCCACAATACATGTGTTACAACTTACAAACATATGCAGACGACAGACAGACAGACGACACATGCTCGACCTAACGGTCCCCACAGATGGCATGTTTACCGCAGAAAGCTGTGGGTTAATTAGTGCTCAGATGCGCTATACAAATTGACACCTTTACCTTTACCTTTTTGTACCTAATTACTTCACAAATTGAAAATAACAATGATATACTCTAATCTTACCTATCATGCAAAGCAATACCAGTAGCGCAGCCACCCTCCGTAACGGCTCTCCTACAAACTCGCGCATTGCAAACGAATTAAATCTTATCCGGCCGACAGCAAGCTAGCTACTAGATCGCTATACTAGGCCAGCTATTCGCTGTCACTGCACACGTGGGCAATGCTAGGCGCAATGAGGTTTTATACTCACGCCGCGAACTGACCACTGCAGCCTCAGTAGCCGTATGACGTCATATAGCCGTCATCGTCGCCGAATCAGTTTAGTGATGGGCAGTAGCGCGATATTCGGTCTACGAAATCGAGTTCGATTTATTCATATTTGTAATCGTGAATGTTATAGTGCCATTTCTGCATCGATAAAGATCGGATGTTTAAGGTCGCAGAAACAGGTAAGTCTTAAAAAACTTTGCAAAAAGCCAAAGCAAAATGAAAGTGTCTGAGGTGGATCAGAGATGCGAATTTAGGCCAAATAAGAGACACCACACAAAAGAGCTCCACTAGCTAAATTGTCAGGTTTGTGAGCTAGGGCCATATTCCCTAGCTAGGGCCTTTTTATGACGTGTTACATCATTTATAAGTTTAATTGGTGCAGCACTACATTCTCTGGTCTACAGTCTATCTTCGAAAGCCCTGTCTCAAATCCTGCAGGTAACAGCACGGAGCTATAAATTCCATGAGGTAACAACAGCAAAACCGCGAAGGCCTGCAGTTTTGAAGTTTTTATACATTTCAGTGAAACAGTTTGTGTCGGGATATCCGGAATTCCACATTCTCATCGAACAGAGCCTAATCGAAATCCAGGTCTGGGTGTGAAAGTTGAAACCCTATCAACGAAACTAACTAAAATGCACTGTATCGCACCATTAGCACGCCACTCGCATGCGACTTTGTTTCACCTCAGCTGTATTTGTATCGTATCTATGAGCGCCGCCTAAACTGGCCGAATTCATAGAATTTTCCTTGTTGCCCAGCATTACAACTGACCACGAGCCTGCACAGACGGGACCCCACACGTCGTACACATTGCTAATTTGCGGCGTTCAGACAGACGTAGGCCCCAAGCCTACAATGTATACGCCTGCATGGATGCGTCCACTGCACTATATGCGGCTATTAAGGAATGCGTCGCCATGCTCAAGGACAGCGTGCAATGCGCGTGCAGCGTACAATGATTAATAACCGATCGTTATGAGTTAAAAGATGTTACACAACACACGCGCGACGATCAACGCGTTTTCTACATCAAAATATGAGTAGGGGTGGTCAGTAGTGGAACAGAAACTCGGGGAACAGATTGGGGGCGCTGAAAATGCAAGTAGGCCTAACTACTGGAAAATGCAAGTACCCGTACGATGTGTCTCAGTTTGTCGTCTGTCTCTAAGCCTAAGGCACGTATTGTGGGTAAACCCTACGTCATATAGGGTGTCGCGATAGTACCGTTGGATAGTGCGATGACGAATTCTTTATAGGTTGTCTTTACCTGCAGCAGTTTGGCCGCAACTTCGAATGCAAAGTTGCTGCCTGCAGTCATCACCCACGACATGTACCGAATTGGGAATTACTGTATCGTATCCTAGCGTTCATCGTAGCGTTCGATATAGCAGCGTTACCATAGCATGTAGGCGTATGGAACTGTACTGTAGTCACTCTGGGAAATGGAAATCGCTTTCTTTTTACGACCGGATGTCGGACGCTGGCTTATGGATATAGGTGGTACGGTCGGTCCAGCCTAACGATCGCTGTGCTTCTTGTGCAGTTTATTGCGGCGTTTTAACGGGATGGGGGCAACTGCACCCCCAATTAAGCTTCAGCCTGTTGATTTTATTTACAAAAAAATATATTCCAAATACAAGTGTTTGCGGCTGGAAATATCTATTTTGTTGAATGCTATGGCAAAATTCAGATCACCCATAATGCCTCCTTTTTCGGAAATTTGTAACTGTTTGGCAAACATGCAACTCTTTTTAGGCCTATTTCACGCCGACGACCAGTGTTCTTTTGTCTTTGCAACTTTTGTCATCGTTGTCTTTTGGCCGAGCGCACTGTGTCTGTCTGTCGCATGTCATCTGTCTGCAGGCCTGCCGCTCTAATTTTAAGACTCTGATGCTCCAAATTCGATTTCGGTTGGGGCTCTGCAGTAGACCCAACAGGAAGAGCTCACGATACTCCCGCAGACCCCGTAGCTAGAATTTCGAGGGCAAGGAAAAGGAAAAGGAAAAGCAAACGAATAAGAAAGGGAGAGAGACAGGAGGAATAAAGAAAAACAAGAGAGAGGAGAACGACCAACGATGAAAGAGGAGAAAAGGGAAGGGAAGAAAAGGGGAAATTCTCTGGATTTGCTAATCGGGAAAAATTTCCTAGCTACGCCATTGCAAAAATATCTATGTATTATTTATGCCGTGTTTACACGAGGCGACGTCGCCGCGACTATCGCCGGGACCTGTTGCATGTAGTGAATACACTAGGCGACTGTCGCGGCAACGATCGCCGCAATCGAATAGACGATTGTTCAAGCAACCCGTTTGCGGATCGTCACCGCTATGCAAACAAGCTTGATTTCTGGGGTTTAGACGGCCGTAATAACGTATGTTTTATTGCGTATGGCAGCCAGTGGCTATGGATTGGCATGAAAAAAGAAAATTACCAAGTCGAAGAAGTTTCAAAACAGTACGAGTTTTAAGCTGAAACTCACAGTACCGGATATAGGCCTATTTCCACTAATTCCACAAATTAGTATTGACATTATCTTCGTCTGACTTCATTTCCAACGTAAAACATGTGACGTCAACAACAGTACAATCACCGACACCCTTACGATCGACGTGGGGTTTAATCACAATACGTGAGTTGCAGACGACGAAGACGACAGACATCGTGCTAAAGACTCGAGTTGACGGCCGGTTAAAAATGATACACAAACCAAACTCATTATTAATAATTTTTAGTGTAGAAGTAACCGCGTACGTGTGTCAATTTTGAACTCATTGGGTTAAAGGTCAGCGGGATGGCCGCATAACATTTCGGCGGTGGGTTGACGTGGATTTAGTTTAATAATTATAATTATTATCGCCGAATACAACCCGACTATGGGACCGTGTTGTGAAACTTTCATTTAGGAGATTTTCCAAAGCAGTCTCACTGTGTGGCGTCGCGCGTCTTTGCACTGCAGACGACGCGCGCTCGATCGCGATAGCCGAGAACAAACTATTTGTGCTGCTTGCAAGGCAAGCGTCGGACGACCAGATGTCGATAGGCCCATAGAAAGACTCGCTGTACGGACGCATAGCGACATCACAGTCATATACATAGACGGACTTGTAACATCTGTGCATACCCGTCCGTACATCTCTAACCGCTATAGACCACTACATACCAGGCCTGGCCAACAGACGCTTGTTGCATGCAGTTTGGGCTATACGATATGTACGGTAAATGCTGAGTTTTATGGCGTATCGGTTCGCACGCCTGCGTTATGTTAATAGGCCCTAGTCAATGACTTTATGTATGCGCACAGTTGCACTGCATATCGAATCAGTAGTATCATCATTATCATTATCATAATTTTATTTGCGCAAAATGGACATGACAATGAACGATTACGTCCAAGACAAACACACGCACAGACAGTCGGACACACAACTTGTAGGCCTACGAAAGACTGCTTTTACAAACCCGGGAAAAACGGTATAGGCCCTAATTGATGCACGGTTAGGCCTAATAATTTGTATCATCGTCAATATGTGGGCCTACCTATAATACAGCTTTTGTCTTTCATCTATTAACAAAAAAATTAGTTTTATGTATAAAATTTACTAGCAAAGCTGTCGCTGTTAACTCAAACTCAACAAGCAACTAAAAAGTAAAAACTTTTCGTAGGCCTATGACACTTACCGTTCATCGTTAAACTCGTTTTTTGCAAATCAGATATTTTATAGCTCCTCGATGTGTAATTTTTATCATATTTTATTATAAGCCTTATTTGTTATTCGATAAGTTTATTTTCAATAAATTGTTATTTGAGTTAAACAGGTTGAGTAGATTAGGCACAGAGTACATGAGTTCGAAAATTTTATGCACGAGTCAATTAAGTACTTAAGTAATTCGAATATTCGAGTACTTGGCACAGCTCTAGACTGTTAATCTGACCAGACTTTTGCGTGTTAAATATTCTGCGTTTGTTTGTAAACAAATACGCGGGACGCATGCGATGGACGAAATTGTTAAAACAAAGTACATAAGTTGTGCATGTAATGCTACCGGACACTGCGCCGATTGGGGACAGAACGGTTTGATATGTTTCGGAGCATGTCATGCAGTTGCGCTGTATAAACCTAAGGTAAAATGGCTAATAATTTTCAGAGATAACATAACGCGTGCAAACATTTCGGTTTATCACAATTCCCATAATGCATCGGTCAGCGCAGGTGTTCGGTTCCGTTTTAGATGCATTGTGGGCAATGATGAGAATTATGATATGGCGATCGTCGTTGCGATCACCATATCATAATTCCCATCATGCAACGGATAAACGTGATAAACCGAATTCGGGCTGGTATTTAGATAATGCGTTGTAATCGTGCTATTTTGCGTTTCTAAGCATACGGCAGACATAACTCTATTTTTATTTTAAACCTAAGACTATGTCCAACTTATTAACGAAACTGGTAACTTTGAATCTGACTTTGAAACTGGTAACTATATGTCTTTAAAGTAAGCCAGTCTCTCTGTTGTTAAACCGTGCTGTAATTAGCGTAATGTTTTAATTAACTACATTTATTGTGATTTAATGTGTTTATGTTTATGTGCTAATTTGTAGGGACCTTCTGCAATACTTGCAACATTGCATGGACACAAAGATCGTGTAAACTTTGTCCGATGGATCAGACAGCCAGATGGTGGTATGTTAAACTGTTAAGCTTTTTACAGGTTTTTGAGGTTTGTGATGATTTTAATAAATAATCAGTGATAAGGTCGTTCACTGTACTTATCAGAATAGTTTTGTATGTTACTAACGTTTATTGCATGTTGCTAGCTTTTATTTCATGTGTCTGTCATTACAAAAATTTTACATTCACTGTGAATATGTTTTCACTGCTATTATGATACTTCTCTCTCATTGCTTTTATTCTGTATATTGTTTGGGCAAAGAAAGTTTTTGGCTTATTAGACATGCTGCAGCAATGTCTAGACATTGTCTTGATTTTGGTTTTAGTAGATAAACAAACTTTGTTGCTTTTTTACAAGTTATTTTGTGATGTAGTGTTCAGTGAAATCATTTTTGATACCGGTAAATGATTTGGCAAATTCTAGTATTGGTTAGTTTAGCAGCAGCTAAGCTTCTTTGTCAATTCAGTTTGATTTAGCAGCTTATTAATAAAGGTGGACATTTGATCTGCAGGTGCAGAAACAGAGCTTATCTCTGCTTCGATGGACAAAACTCTTATCATATGGAAGAAAACTGGCAGTCAGGTGCGATGTCTGATATTGATATGTTTTAGTGACTTATGACTTTTGCTCATGTTGTTATTGCTGTTGGATAAACTTCAAGATGGCAACCCTGGTCGAAGAACACATTTTCTGATAGACTTATGGCCACCATGGAGAATGGGGTTTTGCATCTGTGCAGGTCTGAAACTGTAAACTGAGACAAACTGACAAAGTTTGAACAGTTTAAATGGTTGCTAGAACATTTTGTTGGGATTGTGCCACATAGTGTCTGACTATTAAATTTACGTCGTTTTAAGTTTTCTTTTACTTACTTACTTGTTTATTTTCTTGTCATATTACTGCCATCCTCAGAATGATCTGTGGTCTGTTGGACAGGACATTAAATCCTACTCACCCACTCACTTTTTGTATGTCTCTTTGCACTGAGTTTTGATATGTTTGTCTGTTCAGCTAAGTATGAGGTCTTTAGTGATGTTTAACTGCTGCTGCTCCTACTGCTGTTGTTAATGCTACTAAAAACTACTACTGTTAGTTTATTCACCACATAGGTAAACAAAACACAGAGACAGACAGACAGACAAACATACTGGTACACAATAAAGACACCAAGCATGCAGTAACATGATCTGATAGAGACCATCACATACAAGAAAAGATATAATACTGCCAGTAACAGAAAAGTCACTTCTACTACCAAAACTATCATGTGTATGTTTGTATTCAGTATGAGGTCGCTAGTCGGTTGGTGGGACACAGTGATAGTGTAACTGTTGCGGATGCTACTTACATCAATGCTGATAATTATCAACTGTTAGTAGTCTCTGCATCGGCTGACTGCTCTCTGCGGGTTTGGTTCAGATCCACTTGCACTGCAGGTGCACTGCAGGCTTCTTTTCAACCTAGCATCTATTTGTGGTTGATTGATTTGACTTGTCATTATTCTATTATCTCTGCCAAAAGTGAGGCGGAGATTGAGCATTAAGGGTCAATTTTTTCATACCTAGGTTAACTGACAGGTTTGCTTGCCAGAGGTTAAATTTAACTCTTCGATCAACCTCGCACAGATTGTTCCAGGCCTCATTTTGGTGTGGAACAATGTGTCATGAGTTAATGCAGGTAATTCCACGAGTTAATCTCATGGTTAACAGTAAGCCATGCGTGGAGCAGTTGACCCTTACTTGAGTATATTTTTGTGCATTTGAAGCAGTGACGACATTATGCATTGTTTGTTATACACTCACAGACATCGTGCAATAGAAATATCAAATCTGAATGAATCCATGGGTATATATTTTTGTACACTTCATCCGTAATAAATTGAGAATGCGATCACCTAATTTCATTAAACAATATTGTTTTTGAGTGGAGTTATTAACTGTTGCATATCGGTAACAAAATATCTCCATCACCAATATGGCGTTACGTAAGTAAACTCCTTGGTTACAGTATATTTGCGTAACTTTAACAATTAACTTCAACAATTAATAACTCCGCTAGGAAATAATATTTTTCAACAAAATTTGGTGGTCGCTTTAGCAGTTTATAGAGGATCAAGTGTCAAAAGGTTATTTGAAGTCATTCACATTTGAAATTTTTATTGCACGATGTCCCGGGATTACTTTTTTTCCAGACGTTATTATAGCAATGACATCATTACATCACCAGCAGCCAGGTGATGTACAGATTCTGTAAAGTTGTGGGATTTAAATTCAAATTTTCCTGGCCTGGGATGACATGGAATCAGGCCTCGGTGCTGGAAGGTCATGGACTGTCATGGAAAGTAGCGCAAATGCTTGACACATTTTACACTGTCTCAAAAAAACATCCCCAACATTTTTGACTGTAACTTGAAAACCAATTAACAGATTTTAATAATTTTTGGCACGACTATTCTTGGTACAACTTGCCATTAAACGACTGTTCAGTTTTCCACCTCACCCAGTGTATGTTTCTGCACTACCTAGGGAAAGCAGATCAAGCGAAATATGTGTTGAAATAAACAGAAAACTTGAAAAAAAACATTTCCAACATTATCGATCATAACTTGAAGAAATATTAGCAGATTGTACTAATTTTTGGCAGAAGTATTTATGACACAACTGGCTATTAAATAAATGCTTTAGTTTCCACCTCTCGCAACGTGTGCTTTTGCTTTACCTGGGGAAAGCAGACCAAGCATAATACATGTTGAAATGAATGAAAAAATGTCGATAAATTTCATCTATCCTAATCTGTGGGCAACAACAGCCGGTGTATTACAAGGTTCGACTGTCATGCAGCCGTGTGTCTACGAGATAAATTTTAGAAATGTTTGTGAAGTCAAGAAGTAACTGGTACACCGTGGATTGGTCTGGAGCAGAACTTTATTGATACTGCTGTCAATGAATGGAGAAAGCGTCTTCTTGCCTGTGTTTGTGTAGTGGTCAAACATTTCAAGCAATTTTACTACAGGCAGTTGAAAAATGGACAGCTAGATGAAATGTCAGCCATAGTGTCAAAAATGTGAACAAAATATGTTTTTACGCGTTATGTTAATCAAGCAATCACATCGCATTGGATAAAAAAGTGATATTTTGTTAGTTGTGTTTTCCCCAGGTAATGCAGAAACATACACTGTGTGAGGTGGGAACTGAACGGTCATTTGATGGCAAGTTGTGTCAGGAATATTCGTACAAAAAATTGTCAAAATCTGGTAATTGGTTTTCAAGTTACAGTTGAAAATGTTGGGGATGTTTTTGGAGACACTGTGTAGATCCATTTTAGATCTAGCCTTTACATGCATTGTCAGTGTTTACTAGTAGAAGTTTGAACATTGTTGTTTACCAGTTTTCAACTTGGTGACTTACCGTGCACACGTTTGCAAGATTAACTATGCATTCTGTTTATGTATTCTGTGTATTTACAGTTTTTATTTTAAACATGTTAGCCTTAGGCACATAGGGTAATTGATTTAGTAAATGTGTATGAAAATCTGATTTGTTCTGATTTGTCTGATTTGTTCACTCAATTGCACAATCTTGGAAACACATAAAGAGCACCTGGAAAGACATGGAAAACCGCTTTCATTGATCAGTATGCACTTCTGCTGCAGATACTGGCAGTATGTTTATGACTTACCATCTTCACCAATCATGCAATAAGCCAGTCAGATAGAATCATCTGTGTATAGTATATATGTGTGTTATTATGCTGTTTGGTTTCAGATGAGGTTAGGTGTATTCAGACCATTATGCTGGGACACCGTCTTGCATTGTCACTGGCGCTGATTCAGATTCCTACACTTACAGGTGCTTGCTGTTTCTACGTTTTATGTTCACATATTCAGTGACGTTCTCTCTTCTGTTAGTTGGAAGTTTGAGGTATCCTTGCCTTGGTGACCCTGCTCAAGAACCTCTTTTTGCTTTCTCTTAGTCCTAAGGGTTTTGATTTCTGGCCCTATAGGCTTTATGTGTCTTGCCCCTAAAATTATTCTGTCCACCACCGTGCTGCATGATATATTAGAGGGAAGGATGTTAGGAGAAAAGACAGGAAAAAGAAGATGGTGGCTTGGTAATGTAGTTAAGACGTTGGACTTACAATCATGAGGTCACAGGTTTAACTTTAGGTCAGGTCGCTGTCATGTGGTTAGTACTCGGATGCATGGACAGATAAACCACCTCACTATGTAACCAACACCAAGGTCAACTCACCCTTCTATCCCTGCGGGGTAGGTAAATCAAGTACCGGCCTGTCTGGCTAGGGTTATGGTGGAGCGCATTCACCTGTGTTGGGTGGCAGGTGACACTTTGTAGCTCTGAGATGGGTTTTTTATGAAGAGCTACACAATTTAGCCCTTTAACAGAATTACAGATTGTAGTTGACATGATATCTGCACCTGGCTACCTGGCTTCAGATCTTCAGCACGTGTCACACCTCAATGCATGTCATGACTGCGCTCTTCGACTACATCAGCGCTGGTTGCTCCACGCACTGTGCGTTTTACCATTGGCGACCGCACCTTTCCAGCGACTGCTGCATCGGTCTGGAACAGTTTGCCAGAGTCAGTCCGGTTGTTTCCGTCGTTGCAAGTTTTTCGCAGCAAACTGAAAACTGAACTTTTTGCTTAGTCTTACAGACATGACTAAGAACGTCTCATTGCACTGACTACTATTACGTCACTTCACTGTTTAAGCTTATTGTTACGTGCCTTTGTAGTCTTAGGACTTAACGCCACGCTAAAGTTTATTCGTCCTTCGTACGAAATAGCAGTTGTGGAGATCTAAAGAAAGCCACTGAAGATAGGAGCATTTGGCGAACGTCAAGAAAAGGCTGTCCTAAATGAACAGATAACTGAAAGAAGAAGACTGCTATTAGTTATTGTCATATGTAACAAGTAAAGCTGTCAAATTAACGCATTAATTAATCTGTAAAAAAATTAATGCACATACGTACATGTATTTAATTTACTGAATTCTGTGAAGCAAAAGTTCCAATATTTCGTTAAACTGCGGTCATTTGACAATCAAATGAATTCAAGTAGCCAAACTGTAGTTGCCGTTTTATCACTGCTGTAACTAAATATTATTTAGATGACAGGCTAGTAGATTTTTATGCTAGCAGTGACGTCAGTTATTGTTGAAAAATGTGTTTTTATTTGCTTTCTAACTTTTTTAATTCTACAGGTGGGGCCCTCCAAACGTTGCAGGGTCTGGGGTAACTTTCTCCCCTTTTTTCCTCTCGACAAGCATGGGTGCATTAATAAGGCATTAATTAATGCATTAAAAAATTAATGCAGTGCGTTAATGCGTTAAAGAAATTAACGCTTTGACAGCTCTTGTAACAAGTGGTTATGCCAAGACTGAGTAATACCACATCATGTAGCTGTTGTGTGAACTGATCGTAGTGTTGGCTTGTGGTCAAGACGATCAGAAGATTCATCTTTATATTCAGAAAGAAAACAAGGTCAGCAGTTATATGCTCTTAATTGTTGTATTCTGCTATTTCAAGCATACATAATTATGTTTAAGCCGGTGTTTTCTTTATAATTCTTTAGTGTGATTGTTATGACGAAGAAGATTATCTTTTTACTTGTCTGTCTGTTTGTTTGTTTGCTTGGTTTTTTCACTAGATTTCTCAAAGTATTGTGAACAGATGTCAATGAAATTTTTTGGTGGGTTGGGCAACTATAAATTGCTGTCTTGATTCTGAAAATTTTAGGGGATATATATCAATTTGTTAGTTTTAGTCAGCAGGTTCCGCTAATAGTTTCAGCAGATGTTCATACTTTCTAGTTTGCTAGCGAAGTCACTGAATTTTTTTGATATATAACTCATAAGCTGTGTAAATTATAACTTTTATTTTGAATGTTTTGCAGCAGTTTGAACCAGTGTTGTTACTATCTGGGCATGAACAGTGGCCACGGAGTCTATCATTCGCTGTTGATGGTATATTATTTTTTATGTTTATTAATTTTTTAAAAGTACTGTCACAATATTTCCAAAAAGTTTACTTTTTGTTCTTCTTTAACCTAAAGTTACTTATCCTTTAGCAGTTCTAGAAAAATAATTTGGTTAAACATGTGTATCATAATTATATTCAAATTGATGATGTTTCTTTGTCTTTGTTTGTTTTTTTTGTCTCAAACTCTTTCTAGCCCTAACCCTGACATTAAACTTTTGAACTGAAAACGTTTGCTCCATAGAATGTTTATGCCAGTTTTGGTTTTTGTACAATTTTTTTGTTTATTTTATTGGGAGCCTGTGTTGCTGGCTAGAGAGAAAAAATTTTTTACATGTAATGCAGTCTTTTAGCATGACCACATGACGAAACACAAAACGCTTGCAAAACATTTTCAATCTTTGCTGAATTTGGTATTCTTTGCTGCAGACACCATATGTTGACTGATAACTCTAGTGTGAAACGTTTTTTGCAGATATGTAACATTATAACGTTAAAGTAAAAACAAAACGTCTGTGAAACATTTACGAGTTTTAATAATGTAACCACACCTTAATTCAATATTCTTTGCTACAGACAGTGGAGACGTGCTATTGGCCAGCGGAAGTCAAGACAACTACATTCGTGTTTGGCGCATCTCTATGAGAAATGAAATTTTCGATGAGGTTGACACTTTGGCAGATGAGCTGAGACTAAAAGAGGATAGTTTTATCATTGCTTTTCAAGGTCCGTTTTTTTCCTTTCTTTCAGACTTTTGATACTGTAGGTTTGGCAATATAACAGAATGGTCATCCAGCCTGTAAAATTTATCTCTGCCATAATTTTTAGACAATTTCTCGGACAAACCCAACCTAGATTTACTTCGGAAAGATAACTCAGTAACAGTAAACTGAAAGATGTGGTTATATTAGTGTAGAGTTTCAGCAGCACAATAACGTTTGAATATGGATGAATTTGTATAACTTTCAACCTGTGAGTCTATGCAAAGCGTTCAGCAGAAGTAGTTTTACTTCAACATTATATTTGATATAAAATTAATCGTACGATGAAATGTGTTGTGTTGAGCGTGGCTTAATAGAGTTCGCTTTTTTACTCACTGTGGCAGTTTTAAGCCAATCGTACTTAAGTAACGGTCAAGCTATTGTCATGGTTGTCGTCGGCCATCTGAGTTATTTTTTGAAATGCAGCCCAGTCTGAAATAACTTGTGAAAAGTAAACAAGTTAAGCCACTGCTGACAAGAAAATGTGTCATTTTGTTATGATTTAACTTTTTTGTGTTTTTATTATCTTCATAATTTTACATGTAGGGTTGGAGTCCAATTTCTCAGTGATGTTGGAATGTGTGTTACTGGGTCACGAGAACTGGGTCACTAGCGTCCAGTGGCAGCACGCGACCTACATTGGTAAGTTGACGCACTTATTTGCATATTTACCTCCACCAAAGAGGTTACGTTTTTGTCGGACTTTGTTTGTCTGTCTGTTTGTCTGTCTGTGTGTGAGCAAGATACCTCAAAAAGTTATGGACGGATCTTTCTGAAATTTTGAGGGACATCGGGCATGGCATAAGCTACAAGTGATTAAATTTTGGGCGTGATCCGGCAGGAATCCTGGATTCTGGATCACTTTGAAATTTTCATTACCATTGCGTTAAAGGGGGCATACGGGGACCGCTGCAAAACCGAAGATGGTGACGCCACCTGGCGAATAGCATTGCCTTGGCGGAGGTACCTGTGAGCTATGATTGCTTTCTAGTTATTGTTATTCTTGTGGCTCAACTGCAGAATGTGTACTGTTCAAATGAAACTATTAGTATTAATCACAAGTGGCAGAAGTAGCTGTTGTTGTAGTTGCAGTAATTGTAGTTGTAGTAATAGTTTAATAATTGGCTTTGCTTGTTGTAGCAACATCGACGTTATTAGCAATTAATTATTAGTCCGCCCGGAAATGATAGTTTTTGGAGCAGACTTATGTTTTACCACAGATGTTTTTTTTGGTTCTGGCACGGTATCTCCGAGGTCCGCCAGCCAATCGCCGTGAAATTTTGCATCATGGTCTGTAGTAGGCTGAGTTTTGAAAATTGAAAATTGGGTCCGAAAAGTTGGGGGATTGTCTTCCAAAACTTTTATAGGCCAAAAACTTGCACAATTTGGCAGGATTCTGGGAAATTTCAGATTTGACAGCGAATATGTTTGGAACGTATGAAGATATTCAAAATCGGACAAGTATTTTATCTTCCGCGATTCTTCCCACGTTCGGCGAAAGAAGTTCGGTGAACTTTGGTCCATTAACTATGGAGGTCTAGAGACCAAATCATACCCACGTAAATTGAATGTTTTGGAGGACCATATTTTTACCAATTGGGTAGTTGCACCCCCAAATTTTTTATGTGAGCTAGAGGATGACGAAATCTTGCTAGCGCACACTCCACCTGGGATGGGAGTCTTTCTACAATTTTTTTCTCAATGGGGTTCAAAAATTGGCTTAAACTTTACCAAATGCCTGCCTATGACTTTGGGAGGGTAAGAAGAATAGCCTCACGAAACTTTTCCATTTGACGTGCCGAGAAATGCGAGTGATAATGCAGGTACAACTTTTGGTGGGCACTGCTCCCTTAGAATTTCTAAGTACAAAAAACATCCAAAATTTGGTGCGATTTAGGACAACTTTTCTCTTTGACCAAGAATATCTCTGGAACACTGACAAGCGGAGAATGGGATTATCAGCCGCGATCTTTCCCACGTTGAACAAAAAATGGTAAATTTTGGTCCACTAACAACTACGGTTAGGGCGATGATGTTGACCTGCCCTAAGTCAACACTGTGCTTTCTGCGTATGCTAATGCATTTGAGTTTGGCCACGTGACTTTGCCAGGAGGGGAATGTCAGCCCCCCAGATTTTTCCTCCAATTGTACTTACGGTGTTGGGCAGACTCACTTTTGGCTTTGCCCCAAATTTGTAGTTTATTTATGATTTGTGCAATTCTTTATAACTTACTGCAGTGGTTATCAGCTCAAAAGAATTTTTTGTGCACATTTAGTTGTTTAATATTACATTGCAATATTGTTACAATTACATATGTAGATGGTTTAGTACTTTATTGTAAATTACTTTTTTGATTATGTAGATGGTCGTCAACACCAGCCAATGTGTCTGTTGTCGGCGTCAATGGATAAAACAATGATTATCTGGCGACCTCATCTTGACTCAGGCATCTGGATTGAAAGCGTTAGTGTACTTTGTAAACCCAGCTGTCCGTTTGTATGAATATGAGCACCAAAAACATACTAAAAAGATTTTTACAGAATTGTTGGAGGGGTTGCATATACATGTAGGTTTTTTGCGAATTTAGTTTTGTTCTCAACGGTGCAGAAATTGTAAACTTCAGTTAGAATATTCATTTATCACCGATTATGTAATGTCCTGTTTTTATGGACCACATTGTACTATCGTTGACAGGGGGATAGGGGGCTTAGTGGCTTTAATCGAATTGATTTCCCTGAGGCCGAAACCAGGAAACGTTGCATAGAAATCACGAAAAGGTGTGACCACCAGATTCAATTTTCAAACTCTGAACACACCCGAAGTGTACTTAGGGCTGCAGCTTTGCTTTGCCCCAGACAGCAGCAGGGGAGCTGCAGACCTTCTGGATGGATTCAGTTTTATAATGCCGGTCCAAAATTTTGAGGGGCCCACCCCCCCC
>Ga0209367_1003924_pt1 | contig 20370 bp, 10 predicted proteins | sample WorMetLIZISLAND2_FD_187412 | JGI IMG/M metagenome (GOLD analysis project Ga0209367, IMG submission 187412) | Marine gutless worms symbiont microbial communities from Max Planck institute for Marine Microbiology, Germany - Olavius geniculatus... ...
TTATTGCAAGTGATTGAAAGCCAGCATTGGTATTTCGCATGAACAAATTAGTCAGGGAAAACAATTCATTTTGTTCTGGAAAGTCAGGGAAAAGTCAGGGAAAATGTATTCTGCAGGGTAGTAGGAACCATGGGCATATGAAAATATCACTTTATTAATCTGTAATAAAGTGTAGAAAACTTGTTGGCACCATCTGCTAAGCTGCGTGGGTCCATCTCCCACCGTTAGTATACAGTGAATTGTACAATTTGTCCATCGATACAATCGACTATAATGGTCATCAGCTTTTTGTGGCTTAATTGAAGGGACACATTGGCAATGTTGTTATTTGCACCATTTTCCTTCATGTTATGTTACGTGTAGTATGCTGTATCAGTGTATTGAATGGAGTCATGATCACGTGAGCTTTGTGTGGTATTGTAGAGTTAACATGGATTCAGCTGGTTGGCCTTCTGCTCTCGAACTATTACAGCTTCTTCTTCCTTCTCATAACCATCATGGCCGCTGTGTGCTGCTGCCTTGTTGGTTAGTCGTCTATTTTTTAAAAAAATTTTTGTTAAATGTATGTTTATTCGGTGCTCTGAAAAATGGACTGCTTTTGAACTGTAACTGCTGAATTGTTGCAATAAAAACAAAATAGTATTACCACAATGAAGCTATTTCATAGAAATCAGAGAACTTTAGGTTTTCTTTTTATGCAGCTTAGAGATTTCAATTTAGTTTTTAACAGTTTGGTCATTTATTCAACAAATTGTATTCCGCCTTGAAACTGCATTTCAGAATGTGCATCTGACTTGTCACCGGCTATATATTAAATACACTAGTGCAAGCAAAGCATATTTTAATAAATCATCTGCTGTCCGTACTTAATGCGTGATTGGTTTTTGATGTCGTTCCAGCTTACAGCATGCTTCGAGGACCGCGCTATTCTCCATCGACAGTCGTGATGTCTCCGGCTCAACCAGGACAGTCCCAGTTCATCCAGAGTCCACCATGGGCATCAACACCAGTTTATGCCAATGGCAGTCCTCAGAAGAACATGCTGTGGAGTGTTGATCGCAGTCCATATGCCGTGACGCGACGGTCTCCACTCAATGTCACCCACTGACAGTATAGATGACATCAGTGTAACAGTGGCATGGACAACTGTGCAACTTGGCGCCGTGTAGATATGTTCTGCGAGTTCAGTGTTTTTGTCAGATGACACGTTGGAGCTTCGGTGCTGAAATATTTTAAGCAGGCAGAAATTGGACAGCATCAGTCATATCACAGTTAAGTGTTAGGGTATTTTTTAGGTTTTCATGCCGATGTGTGAAGTTTCTGATGCTCAGAAATTTCAAAGGCATTGGCTCAGTGCTCGTTGATGTCAGTCAGCATCTGGTTAAGTTGCTGAAAAGCATTTAGTGAATGGGCTTCTTATCAGTTCTCCTCTGGCGTTGTTATTGCATGCATTCTACTATAGATGCTGTTTGAAAAATTTGCTTAAATGTTCTTGTCGGCTGCCATTGGCAACTGTAATTTTTATTCTGCATGTAGTTGTAACTGAAAAATGATATTTTAAAAATTTCAAATATACTCAGTTTTCGGCAGTATGAGTATTTGTGATGTAGCTTTCTGTTGACTTTTGCTTGTGTGAGAATGCATGTCTTAGGAATTTCATCACACTCATTTGTGTTTCTGTAGTAGGTTTTGATGTTGAGTTTCGTCTACACACGTTTTTGTATGCATATGCTGAACTGATGGTATTTGATGCAAGACTATGGGCTAGATCATATAGGAGCATTATGTCAGCCACATGTTACTTGGTTCATTCTTGTTTCAGGCACTAGGTTTGTTGGTTTGTTGCTGTCCCTATATCAAATCCACCCTAGTGGAATGTCTGAAAAGTGGAAACCTCGGATTTGTACTCAGCATTTGTTTTTTTTCGTAGTAGTGATTGTCTGTGTGACGTTTCTTAATCGTACATGATCTCTCTATTGCACAAAATGTCTGTTATAACATCAGTGATGGTAGTAGGCATGCGAATGTTGTTTGTATCATAGTATAATTGCGGCACAGCTATCGTGAGAGTTCCATTTGATGGATGCTGAACAGTGCATGGCAGCCACCAACGTTTGAACCAAGCTAATCAGCTTTAGCCGCATGTCCAGTTATAATGGATACATTCTTTTTCAAATATCACATCAATCCAGTCTGCTTAGATGCATTCTAAATCAACTTCATGCAAAGCACTCTGCATTCTACGTCAATTCCAAATCTGCTTGGAGGCGTTCAAGAAAAGTCTGACTTCGTTCCCAATTTGTGTTGCAGTGGAACGAAACATTTTCTTTGTTATAATTGGATGCGTTATGTTCAGTTTCTGTTCCTGTTCTGTTACTTTTTTAGTTGCTTGTGACAGTTTAGAATTCAGTGCTAGTCTGTACATAGCGACGTGTCTTTCACATTGCATTTTCTGATTTTGACTTAGTTACATGAGAAGGATAAGTAGAATTTTGCTGAGCTTTGTAGCATGTGTCGGCATTCGTGTCTTGCTGAACATGTCAAGTTACGTCATTTTTTGTTGTTGTGTAATGTTTTATCTTTCGATAAACAGTGAAGTTTTTAGTGGCTTATTTGTTGTTTTCATGCATTAACCACAATTGTATTTGGTAACATTTTTTGTGGAAAACCTATAGACAACATAAAAAGCTAAGTGAACCATTTTTTGTTGTAGCTGTTTTTATGTTAACAGCTGGTTAAGAGCTCATCGCCTTTGGTCCATTCAGCTGAGCATAGCTATATTGATCAATGGAATGCCAGGAGCATTTCCAAAACAGTGCTTTTGTTGCTGATTTGGTCTGACATGTAGGGCATTGGTACTGCTTACTGTTCCCAGAAGTTTGCATTTTGTGGGAATGGTGTGACATAACCAGTCGTAACTCTTGGAAAATTAACAGGTTGAAACCAGTTTTGTCAGAAGAAGTGTGTAGTGTCAACATTTAACATTGGCTGCTGTGGTTTACGTCATCAAAGCAAACCTTCATTCTGCTCTGGCTTTTCGTAAAGCTCTCAAGACTTTTTTTTAATTTTCGCAGCTCTAGACTGTAATTGTCATGCACTTTCGGTCTCATTGCTGTCGATGGAGCACTGTAATATTTGCGATTAGGATTATGATCGACGCGTGCTGGGCTGTAATGGTGTACAAGGGATCACTGACGATTGACGAAGTGCTGATGTCAGGCCGATTACTTCTATGACCAGCCGTGTACGTCGTTGACAACGTGCCTCTTCGTGCATGCAGAGAAGAAGCGCAGTTTTCCGAAAACTGCATTGATAGGCCAAATATATACAGCAGCATTGTACAACACGCAGTGAGGCACGCCTGGACTTGGTGACCGTCCAGACAGGCAGAGACCACGAAACTCGTCGTCAATCCTCGTCGGTGTAAACCCTCCCGTTGTGCTGGGCCCCGTGCACATCTCTGGAGGCTGGGACCTAAGCTCTGTGGAATAGTCTAGATTATTTTACCTGGAAAGACTAGTCCACGAAATGACCTAGCTATAATGTCGAGTCGGACGTACATGCACTAACTCACTCACGTCCCTTACTGATTATATTATCTCTAACGCTTCATACGTCGCGCTCGCAATTATGTAAGCCTAATATCTCATGACACCTTAACACATATCGCCTATCATGGACTCGTCAGGATATAAGTCACTTGCCCGTAGTCGACCGTATAGCACGACTCATGTAGCTTCAGCATGAGCGGCGTTGTGGCAGGGGTGGGTGCCCCTGGCTACATTTTAGCTTGTCGTAAAATTTTCTTCCACAAATACAAAACATGGCTGAAAATCCCACATTTTAGGAGCAGAATTTAACTGTTGAGCACTCATAATCTCCTCTGTTGAAAATGTTGCCTTCTGCCCAATTTTCCAGCTCCTGAAGCCGCCCTTCACTGTCAAGTCGGTCTGTCGTCCTGTGATCCAGTCTCGCACTCCAGACGTCGACTTGGTCGTCCTCATGCTCGTGGGATAGGCCAGCTTCGTACTCACACAGTATGCTTTGGTCGCTGACAATCTCCGGAGACAAGTTGCATTGCGAGACCACAGTGAAGCGACGCGATGATGATAAGTTTTTGACGTTGAATAAACACGGATATTCATTCCATCCATTAGAGGCGTGGAAAGACTGAAGAACCGAAGCTTAATTCTGTGAAGTCGTGCATCACAAAAGCATCTGAGTGAAATACGGCAGTTAAATACAAAGCACAGTTTTACGGCCGGTTTCCAAACTTACTTCTTGCAGAAAAAAACAATGAGCACCCCCGTCAACGTAGGCTTTATTGTAGGCCTAAGCCACAATACATGTAACTGTTGATAGGCCCTATCGTAGGCCTACGGAGGTAAAATATGGTGCTGCTATTTAGAGATTTATTTTGCAGTGAACGATGACAAAGTAATGGTTTGGCAGTCCCAGTGGTGTAGCCAGAAATTTCAATTGGGGGGCCTCGTCTCCCTTCTCTCCCCTCCCCTTGCCCTTTTGTCCTTTCCCTTCTTGCTTTTTCCCTTTTATTCCTCCCTTCCCGTGCCCTCCTCTTTCCCCTTCCCTGCCTTTAGAAGTAGGACGCCTTAAAATCCAGCTAGGGGTCTGGTGAAGCGTTGTGAGTTCCCCCAGCGGGGTCTGGGGCAGAGCCCCGGCCGAAATCGAATTTGGTGCATTTTAGCTTTAAATGATGAGATCTGGTGGCAACAATTTTACTTATTTTCCCGAAAATAAACTGACCAAATTGGCAAATTTTGTGCAGTTTATACGTATGGTTATGTTTTGTCTGGAGGATTTGGGGGCCTCGGCCCTTTGCCTCCCCCTTGGCTATGCCACTGAGCAGTCCGGCGATGAAATGAAACTAAAGCTTTGCAATCGGCCTGCGTACACTAGGATGCGGCGTGCAGACGATCGCAGCAGCAGCAGCAGCCGACGCGACGACTATCACAAGCTTACTGCGCCGTCTTGCTGCGATTCGACGTGCAAGAGCATTAATTTACGTGCTCGACGCTAGCTCGAGAGGTCTGCGTGTGATCCGACGGCTACTCAGAACGTGTCAGACTTCTGATGTTGCTTTGCTACAGTGTCTAAAGTTCAGAGGTAGGCCCTGATTTATCATTTGGTCAGTAGCATAAACGGTCAGTAATGCCTATGTACTGTATGGTTTTAGCATCGTGCATTATTTAACTTAAACCATGACCAGTGATCGTTTCGCAGTGAAGCAAGCTTATAGGCCTACTCCGTCAGTATTTGCGTCAGTAAGCTTAGTTTATTTTGAAAGTTTTTGTTTGCAATTTTTTTAACAGTTAACGTGGTTTCCTTTTCTGATTTGCGCATTTTATTGTAAGATCGTGCCACTATGCTAAGCTGCATCGTTTCATATTTGCGACGTTTTATAACTTGATAGCTGAAACCGTGCATTTTTAACTGCCGCTCTGCTACTACTGCCAGGCACGACAGTACTAAAAGTCTTACGGTGATGACACACCAGCCGGTTTTCCCGGTGGGCTACCGGTTGCCGGTAGCGGTTTCCGTCCCCGGCAACCGGTAACGGAAACTGGTCAATCGGTCATCACCACTTCTAAAGACTGCTGGTATTCTTTGGAAATTTCATGGATTGAGTGTTTTATCAGACTTTAAAGCTCACTTTTTAATTCTGCCATTTTCGTTATTTTTTTCGCGTCGTTCCGTGTCGTACGTGGTTACTCGTCTTCGTCAGTTACTTTGTAAGCCTCGGCGTTCATAATTTTTCAACATAGCCTATATCGCGTATGCAACTGTAAGCGTTAGTTCGTCTATGCATTTGAACATTGATGCTCATGCTGAATTGCTGATGATATTCTTTAATTACTCTGACTAATCATATACTTGGATAACGGTATTGCTTTGATGCACCTGCTCTCATAATTATTCCCAGCAGATAAAACGACTCATAGTATGCTATAGCTATATAGGCCCACACTGTACGTCAGTCATGCGATCTCTGGCTCCGCAAAACTGTTCAAGTGTCGAGAAATATGAAGCTTGTCGGATCGCGGTGATTGACAATTACTGATAGGCTATCTGTCTTCACACAGGCACGAGGCAGACTTCTTGGCTTCAGCTAGCACAATGGCGCAGTTAATGAAATTCTATTCCACGTGCTCATTGCTTGTGTGGTTTCATCGTCTGTTGCATTTTATTGGCTGCCAGCAGACCGAGCTCTGACGTAATACCACCCAAGATGTCATACAATCTTTGCACCTCTTCTGACTGCCTGCCGCAATTTTCGTGGGGCACAATTAATTTTTCTTTTACTCTACGTTTTCTTACAAATTATCACTGCGTAAGTGCGCGCACAATTATTGCGCTGTGCAATCGTTGTGCATTTCAGTTTTTTCCTGAGCAGCGTAAGTGCTATTTTGGCCTTTGTGAACCAAAAGACATTATGCTTCAGGGCCGGATTTAGGGGAGGGCCCGGGGGTCCCGGGCCCCAGGCCTCCCACCAACAGGGGGTCTCCCACCAAACCCCTCAATTTTTAAAACCCTGTAATTCGATAGCCAATCCCTTTCTAAAATCCCAAATACGCCACTGGGCCCAGGCCTCCCACCAGGGGCCCCAGGCCTCCCACCAGCTAAATCCGGCCCTTTTATGCTTTATTGAGTTTCGTTCGTGCTGTATATGTGCTGTGCTTGTGTTTATGAAATAAATAAATAAATAATAAATTATGCCTTCAACTGCAAGCCTGAGGCGTCGTACCGAAATAATTGGAGCTAAATAATTAGGATTATTAGTTTAGCTCATCGTTTAATACTCAGCTACCCCAGCTCCGTTTGAACTGGCGCTAGTGATTTAAGCCTATATATTAGATTTACAAGCGTCTTGCCGGCTGCTAAGTACCGTCGACCGGCCAAAGTCTGATGAATGTAGTGCGGAAGAAGATGGAAATTCGGTATCTCGTTAGCCGGAAGTTCTGCCGAAGACCCTCACGGCAGTGATAAATGCAATTTATAAATACTGTTGGCCTATGTGATGCTTTTTTCGCTGTCGCCCGTTTTTTTGCTTCTACTGCAACATTTTTTTGGAATGCGATTTATCGGGAAATTTATTAGAAGGCGCAGGATATTTGACCGGCAGCCGATCAAATATCTTATAGGCCATATGACCGATCAGATTTTGTCACCGATCTGTCAAACATCGGTTCCTGTGAGGGCCGGTCTAATATCCGTCTCTGTGAAGGCCGGATATTTGACCGGTCACCGCCTCGAACAGCCTTAGCCAGTATGTACAAGCACCGAATGGTGCTCATAGGTACCAGGTAAGACGTGTCTCTGCGGCGGTACGACTTCCGATGCTCGTCTTACCGCCGCAGGGACGGCGGCAGCCGAGTAACTGACGACCTCAACCATAGCAAGTACAGTATCTGCACGGATCCGCCAGTCGGCAAACTGGCACCTCAAGCCTAGCAAGCAGCCTGCCTGTCACGGATTACCAGTAGGCAAGTTTTGTGCTTGTCTGCAGGAACCTCGAATTTACCACCCATATTGTATGCTAACTCTTGGTGTTCATTATTGTCACATAATTTTTTTAAACGTTACCCCTAACCCAAACCTTATAATCCTAATCCTAAATCTTAAATCGTACATCATAATATTTACGCGAATTCCAGTCAGTAGCGCGTATACTATATTTAATGTCATTCGCTAGGGGGCGACTGCGATTTTTTTCGTTTTAACCGGTCATATAGCCTACAGGCTATTTCACCGGCTGCCGGTCAAATAGTGCGTTATTAAAAACGCATACATGCAAAGTTGCAAAAATGAACTTATAGGTCTACTCGTATGCGTGACTGTTATATCACCGTTTCCTGATAATCTTTATTTCTCTGTAGAACGGTAGCTATGCATAATATGAACTGGGTATTGGGTTACTAAAGTGACAATAATATGTTTTTGAGCTCTGCCATCAGAAGTAAATTCAGTCAGATATTTTTCGTTCATGTTCATACTAACTTCACCAAAATTTAGTTTGATGGTAAAACTTCGAAATTACTGTTTATTGTTTTCCTGTCGATATTTGCTCTGAGTGCATGCCGTTCATGCCGTGCATGACCAAACACGTCTGTTGATATAACGCTGTGGCTACACGCACCGATTTCCTCGAACGAGGTTTTTAAACCTCGGAAGGCTCGGCGACGTCAGACGAGGAAATCAGTGCGTGTAGCCACAGCATAAGACGGATAAATTCTTGTTCGTTGCACCATCCTGAACCTTATCAAGGCGTCCGAATGTTGAATGTCAGAGGGCTTTGTGTTGAAGGTCAGACGAAGGTTAGCCGCTGATGTTAGAACGCGGGTCACTTGTCTGCGACACACTCACTCACACGCGGTCGTCTAATACGTCATCAGAAGCGGTGCTGCGCGGAGATCGATGACGTCAGCTGCAGAACCTGTGCTGCAGTACTGGTAGTCCTATGTAGTGCTGGAGTGACAACAGACGGTCGCGTGTCGAGTGTCTCGCTGACTTGAACAGGGTCGATGCGCTGATTACGCCACGGACCGGCCTAGCCTGGTGGGGTCTGATTGCGTCTGATCGCTGACCACGAGACACGAGACGACAAGAGTCACGAGGCGTTGACTGACTGACGCCTGCACCCACCGGCTCAGCTGTTGTTGATCGATCAGCTTCGCTGCAGTCACTCACTGCGTCTCGACGACGTCAGCCGTCACCGCGGCTTGCACTCACCATACCAGTCGACTGCTGCTGCTGCTGCTGGCAACACACCGATTACCACCTCCATGTGCGTATAACACTGCCACGGGTTCCATGTTAAGGCGCGTACAGAGCGACGTAACTGAACTGAACTGAACTAACACGTGAAACCGTTTGGTGTTTGACGAGCTGACCAGTGGGCAAACAGTAATGCATTACAGTAGGCACTGTCTAACAGCGTCAGTGACTACGTGACTACGCTCGCGTACGCGTCAACCAATGACCAATAGGCTCGCCCTGCTTGCTCATTGGTCACTTAGTCAGAAATATAAACCGTGTCAGTTTGGTTCAGTTACGTCGCTCTGTACGTGTCTTCAGGGACTGGAACTCGAAACAAAACAAAAACTGCGTAATGCATGTTTGAAGCTTAGCAAAATCGCATGCGAGTTTTTAGTTTAATTTTAGTTCTGCATGTAGACGCCAATTACCTAATACAACGCGTACAAGACGCTAGTTTTTTTTTCTTTAGTTTACTCGCAAAGCCACTAAGGTGTCTGTCAACCATAGACGACCAGCAGACAAACACTTATCGTATCTGCATAGCAAACAAACATGCGGCATGTCAACGGAGAGTTTGTAGTCTACCCGGAACATTACAAAACACTTCCGGGAATTCGAAGGATAACTTCGCGGAATGAATTTTTGTCCTGATAATCACTTCTGGAGAAACAACAACTTGCGTCGCCAATTAGAATAATTTTTTGGAATTTTATGTGCAGTTTTGGCGATTGAGCGCGTTTTAGTGGATTTTAGAATGTAACCGGCAGGTTTTATAGAATCAATAGTAACTCGTATGGTGATTGCTGTAGTGGTCTGCGGTACTACACAGCGGATCTGAACGTGTATAGTGAATTAAGTCGCGTGTAGTCGGCGGTGTTGATTGACAGGCGGAAGATGACGTCACTTACGTACGACGACAGCATTGAGATCATCTCGTACCACACGGACGACGCGCCGTCAGGTCTCGGAGTGTCGGCCACTGCCAGTGCCGCGTCTGTCGACGGCACGGCCACCGCCACGGCGTACGTCAGCTTCAGTGGTCGTCGTCAGCTGTCGGATCCTGGCGTTGGCGGCGGCGGACCACGAAGCACTGGCGGCTCAAGGCACGGTGTCACGGCATCGCTGGCCGGACGAAGACATCATCACCATTCGTCTGACAGCATGTCGCCGCAATACCGGCGCATGCGATGTGCTGTGATTGTGATGGCTTCTGTCATGATACTGGCCAGTATGTTGCTAGTCGGCGTCAGCCTCTCCATGGCTGAACACATCGACGAACTCGGTCTGTATAGTCTGTAGAGTCATACGCCACTTTTAGCCTGTAGTCTGAGAAATATGCTGTTTTGTCTTTAAGGTTGCGTTAAACTGTTGATTACGATGACGATGATTGTGATAACGTTCTGTAGGCACTGTGAGGTACAGCGGTAAATGTATGTTTTGAGTCTAAAACAATTTGGAACCGTTGTCGCAAGTGTAAACCAATAGCGCCGCAACAGCGTTTAACCGTTCTAGGTGGAATTGGCTAAAATAAACGACGTCTTTATTTTTGAAGTTCAAGGACTACAAACAGTTTTAATATTCGCAGAGAGTTGTCACAGAAAATGATAAATACAGCAACGGAGAAAAAACGAGACTAGAATGTATCAAATTTATTCTTTAAAAACGTTCTGAACGTTAACATATTTTTTCCAAATGTTCAATGCATCTATGGCACTGACTGTGCGAGTGTCATCATCAGTCCAGAGATGTGGTCCTGGTCTCGAGACTGTCGAGACGTAATAACCTCTCGTTTCGGTCTCGGCTAAAAAGGTTTCGTGCACATGGCTGGCCATTACTGAGTAGTCGCAGGTGTCGTCGCGGCGGCAAGTTGTCACACAACGATTCACTCACTCACTTACTCGGCGTCCGGTCGTTCGACTGACTTAATAACGTAACGTCATCGCGTAATGGACTGATTGCGCATCGACTGGACTCGACGACGATGACGACGACGTGCAGGGGCATTATTGGGGGTGGGAGTTGGGGGTCTATAAACCCATTAAGGAATAGAGAGGAGGAAAAGGGATAGGACTACGGGGAAGAGGAGGGGAGGAAAAAGGAAGGGAAAGAGAGTAACCCTTTTCAATGCTTTACTGAAATGAAGCAACTGACGACGTGGGATGACAGACTGAATCCAAGTCCACTAAAACGCCGCCCGACTGACACCCGCCAGTTGTCTTTTTTTTCCCGGTTGCATGATATCTTGGGTGGTGTTACGTCTCTGTTTGTACGGACATTTTGGGTGGCGGTCTTTGTTACTAAAAATAAACGTCGTTAATGAGCTATGGTGCGCATAGTTAACTCGTTAACCGACTGATTGAAAAAAGCTATGTTTAAAGCGTTTAAGTGACATGAATAATGTTCCCAAACTTCAGAAAAAAAACCACATATCATTAATTTTTTGGACATTTTTCTTCCGTTTTTGCCGGGAAAAATCGCTTTTGGAATTATTACTGGAATGAACAAGCTGTTGACTCATGTTTGGTGGTCGGTCTTCTGAGTCAGTCCTGGCGGGCATTTATCCACGTAGGTCCTGCTTTGACATTTTTGTCGCCAACTGTTTCATCTGCTTTCAGCACATTTTTCTACGGTTGCCTTGCAGCCAATTTTTCCGTTTGTCCGTCTTGGGATCCATGTCTGCCATTTTCTGACGCCCGTCGGGTGACATGGTCCGCCGGCAATGTACGTTTCCGTGCAGTAATTTGGCGAAAATGAATTGATGTGGAATCAGGTTAACACGTAGACTAGAAGTGATGGATTTGGATGCTGTTTGCTGCTAAAGTCCAAGGTGCTTCCTTCGCAGAGCGCTACGTTTTCCCACCTTGTCGCATTTCCATTTCACTATTGCAGCTGTAGTAGTATATAGTAGCTTCTCATAAATATTAAAATTTTTCATATTTCTTGTAGGCTAACATTTTGCGTTGAGAAAATTAAATACCACAGTAGTTAAAAAGATTGTAATAGTGATCACAGGTACGAAACGAAAAACTGTATATAGGTATACAACATGTGTATGTTATTTTTCGTACATCGTGGCCAAAAAACTTTAAAAAGTAGTTTTATGCGATTTATATAACATTCCCAGAGACGATAAATATCAATTTATCGACTAAACATACCTTGTTTACGTATTCAGTGCTAGCCTATGCACTTTGGTGTAATTGAATGTTTCCCCCGTCAATGTGAAAAGACATTTTAACCATTGCAAACTAAATTTGTATTAAAGGTGTCATTTTTAATGCGTAATTTTTAAAAATGGTTTATGTCTTCGGATGAAGCAGTTGTCTAGTTTTTACTCTTTCCTTCTGGAGATATTTCGCTGTGTGTTGCGTTGTATTTTTTATGCGGAAAACGTCTCAGTTGCTTCTTTGTTTTCATCGGTTGTGTCTATTTGTGTTTAGTTTTTATCTTACAGTAGCTTTGTGTCCGGTACTAACTATAAATAGGCTATGTGCGTGACTTCGTATATATACGACCATCTGTACCGTTGTACGGCAGTCGAGCTGGACTGGAAATGCAGTGAGCATGTCTGTTAATTGGGAGCTAGAACGGCGTAGAGTGGATGTAATGGCATCGTCATGCAGGTGCGTGTATGGCACTGTACACGAGTCGCTGCGACGGATCTCTTAAGGCGGTACTATAGTACTATCATGCATGGGGTATTTCTGCAGCGTCAGCACTGACATTTGCGGAAATTATGAAGAACGAAATAGTGTGCACGCTGTATAACTTTATAGCTAAACTCGCAGTGACAATCGCGCCGTTTGCTGAGTAGCTGCAATCATTCCATACACGGACTTTTCAAAAGCTGAGCTTTTCAACATGACTATTATTGCAGTACTTTGTTACTGTGGCTGTTTACATTCAACAGTAGGCCTACAATGACCGCAAGAACAGTTTTGGAAAATCACAACATCGACTGTTTGCTTGTTAGATTAAATAGCGCTAAAATCGCTTGACGGTTTGCTGTCACCAGAATTGTCATGTCACGGTCGCTGGTCGACTGCGGTAATAACACTGGTCAATATAGTCAAGGAGGCAATGCGCTAAAAAAAACTACGACAGAAACTTCGGCGTGTGTTATCGACATTAAGCGCTGTTGTCGAACGACCCTAATAATTCCGCAAACCATTTGCGCCATAGTGCTTCCGTCTGCAACGCGTCGTGTTTGTAATGTGAAACACGTTCATTAGTGTTGGTGTAAAATATAACGTTATCTAAGTACAGGAAGCTGCATGCACGGTCTCGACGCACATGCGACATGCGGCAGTTCGAAGACATCGCTGGCCGTTAGTGCGACCGTTTGATCTTCGCAACTCTAATTAATTCCGCTACTTTTAGCAGCAATCTCGCACCGAAGTAACAGCTCTGTTCCCAGAATGTCCTATGTCATTAGTGAACGGAATTTTAAAGCAGACAAAAAATGCTATTCTCGTCTCAGCACCTGCGTTCAGTTCGTACTACAGGTTGGCAAGCCTGGGGAACTAGGAGACTGGCTAGCTAGGTCCAGCAAACGAAGATGATTCGAACGACGGCCGGTAATGCAGTAGACGACGGCGACGACGCTGATCAAAGTGTGCTGCTGCAGGCGCTGATTGCAAGACCTAACTGAATCTCGACGATTGCCAGCGTCCGCAGCGCTGCACAGGTGACGTAATTACGGGACTGCAAGGCACAGACGACGACGATTGCACAGCTGATGCATAGACATCTAGTGCTTCGGCTAGGTGTCCATGGTTGATTCTGCTACTGCTGGCATTCTTCAACGTAGCTGCAACGTTTTTCTCTTACAACTTTCGTATTGTATTCGTACGACTTTCGTCAACCACCCAGCATTTTGCGCTTGCTTACTTACAAGTTACAAATGAGCATCTTGCTGTATCGCGCGTGCATTAGTTGAATAATCGTCTGTGTCGTAATTAGGAAGCTATTCAGTTTTTTTCAAAAAGCAAGAAAAGTTGAATTCGTCGTTTAAATGACATTAGCACCCATCTACCCGATCAGCGTGCTTGCACATTCTATTCAAACAGAAATCTATGTAAAAATGTATACTCTAGGCGGCATGATAATCTGAGTGTCGACGAAAGTTACGTACACAAAGTGCATTTGTTGATCAGTTGTATACGGATCTGCTGAAGGAGCTTACAGAGCACCCAGAGAGTGCCTATTATAGCAGAGACGTCGTGGTAGAGGAAGGGGGAGGGGCATGAAGTGCATTTCCGACACGGTATGTCGCCAGTTTACCGCAGAATCGCGATAATTGCCGACCTTTTTGACGCCATCGTGGACGTTTTTGCTTCGAAAGCATCGATCTTTGTCAACATTTTACCGCTGACATTTACGCTAACCGTGCATAGTGTTAGTCTTTTCTTATTCAGTGCAGATCACTGACGCATAATATTGTTATTTTTGTTCTAAGTAGCTCTAATTACGTTTTACCTCGTGCGAAAAAGCATCTAAATTGCGGATATGGTCGCCGTGTTGTTATTTCATTGAAACTAAAAAAAGTCGTCGTATTAACTCAAAAGATAGTACTACGACTTTGCGTTATTAGGGGCTAAAATATATTTTAATTATTTTTAGCTTAAATCGTGATCGTCCATTTTTTACATTTTTTGTTTAAAAATTTGATTTTTTTTAAAAATCGGATACGCAAATATCTGATTACTCATAAGTGTAATAGACAATGTAAAATACGATTTAATTAATTTCTTAATTTGCTGGAAAACCAAGCACGGACTGTTAACTAAGAAAGATAGATCTGCCCTATGTTTGTGCTACGTGGTGCTTTTAAAGGTGCAGCACCGACGTAAGTATACACAGTGTTTCATAAAAAGGACCACTTTTGTTTTTTTTAGAATTCACTCAAATGATGATCAATTTACACAAAATTTCTAGTAGTTGTAGCTGAAAAAATACTTATTCAAAATATTGCAACATAATATGGCAGCTGATTAAATATTCTTTGTTAGTCCTAACGTAATGCTGACGTCATAATGTGTCACGGGTACAAACTGAATAGTCTCAACTGGTGCGGTCACTTGCTACCCTGCTTCGATGGTGAGCTTAATCTGGTTCGCTAATGAAACGCGTTTATTGTGTCAGCACTAAGCAACATGGGGACATGAAATCAAGCGTTTTGCGATCCAAATATGCAACCATTTTGCAAGCTCGGTGTGCTAGTGCACTGTCTTGCTCGAACGCGAGGAAGTCCAACTATATCCTCACAGACACGTAAATGCCATCGCTTTGCATGTTTTGTAGGCCTAACTGTAACTGTAAAACTTCAACAATTTGTCATGAATGAACCAAATTTTTACCATTAGAGCAGGGTAGCAACTCACAGCACCAGTTGAGACTATCCAGTTTGTACCCGTGACACATTATGACGTCAGCATTACGTCAGGACTAGCAAAGAATATTTAATCAACTGCCATATTTTGTTGCAATATCTTGAATTAGTATTTCTTCGGCTACAACTGATACAAATTTTGTGTAAATTGATAATCGTTTGAGTGAATTATGAAAAAAAACAAAAAGGGGTCCTTTTTATGAAACACCCTGTATATTACTACTGAGCCTGTCTTCTCTATTTCTGCAGCCGTAATTTCGTCGTCCTTCGCATTAATATTTGAACAACGTCCACATCGATATGGTCGTCATACAGAATGTAGTTCTGCTCTGCGAAGACATATCATGTACTATTGACATATACTGAGCACGAACAAGGACAGACCTACGTAGATTTTGTTTCTATGATGAAGACTATACTGGCGTCATTTTATTACTACTGTTACTATTACTACTATTACACTGTCTCTAAGCAAAAGGCGTACTTTGTCTTTTCGTTGACAATAAACTTCTGATAAGTAAGTAAATTTGGGTTTGCCACGTAAGTTGACTTTCAGCTATTACACACATATCTGACCTTATAAGTCATCTTTTTCCTCACTTTTCTGTTCAATCTGGGGTATGTTAAATGACATGTTTATGATACCTTGCAGTGCATTGTACGTAATGCAAAGACGACTCTCGTAGACACAGTGCGACGGATAAACAATCTCTATTCTTTATCCACAGGTTAAAACACAGTGTAAGTTTATACGAAAATTATCATTTATTCAGACAAAGGATGGAGACGTTTAGATAGAGATTTTTCTCTCCTGAGACTCGGGCGTGTACTTAGGAGGCCTATGTTCAATGCTGTATAGTGATGTTATTGTGCGTGTCGATGTAACAGTAAGTAAAATGAATCGACTCGGAAAGACGTCGACAGCGATCCCCGCGTCGTCCATCAACCTGACGACTGTCGTACGGTGATGCCGAGCCGCGACATCATCATCATCATCAGCAGCAGCAGCAGCAGCAGCAGCAGCAACTTTCATCAATACTGCCGATCATTATGCCATCTGACGTCATTACAGCCTGTATACGTCATTATTGTACATCGGCGCGGCGACCTGACCACTGCAACTCATCCATTATTACTAGCTGGACTCACATCACGTGGACAGCGAACGACAGGTTCCACGCTCGCCATACGTCATCTCAGACACTGCTGCCACGTCTTCGTCGTTACACAGGCCTACGTGTTGCTCATCGGTCCCCTTTATCCATTAATTTTTCAGTTTTGTTCTGTGTGCTAAACTAAACTAGGCCCATGTATATCTGCTCAGTTCTCAACAGTGCTTAGAAATTTTCTCGTCGTATCGCATGTAATTAGAATATTTTTAAGTACTTGTTGGGAGCATGCAGTTGTTAATTTTTCGACTCTGTCTATGAAATGTATGCACAATTATTGAATCTAGATTGTAGGCTTGCAGCTATTAGCATTAGTAAGTGTAATTAGGTATGACACTATCTTATATTGGGTTAACGTTTTTTCGATTTTTTTCGTTCCTGTAGCTTTCAAAATGTAAACAGCATTGCAGCATTAACTTTTGTTTATCCAATGCATTAGATCGTGCTACGTTTCAGGCTATATTGGTAGCCTAGCCTATACAATCACCGCTGATCGTAAAACTTTGTGAATTATTTGGTCTAAATGTTAACAATTGCGTGCTTCCAATGTCATTTGCTTTTACATATCCTAAAGAATTATTAGTAGACATTAGACATCACTAGTTTAAAAAGTTTCACCTTTTCTTACAGTAACTCATCTGCAGCGTAGTCTACCAGTGAAATTAATATATGGTTTATAGGGTTTATAGTAACGCATTCCCTCAGGGTCACTGCTAGTCGTTAACTCATAACGATTACTAAATATGCATACGTCAAGGCGGTAAAATTTTCTGACCCACACTGCGCGTGTGTGTAACTAGAAAGCTTCACGCAGTTGGTTTAATGATGAAAAAAGTCGTCAGTGAATGTCCTGAAAACGTAGCGTATATTTTGTAATTTGTACATAACGAAACATTAGTTACATTATCGCGTGTTTTTGGAGTTTTGTAATATCTGTTGCAGAGAACGATATAAACAAATTCATGTCAGTAACAAAATAGCATACACCCGTGCAACAAGCAACGTATCTGTAGGCCTAGGCCTATACAGAAATACCGAAAAAAAACAGAAATGTTTTAGCCCGCAAGCGTCAAAACCTTTATTGCGTGTACCATAGTCGCGAAACAACGCTCATGAATCATTTAGTTTGGTCTGAGCAGACACTTCTTTCTGCGGTTTCACGCTGTTTGTTGAGCGACAAAAATGCATTCCGTCTGCATTAAGTTCTGCTTTAACGGTTCCCAAAAGGTACTAGAACGGAAGCAATAGCAACAGTCACTGTACGTCGTACGTAGGCTTACAGTACACTGTGTCTCAAAAAAATCCTTAACATTTTCGACTGCAAAATGAAAATGGGTAATCAGATTTTAATAAATATTGACAAGAATAATATTTCTGACACAATTGGCGATTAAGTCACCATTTAGTTTTCCATCTCACCGAACGTCTGCTTCTGCACTACGTAGGGAAAAAACAAACCAAATATTATATTGCAATTAAAGCAATATTATTAATTAATCACAAGAAATATTTTAGATTGTGACCAATCTAATGTACTCCTCGCGCGCATTATTTCCTCCTGTATTCTTTTAACTGCTTTTTAGTTTCTTTCTTTTCACACCGCAAATAGCAAAATTTTATTGCCATGGCAACGAAGATAATGGGGTCACGATCTTGATCTTTTGGGGTCACGTGACGTCATCGGTCACGTGACCATTCGACTCGCGGGGATCGACTTCCTATCGGTAGTCCATGGTGACCATGCGTCTATCTAGCACTGTTATGAAGATATGGCCGTTTGAATTTCTTCCAGGAAGGCTCTTCCAGGAACAGAGGTCGATCGTTGGTCGGTCGTCGGTCGGTCCTCAATATTACACTGATCTCATATACTGCTTTTTGCTACGTTAGGAACGTAGCTCGCGAGGAGTGAAAAATAACACAAAAACATAGTTGTCCACATTTTACTTACATTTGGTGAAAAGTCATCCAATTATCCATTTTTCTTTAACTGCCAACAGTAAAAATGTTCGAAATTTCGCTTTTTTACGCGAACACAGGCATGTGAGATGTTTTCTGTATTCGTTGACAGCACTGTCGATAATGTGCTGCTCCAGAACAATTCAGACTTCAGTCGCTTCTTGTGACTGGAGCGTCGGACTAGAAATCAGGAGCTTGCGGGTTCGATTTCTGGCCGTTTCGCTGCCAGGTAACAATTCTGAGCAAGTTGTTTTTGTCACCAAACATTGAAGTATAATTTGGTATTGGCGGCTGGGCGGCTGGGAAGATAACCGCGGGCCTAATGAAAAGTAACAGCAACAACACCGTCGGGCTTAATGATTACGTTACACGTTGACTAAGTAAGCTCAACTGCCTAGCGACCAGGATGGGGGATCAGCTCCGGACCAACGCCTTATGACTGTACTGAGTATGGCACTTTTTACTTTACCTGACAGAAAAGCAACTGGAGCGACGTTGACTAATCTGTCAGTTATGTCAGTATAAGCAGTCGTCGCTTCGAGACGGTTGGCTGCGCGTCCACTGCCCCGACCGTGTTTCGTGTAGCACGTGAAGCGAGTTGACCCCATCACCATCAGTCCACGTCATGATGATGTCAAACCGGCATATTCTTTGTCTTACTTTGCAAAGCTCTCGCTCTTGCACAACACCTGCCATCAAGTGCGTAATGTTCTCAAACCCAAAGTAAAGTAGGCCTATTGTTCACTTGCCACAACGTGACTAGCGGCTTTCTGCTCTCCAGTCACCAAGTAGGTGGCCCTAGGGGTAGCCTTGCAGTGATCACTAGCTTAGCCCACGGGATTTTAGTGCCTTTCTGACTCATAAGTCCGTGAAAGCCGGCATAAGTCTTTCTTCATCGTTCTTTGGTTCATTTGCGTTGCTACCTCTCAGGCCTAGACTTTCGTCAGTAGCAAACTGTCCTCGGGTACTGACTGATTTCATCTCGCACAAAATTACTCTCGTACGAGATGGCCAGTTCGCAGTCGCAGTCGTGTGACGTTGCTTCCATTTTAACGAAATTCTGAGCGGCAAGTTGTTTTGCGTTACTGCGTTTATAGATTCAGCATATTTGTGCTTTTGCCATATTTATCGCAACCATACTGCCAACTTGGAGGCGCTGAATTTGCAGGACTGGATTTTGACGGATCTGGATTTTGACGGACCAAATTTATAAATGGACCTGCATGATGACGGGCCAGGAAAGTGAGAGGCCAACCAAACCTCAAGGCCAACAACTGTTTACGGCACGTCTGCAACCGACTCGGGTAGAAGTTCGAAATGTCGACTCACGAGACGGGCATCGAACTTTGTGCAAGACCGCACATGCTCGATGATCGTGCCCGTCAGACTGTTAGGTGTCATTAAATGAAGTATAATAATTTAACTATGGAAAGTAGGCATACGTTTTTAGAATACAGAAATCACGCGGATGCTGGTTTCATTATGCGCAGTCGATAGTGAAACGGCTCCAGAAAGTCGGATTGAAGCAACCATACGGACACGACGCCAACGTGCAGAGCACTGTTTACTGCTTACTGGGTTTACCGGTGCTGCCGCCAGCAGATATCGACGACGCATTGGCTGATGTCACGGAAGCAGTCAACAGCAGCAGCCAGTTCGCCGGTCAGTTACTGCAGCTGACTGGCTACGTCAACCGACAGTGGATAGAGAAGACAACCATCGGACCAAGTCGACTCAGTGTTCGTAACAACACAGTTCGCACAAACAACGTCGTCGAAAGCTATCACTCTGCTCTGGGAAGACGCATCAAAGTCAGTCATCCAAATTTCTTCACATTCCTCGCCCACTTACAACGAGCGACGACAGACTACATGAACGACCTCGAGCGAGTTACCAACGGGCTGAACATTCGTCGACCGAAGAAGAAGTCGAACATCCGAAACGACGCGCGCATCAAGTCTTGCATAGAACGTTACGACTGCGGCCGCTACAGTCGTCTACAGTTCTTGCAAGCAGTCAGTCACAGTCTCGGAGCTCACACTGATGCTCTGAATGACGTGACAAGCGACGAAGATGAAT
>Ga0209367_1003925_pt1 | contig 20369 bp, 15 predicted proteins | sample WorMetLIZISLAND2_FD_187412 | JGI IMG/M metagenome (GOLD analysis project Ga0209367, IMG submission 187412) | Marine gutless worms symbiont microbial communities from Max Planck institute for Marine Microbiology, Germany - Olavius geniculatus... ...
AGTCTCATTTTATATTTAGCATCTAGCCGTACTTTGTAGTTTATTTGCTGCTCAGTTTGTGTTGCTTTTTGCGTTTTTATTGTCGTTCCTTTTCTTTTTTTTCTGTACCTCGTGTACGATTAAATAATAAATATATAAATATAAAATGGAGAACACGCGCTGGTCAGATAGGCCCAACAACACCGACAACTGTCCACCATGCCCGTCGAGAGGGTGGGGTAGGAAGGTTAACTACGCCGGGCCCCACGACGTTTGGGGGCCCCGCCATCGGCCAGAAATATAAAATACGCCAGAATGTATTATTTTGAAAAGAAAAATTCGAAAATTTTCTCCCCAGAGAGCCCCCGTGAAAATGTTTGGGGGCCCCGCGAGAATGTTTCTCCTGGCCCCGCTGTGGCTCTCGACGAGCCTGCTGTACATAAAGCACAAAAATAAAAGCTCAAAGCCAGTGGTTGAAGTGGCAGCTGTTTGTAAAAAGGAGCTCACGTCGAGGCGCCCAAAGTGCCGAGAACGAAACGCCGTAGGCGTCGAGGGGGTGCGGAATGGCGAGTTGTACCCCTCCCTATCCGACTGACAGCTTGTCCGCCAATTTACATCATAGCAAAACAAGTATCATCCATACCATATCATATCATATTATAATAATATCATAACTATCATGTGATAAGAGATAAGACATCAGAAAGTGACAGTAGAAACCTTAGTTTCGAGCCGATCCATAACGTTGAGTAAATGCGCAGCTGCAGTGCCACCTTGATTAAGCGTTTTTGAAGTTTTTCTTGGCGGAAATTGCCCGTACGGTATGAGGAAAGTTGGAATCTTCTTTTTCTTCTTTTTCCTCTTCCTCTTCCTTTTTCTTTTCCTCCTTTTCCTTCTCCTTTTCTTTGCATACGACTTTCGACGTCCAGTTAGATTAAGAATGATATGACTTAGGTAAGGCCTCGACGAAGGTCGTAACCGTCGACCAGTTTTCTTGCGTCTTCTCATTTTTCTCCGCCTTCTCCCAAACTTTTTACGTCCCATTTTTCTTCGTTTTTTCATCATCTTTCGGCGACGTTTCTTAAATTTCCGACGTCGCTTCTTTTTCTTCTTTCTTCGTTTTCTCTTTCTTTTCGACTTGCGCAATTTACGTTTTTTCTTCTTCTTATCTTTCTTTCGTTTGCGTTTCTTTCGGCGTTTTCCAAGCCTTTTCTTCTTCTTCTTCTTCATCTTCTTCTTTTTCCTCTTTTTCTTCTTTTTCTTCCGTTTTCGCTTCTTCTTTTTCTTCTTTTTCTTATTTTTCTTTCGTTTACGACGCCTCTTGCGTTTTCCTGCGGCCCTCACTGGCCGTGATAGCGAGTGCGTCATTGTCGGTAAACGCGGAACGACAATAAGGTGACTTGAGTTCACAACAGTGGACACGTGACTACTGCCGACCTTTGCCGTCGGAATAACCTCTTTCTGTCTCCTCGCCGCAAAACGACCATCGTCACTGATCTCTGCAATGTACATCTATAATTCTACGTGATGCGACTGCTAACGTGACACACACTGCGACACACGCAGTGCCAAGGGCACAGAATTTTGCAGGCAGCATTTATATTCTGAAGACAATTTTAAAGCAATTGCTGCTATCCTTGAACTTATGCCAAGAATTCTATTTCTAACACGTTAGAAGAACGCCACAAACAGTAATCAATCTAGCAATATATTCCTTTGGCATAACTAAGAGTGTATGTATAAGCCTATATGCCTAATAGACTTATCATACCTCATAGTACCTAGAGCAGCCATACGGTGTACGGAATAATTCTCCCATGCAAACGACACTGTAAACCTATCCCTATACAACAACCTGCAGATGCATGAAATCTTGACTTGACGCGCAGTAGCTAGATAATTTCGTTATCACGTGATGGGGTCTATGAGAAAGAAGCTTAGGGCTAAAAGTAATTGTATTTCATCGTAATAAATTTATTACATGATGCTGCTTTGTGTTAAAACATACGTTTCTTTAGTACACATTATTTGTTTTGCTTAAGCACATGCAAAATAAACAAGTTACTAAAATGCAAGACTACAGTATTTCAGACTGCAGTGTACATGTATGCAGTGTACAGACCAAGACTGAAATTTATAAAGCAAATAAAAAGATACCAATAAGCTCCTTCCGTGATGCATTCGCGTATTCAATCTCGCTAGCAAAAGCAAAAGACAAAATTGCAGTAAGCGCAACGACAACGACAACAACAACAACAACAACAAAAAATGTTTTTAATATTACCATGATAACAAAATGATATCTCATTCTATACAGAAACACATGACATTTGTTTACTTTTTGGAACTGCGTCATTAAATGACGTCATATGACGTAATAACTTAAGAAGTGTTGGGCCTATACGTTAAATTAATTTAAAGCTGCTATTTTGCATCACTGAAGTTGTACCAAAGATTATTTTCTATAATCTTTGGTTATACGTAATTTCGGAAATCTAACAGTTAAATCGCAATTTTTCATTGAAATTTGGGAAATAAATCCGACGGTTTATGGCACAAAGATGTTTACTTGTTTTATGAAATAAATTAAAATTATCATTTATCAATAAATAATTATTAATCACATAAATAAATAACATTAAAATTCAAATATAAATTTAAATTTAATTTAAATAGTCTATATAGCATCATACATATTCATCATCATTCTCATCATTATCAGGCGTAAACAGCAAAGGTCCGTTAACGACGACGACCCATGATGATCAAGATGACCACGCTCAACTACAGTCTCTGACAGGCGTCTTTAGCGCGTGTATAATTATGTACTGTGGAATCATCACAATTAAATCACGTACTAGACGTATTAGCTGCTAATTCTCAATCTCAAATTTTCTCATCGGTTAAACTTATTGTTTGATGAACATAACGCATTAAAATTTAAATTTTTGAACTATAAAATCACTTGTCTAATGAATTGGATTTCCTTGTTGTTGATGACGATAATCGATGTTGAGTGAATGACTACCGGTAGTCGGTATCAGAGTAAAATTGGGATTGGCCCAGCTCTACTTAACCCAACTCAGTCAGTCAAGCGGATGTAAACAAACGATATAGGCATTAGCCACAGATATATAATTTATTCACTTTCAGTGGTAATGCCACAGATATAACTGAAAGTGAATAAATTGGCCTACTAGTGTATTTTGGTGATTTATTGATTATGCGATGACTTCATTGTACCCAAGTTTAGCAGCTAATCAGCCAGGAGAAGAAATGGAGATGCAGAATTATGCGGAGAGCGGTAAGTTTTTTGTTGTTGTTTCTACGTTTTATGGCCTGGACCCGCAAGAGAATCTAAAATATGGCAGTATACCTTACCATACTAATCCATAGCTGGAGCCTGGATTACAGAAGAACTGCTGCATCAGTATGCAACACATTGCGTCGCTGTGCATAGATTGCTGCTTTGCTGGTGTTAGGATGGGATTTTGGGTTATGCAAAGATTTTACTTGGAAATATGCACTTCATTTTGATGCAAAATATGCATGAAAGTATGCTGAATATGTTGAAGTATGCAACAAAGTGTGAGACATATATACAGTATACATGCATTTGTCGTATTGCTCCTATGTGGCATATATGTATACATTTGTATGTCGCAGTAATTACGATACAAAACAAAGTGCAAAAAATTATTTAACCGGTGTTGGAGTTGCAGAAAATGCACAGAATTGTTAAATAATAATTTTGGCAGTAGATCTGTGATCACATTATTAATATGGGAAAAATGCTAGTAGTTGGTGGGTAGGCACATTATTGGGTAGATAGACAATATTTCTGGTAGATAAGAGGGTCCTTGAACCATGCCACGACACTGTCGAAGATAGAAGATATTTTAAAGTAATAGATAAAGAAGATTTCATGGTACTGTACAAAACATACATACTTAGAATATTGTGTACAAGTATGGTTACCACATCTGAAGAAAGACATCGACAGTTTAGAAAGAATCCAGCGAAGAGTGATGAAGTTGGTCAAAGGATTCAAATTGAAAACCTACAAGGAATGGTTGAGGATACTTGGATTACACTTATTACAGCAACGAAGACTTAGAGGTAATCTTATCGAAATCTATGAAATTACGACTGGTAAGGAACATGTTGACAGGCAGATATTCTTTCAGTTGGCCACAGACTCACATGGTGTACGTGGACATCAATTGAAATTATTTATGCCTAGCTGTTCAACAACTGCTAGCAAAACATTTTTTAGTTCCAGAGTTATTGGAAGCTAGAATAGTTTAACACAACATGTAATCGAGACTCCATCAGTGAATGCTTTCAAAAACAGATTGGACAGACACTGGTCAGATACGGGCATATAAAGCGAAAGCTACAGAGCTCATCATCATCAAGTACAAGTACAAGTACTGTCACTTATTTAAATCTTGCTTAATTCGGAGTCCAGCTCCAAAGTGTGCGATTTCAGTTTAGGCCACAATTTGCGCAACGCTATTCTGCTTATTTAGTGTGAGTTGCAGCTGCATATGAAAACGTGTGCAAGTATGCAAATCTTCCCATTTTCTGCATTATGTGCACTCGGAAATGCCATTATTTAGGCTGTAAATTTTTTTGCCACATAAACTTGAAAACTTTGCAGATTGATTGTGGCAAACAGTGAAGAATTTGTGGCTGTCAACTTAGGTGAGGGCCATGCAAGTACAATTAGGATAAAAAATGTTTACAGTTTATAAAACTATGAAGGGCGTTATGAGTCACAGACTGAAAACAGCAAAATTGTTTTGGGACTGAATATTATTATTCATCAAAATCCAAAATGAACTGTGCCATTATTTGTCCATCTACCTGCCTCATTGTCCTAATACTGAGTCACCTGCTTTGAGAGGAGAGAAACAGTAGTAAAAGTTTTATAGTCAGTCGTACACTGGCTCTCGATTGGCACCGAATTCAATGACCTTGAATGCCAAAATAGGGGGTTTTATGGATTTTTTTGGCAATTTTTTGCTGCGACACAAATCTATATCATTCACAAGGTGGCACCACAGAAATATCGTTATGCGATTCAGATAGATAATTTGGTATTTGTATATTAACTTAACGTGAACACTCCAGTTTTCAGCTAAACTACTGAACTGGAACTGGTGTAGGATTTCGCGCATCTCGTGAGCATTAGCTCAAATTTCTTGTTTTGCATATAGTCGGTCAACAGTTCGTATTCTTGATCTTGATCTCAAGCGAGTGAAAACTGTTGACAGATTTTTGTGTTGTGTTGTTTTGGTATGTGTGTAGGCCTATTTGTACTGTGTTAATCATTGCACTGACGTTTGCTTTTTTACCGTTTTTAATTGTCAGCAATTTGTGAATTAAACTGATAAGAGCTTTTTATCTGTGTAGCCACTGGTGCTGGACTGCTGGCAAATTTAATGCAGCCGAGATTGTGAAGATGTCCTGCTGGGATCTCAGCCAGTCAGGCTGTGATGCCCCTCACTGTGTTGTGTTGTGTTGCCCAGAATGGATCCTGCAGATAAGACTGCTAGTCATATTTCAGCTGCCCGGTTATAGCTACAGCTGCTGCTGTGTGGGATTCAAGTGGATTGGTGTGTGGGTGGGTTGATTATTTTCCTGTGTGTTTATTTATTCTCTGACAGGCAGTCACACACACCACAGTAACTCCTGTTTCATGGTTATATGATCTGTCGTTTGTTGTTGGTGGCTGATGTGCTCTGCAAATGTGGTGGAATAAGCAGCACTGAGTCTTAATGGGGAAAAATGTTTAACTTTTAGCAATCAAATGTGTTGGTATTCTAGATAAACACTGGCGCTAACTGTGTGTATTTTGTTTAGGACCGGCGGAAATTGATATGGCTGATGATACTCCTAGCAAAGTCAGTTTCTTGTTCTTTAATTGTTGTTATAAACTCTAGACTGTCATGTTTAATTATGTTAATGATGTACAGTTTTTTGAAAAATTTTATTGCTGTTGTATTGGTTTTGCATATGTAGTACCACTGACAGTGAGCAATAGCAAATGATTCTGTGTCATCGAATTTGGAGTTTTATTGTTTTATGTTTTATTTGGCAGCAGCTGTTGAATTCTCTCTACTTCAGAGATGGTAAACGCAGAATCGACTTTGTTCTTGTCGTGCATTCAGACAGCAGTTCGAACGTTTATCGTGAAACTTTTGAAAAAAATCTTGAAAAAGAAGGATTGGAATTGGAATATGAACCAGCAGGGGTATTTATGAAAATACTTACATATATTGTTTTTTTTTAGCTAAGTCACAGTAGTATCAGTCTCCATGTGATATTTAGATTACTTTTTATTGATTATTACAATACAACAGAACATGTGCTTGCTATAGTGGTTAGACTTTGTATCATCGTTTAGTCTGCAGTTTTCATTTATTTTTTGTTTTTGTTTTTTTTGTGTGTGTGTGCTGTTCTTTTTGTCCATCAAATGCAGTTAATTTTCGAGAGAAACTTAACTTTGAAACATGCTATTATGGATATTAAACCCTGTATGCACCCAGCACTAGCATACTATTTTAACAGTTATTTTTCAGTTGAGCTTGGCAACTTGAGGTTAGCAGAATTTGCTATTCTGACCCTATTGGTTTTATTCTCACCACCACTTGATACAGGATGTAACTTTTCGTAGTTTTTTTCAATAGTTTTTAAATGTTATTCGAAGAGAAACCTATTTTGTCTGAGTAAACTTACTGTGGCATTTCATCGCATATTTTCTTTTGGCTTAGGCGTTTTGATTATGCAGTTTTACAAGTGCTATATTTTTTTATGAAACACAATGCCAGTATGTGATTGAATCGAGTTGAATTGAATAAATCATGTTATCAAATTATGTGCAGTAGTCTATTGAGGTACTGTCAGCTAACAAAATTGGTCTAAAGTTTTTTCAAAGTTGCAAGCGTGTTGAAGCATTTACAGTTTACATTGTACAAAGTTTGACAGTTTCATCTCACCTCATGCACACAGTACAATGTCTTGCTGGCATATATATGATGGTGTAATGATTTGTGACTGTTTTGAACTGTTAGCTTTGTCATCCACAGTGTCCAAATGTGCTGCGTGTAAGCTTATTTGTGATTGTAAGTTTTATTTACAATTGCATTTGTGCAGTCAAAGGACAGCAGCCGTCAGTTTGTGAAGGTTCATGCTCCGTGGGATGTCCTCACTCGCATTGCTGAACTTATTCCGTTGAAAATGCCCATCAAGGTTTGCTACTTGAAATTGTACTTGCCTTTTGATAGTAGGTGTAATTTATTGTGGTCTGTGCTCAGTATAAAGAAAACTATTTTAATATGTGGTCATTAGAACAAATTATTGCCAGTAGTGTAGTATATAGTGTGATTTGTTTATTGTACCTCATATTAGCAGGAATAGTAAATGATGTATGATATATTGAATATGATATGATTTACTGCTCTTTTTGGTATATGTTCAACTGGCATACTGTTTAAGAGGTAGGCCAGACCAAGTCCCCAGAAGAAAATATATAGTGACTCTTGTTTTTGGGTGCCTTACCACTATCACTAGTTTACTACTGCATGTGAATGCAAAAATTCAATTGTGTGCTTGTTATTAACTGGAGTGTAGCAAGCTTAGTCTTCTGTGGAGAATTAAACATAATTTTGCGAATAAAGAACTTGATAAAGGAAGCTAAGTGATAATCCTGAAAATCTGTCAAATATTCCAGTAATCTTTGATAGTTGATTATGATTTAATAAAGTACTGATTAATTTTTGAGCTATGTATGTCATTTTGAATCAGATAAAGTGGTCTTTCTTATAGTTAACTCAGGTGTAAAGGTATTATTGTTCATTGTTAAGAAAAGCTGCCACAATAATCACTCAAAATGAAAGTTTTGTTCCTTTAACTGTTACAGTGATTACATTGTATCTTTTGAGTGAAGCCACTACCATATGTTATAACATATATATTTTTGTTGTCAGGAGTATGACATACCGGAGCCGGAGATTGCGTGGTGCTTGGCATCTTGTTCCAACCCATTTGATATTGATCCCGAGATTCTGACACCAGTGGATGACTACTTTACTGCTGACTTCAGTCGTGAGAGGATAAAAATGTTGGTTACCTAAAAGATATGTTGATATTGGTTTTACATCGAGATATATATTTTCTGTTTACTAGTAATTGCTTATTTTGCATTTGGAGACAGAGTTCTTATAAAAGTGCTTTATAGTACATGGTACTGGAAAGAGTTGCATGTTAATAGAACATTTGAGCCCAGCCACAATATTGTTTTTTTTTGCAGTAATAGACATACTTGTTTATTAATAAACCAGGGTATTCCAGGTATTTGGATAGTCGTTCGATGCTTGAGTTGTCATGCTTCAAGTGAAACGGCATTTTAGTTAATGATGTTGGATAGCCAGATGGCATTCTCATTATTCAGTAATGCTAATGTGGCCTGCTGATAACAGTAGTCATTCATCAGTAAATATTGCTGGTCTGTTTAGGTTCATCATCAAAGATCGTGACACATTTTTCACACCAGCCCAGCGCAGCATGATAGCGCATGAAGTTTTGATGAGAACAAGATTTGATGACAGTGTTTCTACCAAATTTGGTTGGTGATTTTGCTGTTTTTGCTGTTTAGCCAATAGCTGTATTAGGTCATGATTACATGTAAAATAAATAATGTTTGCAGTACTGGTAATTTTGTCAATGCACAGCTTGTCATTGAATTCCAGAACTAATAGCTAAAACTTTAGTTTTGATTATTGCTATTGCAACATCATACTTGCTGCTTGCAGTAAATGCATTAAAATGGATTTTTGATTTTGGTTGTTGTTACATTAAAATAGTGGTAATTATTTCCGCTTTAATGTTTTTCGACCTGTAATGTTTTTTTTCTGAAAAGTATCAGAAAAACAATAGTAAGTGCAGAGCAGTTACATAAATTGCCGCAGTCATTTAGTTGGGCAAATGCTGTGGATGTGTATTTTTGCAGGCATTGACAAGCTGATAAAAGAAGGCGTCTATCAGTCTGCTTATCCATTGCATGAAGTGAGCTTGGTTTCATTTATATTGGACTATTGCTGTTATTGCTGTTAACTGTGTCTAGACATAATATCATATTTGAAAGTGATTGTCATGTGTTTGGCCAACTGATGCCTCAAATGAATATAATGCATTATCATTATTAAGTGGATTTAATTTTTCTGTGCTGTAAATGCATATTAGCTCTTCCGTGTATTGACCACTTTGGTTGGGTATCGTCCAGCATCTAAAACATTCTGCTTCAACAGTTTCCATCGGTCTGATTTTGGGGATCACCTTACACTCGGAAATAAGCTGGAAAGGTAGACCAGTCGAACAAAGCTGGAAGGAAATTAGGTGAACATTAATGTGCATTATTGTGCATTTCAGGGACCATATTCGAGTGAACATTCTATCTTGACAACTGGTCCTCTGAATGATCGTCATGTAAGTGCATTGCAGTAATTTGTTCACATACAGAGCATGATTTGGAATATGTATGCTTGGTTGATTGTATGTATGTTTTTCACAGCATTCTGCCATTACAAATGCATTAGGAATTTTGCCTATCTATTCACACTTATCATGCAGAATATATCAGTGTTTCATTCATGTAGTCACATACCGTGCCATAGTTTTTTGCTGAGTATCCACAAAATGCTTGAGCAAAAGCACAAGTAGGAACTCTTATCGTATCTATGACATTTTTACGATTATTGACGAATGTATGGCTGTTATTTTCCATTGATATGTTTCTTAATTGATACAAGGCAGTTTAGGGTTACATGGTTCCTACGGTCAGGGAAAGTCAGGGAAAATCAAAGTACCATGGTGCAAAAGTTAACAAAAATGCAGAAAAAAAACTTGAACTGTTGTATGCAGACTGCATACAATAGTTCAAAATTTTTTCTGCTCGCTTTGCTTGCAGATTACTTCTGTGTCCACTTTTGAATTTGTTCCTTCGCTCTTGTTTTTAGTGTGATTAAAAGTGATTGAAAACCGACATTGGTATTTCGCTTGAACAGATTAGTCAAGGAAAACGATTCATTTTGTCCTGGAAAGTCAGGGAAAATGAATTCTGCAAAGTAGTAGGGACCATGGGTTATCTGCTGTTCTTTTGCACATGTCATAACCAGTTCTAAATGATATTTATGAACAAACATTATTGAGCATTGAGTGTATTTGTCTGCATTATGACTGAATGTGCAGCTGTTGTGATTGAGTGTGTGCTGTTGTAACATGCAGCTGTTATATGAAGTGTGGGCATCACCGAAGTCTTGGTATAAACTGCAGCCGTTGGATCACATCAGGTGAGGTTGTCACGGCTCATCTGTTTATTTTTTGTGCAGTTTATTGTTGCGAGTATAGACATTTGAATGCATACAATGTAAGGATGTTTGAGGAATAATTATGTTGACTCCACTTAAGTTGACTTATTGAAGCTGTGCCAGACTTACTGTTTGTACGTCTGTCCAATTTCAGTGAAATTTGGTGTGCCGGTAAAAGTTGATGAGTGATACATGATGGTATGCCAGCCATATGACTAAGTCTAAGGTCAAGATCACAAGATCAAGGTCACAAGATTTTGAATCTTATAAATTCTTTTGTTTTCACCATCTTGTCTCTTCCGCCATTTATGTGGGAGCTGGCAAATGGCTATTGATTCTTAAAACTAGGGCAGGATGCAGTATCTGAATTTGATTAGGTCACATTTGTTGTGATATTTGTCCTAGTTTTTGTCTTCTGTTACTAAAGTTCACTAAGTTTTACACACTGTTATGGAACCAGGATGGAGTTGTCTAGCATTGGTCCCACTTGGAGCTAATTTATGTGTGTTGTGTTTTGTTTCTGACAGGCAGTACTTTGGTGACAAAGTTGCGATCTACTTCTCATGGCTTGGCTACTATACATACATGCTATTCCCGGCAGCTCTTGTTGGCTTCATCGTGTTCTTGTATGGTCTCGTGACATTGTTTACCGATGTGCCAAGGTGGGCTTTGTGAACACTGTCATATTCATACTGCTTGCAGTTGTTTTTTAGAATCATGAATCATTTTTTACTGTGGAGTTTTAGAATTAATGATAGTAATAGTAGATTTACAATTTTTACTTAAGAGGTGAAATGTCACTCTTTAGTAGTAAGTTATGAATTTGTCAATGATTTGTGAGTGTGTAATGGTTTGTAATTCTGCATTGTTTTGATGCTGTTAGCCGGGAAAGAGGAAAGACATTTAGCTTGGCATCTGGCCTGCATACCAGTTCTCGAGAGTTTACTTTGGGGCACTGGCCTAGCATGGAATAACTCTGAAAAAATGGCCTCGTAAGCAAAAGAAAACGAGCATGCATGTTTGTGCGTGTTTGCGATTGTTTACGCTGCAGCAAGGAAATATGTGACAGAGATGGACCCGGCAGTTTTGTGATGTGTCCGCTGTGTGATAAGAACTGTCCATACTGGCGTCTGTGGAGCAACTGTTTGTACTCGCGGCTCACCTACGTCTTTGAGAACTACGCAACTGCTCTCTTTGCTGCGTTCATGGCTGTTTGGTGTTAGTTATCGTTTTGATTATTGTGTATTGCACACAGCTTTCATTTATTGAATATTCCTTTATAATTGTTTTTTTTTTAAATTTTCCACACTTGTTCATATTTAATCAATATAAGGAAGTACTGAATGTTTATGGCTTTTTGATGTCTGGTATTAGAATGGAGTTGTTAGTGCTTTTATTTGTATGTTTACTACATTTGAAAAGAAAGTTGCATCGACAATTGTATGACATGCATTGTAGATCGTCATTTTATGTTACATTATTTTGTTGATATTGTGTCACTGTCAGCATCAGTAGTGAAGTTCGTATGACACAATTTCATGCTGCATAGATATTCAGCTGATTACACTGGTATCTTGTAAAAAGTTTTTGCGATTGTCAGCTAATTGTTGTCTGCGTGGTGCTGTAGCAACTGCATTTCTTGAGTTCTGGAAGCGTCGTGAAGCAGTGCATCAGTACGACTGGGACATTACGCCGGCTGATGACATTGAGCGTGTTCGTCCACAGTTTGAAGTCCGAGTCAAGTATCGCAAGATCAACCCTATCACTCAGGTCTCACTTGCTCCATTCTTTTAAGCATAGAAGTAAAGTAAGTAAAACATAGATTTGTATTTGTATATAAAACCCTCCAATCCACTGATCAAACTACAGAAAAGGCTAAACAAGATTGTTTTAAGAAAGTGTCTGAGACTGTCAAAACTGGTTAGTGTCAGGCATACAGTGAGAAAGGTTGGCATCGCAGTCAGTCAGAATGTTGTCTGATACAGTGTAAGATGTTGTTGTAAGTCTTATATTTTACATATCACTAGCAGTTTTATAACCTCAGTGTGCTAATGCTGTTGCTTGGTTGACAAGAATGGTGTTAAAAGCTTAAAAAGGTGAAAAGTTTGCTCCACTCTTCCAACGCTTCTTCACTTTTTGGGAGCCAACCCTGCTTGAAGTAACTTCTTTGTAATATATTTGCTATCTGGCCTAATGAAATGCAGCAGTTGTAGCAAGAGATGGCATTGTAGTATGGATTTTGTGTTATATATATTGTTCCACATAAAGAAGCAGAAAGTACATGCTTTATGTAAATCAGGCAGTCAGACATTTTCTTAAATGATCAGCCATGAAATATGGTCATGTTGAGCGCTCGGATAAAGCTCAGTCTGATTTTCAAATATCTGCCAATAACATCTGTGGCTAGTTCATTCACATTACAGATCTATAGGTTGTGCATTTATGTTGGAGCTGGAATGAGTAGAGAGTGAAAATGTCTCTCAAGGTGACAGAAAGTTATATTCAACTTTACATGAGCAAAACGTTTTTCTGTGTGTTTTTATGACAGCTAGCCCGGCATACAGTACTGTATGTTCATATTTAGTTTAGTTCCATAGTTAGTTGAATTTCTACTAATAGTGAGTTAATATTATTACGCATTTTTTCAGAGAGATGTGGGTCTTATTGTTACGTGGTGTGGTTCTCTAATCAGTGATGTCTCTATGATTTTAGAATTGTGCACTATTGCACAGATATTATTTGCATAAGATAATGTGATATGCACAAGAATTTTGTGTGTCTGTATATGCTAGGAGGAAGAACCGTACATACCATGGTGGAACAAGGCTCCTCGACTTTTCACTTCTTTTACTGTCGTACTTTTCATGGTATGATAGCTCTTTCTACTTGGTATGTAACACGACAGGTTGACAGTCAAACGATTGGCTTCAAGAAGACAGTATTTGTTGACGTGTTTAACATAAACATAGGATAAGCTATTTGATAAATAAAATACTGTATACTGTTCATTGGGAAGGGTATTTCCATCTGGTCGTGGTTCAGTAATTCTCAGAAGTTCACTCTTGGTACGTTGTGAAAGAATGTGATATAAAAATAATAGTCAACACCTTTGATAGGACAACATGCACGTGAGATGAGATCTAAAAGCTGCTTGTTGTAATATTTTGTTTCATAAATTGTAATTTGTAGCTACAGATGGACGTAAGAGTTAAAGATTAAAGGTTGAAGTTCATGTATAGCTTTTTATGTGAAACCCATCACAGAGCTATAGGAGTGTCACCAGCCATATGGGATCACACAGTGTTACTGGACACTCAACAAAGGTTGATGTGCTCTGTCTTAACCCCAGGCAAGCAGGTCAGTACTTGATCAAACTCGACTGAAGGATTGAAGGCTGAGTTGATTTTGGTGTTGGTTAAGTATCGAGATGGTTTACTTGTCTGCAGACAGCCACCCATCTAAATAATCGTTTGATCACCGGGGCAGCACTGCCAGCCAAACTCAACGTCTTCGACACAGCCTTCCACTTACCAGCATCCTTTGCGATCTAAATGCTACACAACGAAACGAATACAAATCATAGGCTACAAATAAAGTAAATGAATGCAAATAAATCGCACTCATCACTAACGTTATCAAGTAATAAACACCCAGCAATTTAATATCATTTACAAACGAATCACATCGACAGCGAAACACTACGGCGGTTGTTCACCACTGTGAAATAGCATAGCTCATCGCATGATGAAATGCCACATCGTACCTCGGCGCAAACCATGCTGGTTTTATGGCGGCTGTGTCGAAGATGACGCTTTCCATAACAGAGTGAGCTTGCAGTCGAGTATCTAGAATTTTTTAATGTATATATTTGTGCGTTTGATAGTGACCCGACTGGGACTCACTCATGATGTTCTGATCGTAGGTCTAACATCATTGTGCTTCGTGTCACCAGGTGTACTGTGTGTATATGTATAGGTCTGCTGTGTGCTGGCCGTTGTGTTTGGGGTCATCATGTATCGCGTCATTCTGCTGTCAATTCTCTTTGTTTCACGAGATGAAATTGTTAACAAGTTCGCCAAGATTGTCACCAGTGCAACGGCTGCATTCATCAATCTCGTTGCCATTATCATTCTCAATCGTGTTAGTTGTCACTATTCATATAGTCTAGTATTTTGTAATATGAGCGATATGTCACAGTTTCTTGGTGCTTTAAATTGGCGCAACACTATCAATATGCTTGTTAATGTTAAGGCAAACAGTGCTATTGAGTATCTGTGTGTGTAGTATCACAGGCTGAACGGTATTTCAAGCCATGTGTTAACGGCGACTTCTCTTTCTTATGGGAATAGTAAAGAATGGTGAAGGGCACAGCATATGATAAATTTGCTACATATGATTGGTCAAAACTTTCATCATTACCAAGCAGTATTACTTGGTTTCAACCATCAGATGGTGATGCTCCACAGTTATGAAGCCTACTACTGGGTGTATGTCTGCGTCAGCTGTGGGCTGACTGCACTGCCTAGGGACTGGAACCAGCTCTGGACCCTAAGCTTGTTAATTGAGTGTGGCATTCTGCCTTTACCTACCGCTAAACCCTGTAACATTTTTGCCAAAAAGGAGTTGAAAATAGTCGGATTTTTTGAACATCCCTCATGTGCTGTGCAAGCTGAAAGACTGGGGCGTTTCACCTTTCACTGGAAACATGAGATCTGTCATTGAAGTGCACTTGTTTCTAATGTTCTGTTGTTATTGTGTCTCGTTGTAGTTGTATGAGCGGCTTGCACTTTGGCTGACAAAACTTGGTAAGTGTGACATATATTTCTTGCACAATCATTACTACGAAGTATTGTATTACAGTTTGTTAGCTGTTGTATTTACAGCGGAAGTTAGCAGTCATTTGCTGTTATTTTTTTTACAGATTATCGCATTTCAGCTACAGTTTTTGCTATAACTATCTATTAAAGAATACTCTGTAGTGTGTGGTTATTTAACTTTGGGAGATCTGATCATTCATTGCTGTTGAAAGTAAAGATAGGTTAAATATCTTAGTAGGTTGTGTGAAAAGTTTCGTGTGTGTGTGTGGCAGAGTTTCCACGAACTGTGTCGGAGTTTGAGAACAGTTTCATCTTCAAAATGTTCATCTTCCAGTTTCTGAACTTCTACACGTCCATCTTTTACATTGCTTTCTTCAAGGGCAAGTGAGTAACATTACTGTTAACAGGCGTTTGATGCATGTTTTTAGCCATCATTGTTACCTTTTTACAGTGCATCAGAGGCTCCGTGTGGACAAGTTCAGTTGATTAGGTGAGTTTGTGATTAGAAATAATGGTTTTTTTTCAACGTGCAATATCTTGCAAACTGCAGCAAATCGGAACTTATGGGTTATAGAGTTATTGTTTTGTCTTGTAACCTATGAAGTTTGCTGCAAACTGAACGTAATTTGGCCCCCCACCCTCCAATAGACAGCATTATGAGATTGATGACTGTCTGGAGGATAACACAGAATATTATTAGCACTGCCATTATCATAGCATGTGCACAGTTATAATCGGCAGTTCTTACAATTTTAGGTTTAAGTTGTTTTTTGTGTTTTGTGTTTCATAAAGGTTAAACTTTCTATAAAGGTTAAATTTTGTGTTTCATTGTTATGTGCATGTGCAATTCTGTTTGCAAAGGCCATCCCCGAAATGACCTATACACTGTTAGGTGGGATGTTAAACCCTACTCACTCACTCACTGAATGTAATTTGGTTCCATTTTAGTTTGGAACCGTGAGATGTCAGTTAAACAAGGTCTGCAAGAGTCATGTATAATGTGATGGAAATATACAAAGTTGTGTCTGGTTTGACTGAATTTCTTCCTGTCACTCACGTAGACTTGGCGGACGTCCTGGTAACTATGATTATCGGCTTGGATTCCGTGCTGAGGAGGTGAGCAATATGTAGCTAGCATGTGGCAAGCACTGTTTGTTTGTTGTGTTTATTTATAGCATTATGTTGCTGTTATTGTGTTTGCATTTTGCCATCATGCATGTTATTTGTTGCTCCATCTGCATGGTCGTGTTGTTGCTTTATGTTAATGATGGATCTATTTGCTGATCTCCAGTTATTGTATAAATCTATTTTTGTGCATTGGAAATGGCTGGAAAATGAAATCAATTTTTCTTATTTACACTTTTTTCAAACAAAGTTCTTACAATTTTAGGTTCAGCTTATATTTTTTCCGCATTTTGTGTTTTGTGTTTCTGTAAAGGTTGAACTTACTGTTCCGTTATTATGTGTTTGTGTGCATTCCGCCTGGAAAGGCCGTCCCTGAAATGACCTAGACTGTGTCGGGTGGGACGTTAAACCCTACTCACTCACTCACTGCTTTAATTCCAGCCGTGCATGCTGGTACTGGATTTGCCTACCTCGAAGGGATAGAAGGCTGAGTTGACCTGGGTACTTGCAAGATACATACCAAGATAGTTTAGCTGTTCAAAGATGGTCACTTATCCATGTACTAACTGTGCACAGAATATGGAACTGTGTTGATTGGATGCAGCATGTTAACCACCAGACGACATTGCTGCAGCACATTGTTGAGCATTGAAATGAAGTGTGACATGCTGGGGCTGTGGATGTGTGTGGTAGTGTGATCCTGCGGGGTGCCTCATTGAGCTGTGCATACAGCTTGGAGTTGTCATGGTCGGCAAACAGGCGCTCAATAACTTCAAGGAACTTATGCTGCCGTGAGTCCATTATCGATTTAATCGAGTGAGAACTGACATTGTTTAATCTGAAGTGGTGTAATGTTGTGATACTCCTACTACTGAAGTTATGAAGCGTACTTAATTAACTTAGTAGTTATTCGTTACTTAGTATGGCAGTGAAATTGTGTGGGACATTGATAACAAGATCAAGATAGTTATTGATTAATTGAACATCTTTAGTTGTTAATTAGTGGATCGCTAAATTGTATTAATTTTGTTTCGATGTAGAAAGTAATTAGTGTATTAATTTACTGCAGTCTCGTAGTACTTTTAACAGTTAGTTTGCCGCAATTTTTTTACCATTGTGAACTGTGCTTGGTGTGGTATAATTGAGACGTATTGGTTTGTAGTAAAATTATGAACTGGCTTCGTCTGAGGAAGGCAACTCAGCCAGGGTCGGAGGAGAATGGTGAGTCTGGTCATCCGCAGTGGGATGCTGACTACAGACTGCAGGCATTCCCTGCAATGGGCATGTTTGAGGAGTACCTCGAGATGGGTCGGTTGTTATTTCTACATTACGTTTACAAGGGGTATATAGGAAGTTTATAGCTTTAGTAACACAGTTAACTGAAATGTGCATATGCAAATTATACAAACAGTGAGGTCATCATTGAAAATTTTCTGCTAGAGGTTTGTAGTGTGTTGCCTCGAAGCCGAAGACTGAGGGCGACACTTTACGAACCGATGGCAAAAAATTTTTAATGATGATTGATGACGCCAGTCACTATTTGTTTTGTTGTACCTCAAAACCAAAACAAAAAGTTTAAACAAAAATCATTTGTGCTATTTTACGCTCGCTTCGAGTGATGAAACAATCGTGATTCCTCACTGTCACCTGCTGTTGTGGGCAACAGTGAGGTAAACATGTCGCACACACGCACTGTCGCCTGCTGTCACTGTCGCCCGCAACAGCAAGCGACAGTGCGTATTTGTGACAGCCACGTGACGTGATTTGGATCAATCGCATGCGGTCCAAATTGCATGGAGGTATATTGCGTTGAGGTATAACAATATATTTTGTCAGTTGTCAGCATAGTCTCCTGGAACTAAAATGCACTTGGTCTGGCATTAACTACAAAACTCAGATTCCATTTTAGAATAACTGTTGATCTTAGTGTTACAGCCAGCCATTTGCTGTGCATATTTCGAGGAGCTTTTTAAAATTTTGTGGCCGGATATAGGTGGTTACTGGTTAGTACCGTCTAGCACTACATTTTTGCACAACTTATTATTTGGCTATAATTGGAATTCATGAAAATACACAAGTTTGCTGATGACAATGTTACTGCATGGCATGAAGGCCAGTTTCATCAGTTTCTTACTGCCAAGCTCCCAATATGTAGTCTTGTTGCCATTATATTATTATTATGAAAAATGCACAGCATTTCTCACTTTTTCTGCCTCTGCATTTATTGTTTTGGATCTCCAGTCCTCTATTTCCCATCCCTGCATTTTTATTGTGCCACATTTTTGTCTCACATATTCAGTCGCATCATCGTAGTAATGTTTGTGGTGCTACATGTGGTGTACTGTACAAGATGATAACATTGTATTTAATTGATTGCATTTGTATTAATGTGTGCTGGTATTTCAGTCATCCAGTATGGCTTTATCACCATATTCGTCGCTGCATTTCCTCTGGCTCCGTTGTTTGCACTGCTCAACAACATAATTGAAATACGTCTGGATGCTTACAAGCTGGTCACTCAGTTCAAACGTCCGGTCGCCAGCCGTGCCATTGACATTGGTCAGTATCAAGTCTTGCCCACTCACTTATTATGTGCTTGTACTTCACTAGCAATGCTGCATTTGTTTACTTTTTTATGTCTCCGCCAACGTAATAGGAGGCATTATGTTTCCAGGGTGTTCGTGCGTGCGTCCATGCATCAGTCCCGAACAAATATTGTTACCGTGATATCTTGGGTATTTGTAGATGGAATTTGACCATATTTTCACTACTAATGGATTTTGGGGCAAAGATGAAAATGTCAGATTTTGGGATCAAATATGCCCCAAAATGCCTTGTAGTTGTCACATGTTGGTTGAGGCATAAAAGTCGATGAAGTCGTAACCACTATCTAGTTTGATTATTTAGTTTATTTGAGGAGGAAAGTTAAAGGTTACATGACAGAATGTTACGATTGTATTTTTGATTAACTTTTTCCTGTGAACACTGTTTAGTTGCTAATTTCTGGAACATTTGTATATTTTTACCTGTCCCATTGCTATAGCATAGCATCGGACAGATTATAAAATCACTTGCGTCTGTCTGTCATTCTGTCAGTCTGTCTGTAAACACTCCTACAGCCTCAATTTTGATTTGATTTTGATGAAATTTTGCACAGTGATTTGGGGCTCGAAAGGTAAGATTGAGTTTGTTTGGGATAAAAATCTGATAACTCCTTCTCCTATTTTACCCTAATTTTTAAAAATTTGCATTACAGCCTATGGGGACTTCAAAGCTGTATAACTTGGTCCCCGTAAACGATAATTGCGCGCTGTGTTTACCTACACCCTATTTTCAGGGTCGGGCAATCTTAACGGTGTTATTTAAATTTATCCCCTATCAACCCCTGTTGCAATAGCAACCATTCAAATGTTGCAAGATTTTGCATTACAGCCAATGGAGATTTCAAAGCGGTATAACTCAGTCCCCATAAAAGATAATTGTGATAATTGCACGCTGTTTGCACCTACCCCCTATTTTCGGGTCCGGGCTATTTTATGATGTCGTTAAAATTTCTTTCCTGTCGACCCCTGTTGCCATGGCAATGAATTTTGGGACAAAATTGGCTAAAACTCGGCCCCCGTGAAATATAATTGCTAGCTGTTTTCACCTTTCCCTTTATTTTTGGGCCCAGGCTATTAGATATTGTCATTAAGTTTCTTGCCTGCCGACCCCTGTTGCCATGGCAACCAACTGGTATGGCATCCAACTGTTTTTATTAAAAGACAAAATTGGCTGCAGGTTCACAAGAGCGTCAAACACCGAAGCACAGCTTCTACACTGTGTCCCAAAAAAAACCCACCCCTGCTACCTTTTGCAATAACTCCAACAGCTCTGGTTCAATAGCAATAGATTTTGACAAAAATAATCGTTAGAGAATCAACACTTAATAGCATGTGTTACTTTGTGAGAAATTTTAAGAATAGAGTACCAGCTGAGGTTTTCCTGTGGCACCAACAGTAGAGGCAACTGCACTGCAGTACTCCAACGAACCAACAACGTCAGTTACGAAATCATTAAATGTTATAACGCCAAC
>Ga0209367_1003926_pt1 | contig 20368 bp, 6 predicted proteins | sample WorMetLIZISLAND2_FD_187412 | JGI IMG/M metagenome (GOLD analysis project Ga0209367, IMG submission 187412) | Marine gutless worms symbiont microbial communities from Max Planck institute for Marine Microbiology, Germany - Olavius geniculatus... ...
TTTGATGGACGATCAGTCGCTAATTGGCGATGGAAAAACGGTTATTGAGATGATCTCAGATCAAGTACCGAAGTTGATCGGAGATCAATTTGATCGGCCATCAAATGTGCATGGAAAAACCGGACCTAATAGGAAGTAGCATACATTGGCTTTCAAATGACATGAAAATTATTGATCTTGGATGACCTTAAAGGTCAGTAGGCCTACTGCTGCAGGAACAGTGTAAGCTGTAGCGCGTTTTTCCTAGCGACAGCTGGGTTTTTTGTTCCGCCTGTTTGATTTTTGCAGCGTAAACAAAGCTTTGACGTCGATATCAGACCTCGGTGATATGATGAAGCGTTATTACTAGGTTGATGCAAATGTGAGCCAACTTGCTAATGGGAACAGCCTAATGTCACGTTATGTCTGCTATAAACATGCAGATAGCTAGCTTATTTGGCAACACGTAACCAAGACAAAAAATTCACCAAAAATGAACTGAAAAAGAGAAACAGGTGAATAAAATAATTCGGTAAAAAGCAAAATTGCTGATCAGTGCTGCCCTATAGTTAATCTTAAGTATGCAAATGCACCTTATCAGATGGGGGATTTAACCTCCCCCAACACGTTACTGTCCCCTTTTCTTGAGTGGTCTGGGTCCCCATCTAACACAATGTGCTATTGGATCCCACAAATGTACCTGCAAAATAGCATGCAAATTCATCAAACGGTTTAAGCATTGTGCACGAGTGTGACACTCAGGCCATGTTGCCTATATAGACCTTGAAGCTGCCTTTGATTCAGTGGACCGCTTAGCACTGTGGAAAGCCCTACGTGCCATCATCAAGCGCATGCCCCGAGCTGGAGCGTAGCGGTTTCCACGCGATGCTTCCAGTGTTCTCGATCCTGGGCGTATTTCCAGGCCGAGTTGAGACCAAGATTATGAGGCTAGAGATCTGCTTCCAGGATACGTGTGAGTTAGCAGTATAATTACTTTTAATTACGACTGTTTACAGGTAACATGAAGAAGAAAAAGAAGAAGGAGGAAGCAAAGGAGGAAGTTTGCGATGAGGAGAGTGTTGGTAAGCTAGACCAGCATGCTTTGCAGTGCTGTTTCACCAGTCCATGCTTTATCGTTTTTCTCCACCAAAAAATCGGATTATCATTTAAATTTAAACATTTAGTTGTTACTGGTGTATTTTTGTCTGTCCGAGAACATGAAATTTGCTTCTTTATTTTTAGAAGCTTTGAGTGTTGACTTTTTTGTTTTTTGATTTCAGAAAAGAAAAACAGTTATGCTTTTGTGTCACAGTAGTATTCACATTTTTTAATTTTCGTAAATGCTATTTTTATGCATGTTTTATCTCCTTTGCTTTGCTTGCACGAAATCACGCTTTTCGTCAAATGCTTTTGGTCAAATGCTTATTCATACTTTTTAATTTGCTGATATGTTTTACTTAATAATCTAACTCGATTCTTTATACCATTCTCTTAGTTCAGCTTAAGTTTTGCACTTTTAGACTGCTTTGCTTGTTTTTATATTTATTAGAACTAAATATTTGGCAGCATGATGGGCAGTTTCTGTTGGGCAAAATAAATGTAGCAAAATAAATTCTGGGCTTTCACTTTGGGCCTTTTGGTAACATCCAAAGACTAACCATAAATCTACAGTGCTTTTTTTTTCTTTGTCTGGTTTGTTCTATCATGTAACGTTTTGCTGCAAAATTTGTACAGTTTTTGTTACATACGACGAAATATAAAGTGTCGAAAGTAACAAAAAACTGTACAAGTTTTTTGTAACAATTTTGTCTGTTTTGCATTTTGAAACGATTAAAGTTTCTGAGGGGTTTCTGATAAAATTATATTGTATTATTCCCAGCTATGCTCAAACTATTTTTAGGTCAAAATACTGCAACGTGTTGACTTGGCAAGTAACGAAAACTTTTCCTTTTTTGTTCCTCAATCCATTGATTAATCATAAAATAACTACATACAAAAAACGAACAGCTGAGAAAAAATTAACACTGCTTTCGCTTTTGTTAGCGAGAAAATTACGTCGTGCTGCTACTCAGATTCTCGAGCTGTTTATTTTTTTCGCACTTTCGTTTCGTGCACGTGCTTGCTGTTGATTTCAAACGCTTCGCTACAGAAGAGGAAGAAGAAGAAGAGGAAGAGGAAGAAGAGGAGGAGGAGGAGGAGGAAGAGGAGGAAGAGGAGGGAATGGAAGTGGAAGAGGAGCCTCTGGAGATCACTCCCAGCGAGGCTGCGATGCTGGTTGATCCGGATCCGTGGAAGCGGTTCGCGGCCGAGACCACGGTCGCAGCCAAGCGCACTCGCCGCGAGGACGCCGCCTTCTACCGCGGCTTCGAACCGGCCGCAATCTCACTCATGGAGGAGGAGGCTCTTGGCATCGAATACCCTTCTGAATACGCTCCGTCCGAACAGCCGAGTATCATTCAACCGTCAACCTCGATCCCGGTGACCCCAGGCCCCCCGAAGACACCCGGCATACCGATCGAGGACAGGGAGGCGGCATACAGTCCGGCGGAATCTCCGAGCATCACCATCGTCTCACCGCCGGATCACATGCTGCCGCCTACGACCCCGGACCTGCATCGTCCAACCACTCCAGTTCCATCTGCTGTTACACCGTCGGCTCCCTGCATGTATCCAGATGAGGTGGCCTGGTACAGCCTCCCCGAGACTCCGAGCGTTACGTTCGTCGGAACGCTGCCGGATATGCCGTCTGAGTTTCCCACCCCGGCCACGCCGAGTCGCACGATCGTCCGGGACGGAGTGTTCATCACCGTGGAGCCTGAGGAGGAGTCTGAGTTTCCAACTCCGCTTGCCCCGAGCGAGACCGTGCTGTACGACGCGCGTCGCGATCCCTGCCACGTCGAGACGTTTGTCGACTTCACCGAGCCCGCGGACATCGACATGCGGGAGAATCTCTGGCGTGAGGAGCAGGAAAAAAGGGCGCCCCCGCCGAGTGGAGAGGAGTTTCGCGGCTGGCTGGACACCAAGCTGGACCGCACGTGCCGCGGAGTGTCGGTCGAGGTCCCCGACGAACACGCTCCGGAGAACATGTTCTACGACTTTGATGACGCCGAGGAGAAGTGCGCCCGGGAGGCAGTCTGGGCGGAGCAGCAGAAGGAGGTCGACCGGGAGGTGAGAACTCCGTGCTTCTTTGGCTGGCGCGAGTGGATGCCGATGGAGGAACCGACCGCGCCGCCAGAACCGGAGCCCGTGGAGCCGCGGTACTTTACCGACTTCGAGGACGAGAAGGAGCGTCAGTACCGCGAGGCGGTGTGGAGACGCGAGCAGATGGAACCCTGTCCGGACTGGGTGCTCGAGGAGCTGGCTAGCAGAGCTCCGCCCACTTCACCGAGGCTCGGCCCCTCCCCTCCGCCTCGCGAGATCTGCGAGCCACGCGAGATCTCGCACGAGGAGACGTTCACCGACTTTCCGGATGAGGAGGAGAAACGCAAGCGGGAGGCGCTCTGGGCGGAGGAGCAGGCTAAGGTCCTGGACGTGGTGTTCGGAGAGAAGGTCCGCTGTGGCGATCGGCCGCCGCCCAAGCCTGACGTTCTTCCAGCCACGTTCCACGACTTTGAGGACAACCGCGAGAGATCGGAGCGTGACGAAGTCTGGCAACGGGAACAAACAGCGCTCGTCGACAAGCATGAACGTGTCTTCGACGGCTGGCTGACGGAGGTTCAGCCAGTGTTCAGCGATCTCGATGGACTCACGGAGGAACAGATAGCGACGCGCCAGCGGCTCTGGACGAAAGAGCAGGCGAAGCGGTTCGAGGAAGAGGAGGGCGAAGAGTTCGAGGGCTGGGAGGCCGGGAGAGACAGGACCGTGACCGACACGTTCCATGATTTCCCGGACAACCGTCTCAGAGCGGAGCGCGACGCCGTCTGGGAGGCGGAGCAGAGGAAGATCCATTGCGAGCGCGGCGAAGGTTTCGAGGGCTGGCTGGACGAGACGTGGACGCTCAAGAAGCCGGGCGTCGCCGGGTCGGTGGAGATGTTCACCGATTTCGACGAACAGCGCGAGCGGTGCGCCTGCACCGAGGTCTGGCACGCCGAGCAGCAGAAGCGAGCGCCGGAGACCTGCGAGCAGTTTGACGGCTGGAACGAGTGGGCGCCGGAGACCCGCGTCGCCGAGGGCGAACAGGTCCAGGAAACCTTCGAGGAACGATCTCCGTACGCCCCGGAGACCTTCCAGGACTTCACGGAGCCGGAGGTTCAGCAGGAGCGCGCGGAGATCTGGCAGGACGAGCAGTGGAAACGCGTTCCGCCTGAGAAGGACAAGGCCGTGTTCGGCGGCTGGCTGGCGGCCGGTGTTGACACCGAGGCCACGTTCTGGGACTTCCCCGACGAGGAGGAGAGTTGCCGGCGGCAGAAGATCTGGAACGAAGAGCAGGGCAAGGTCCGCGAGGAAGTGGAGTACGACGAATGCGGGAACCGGATCCCAGTCTTCCATGGCTGGGGTCCGCAGGTCAGGCCGTGTGAACGCAAGGAGTACGTTTCACCGCCCCCGCCGCAGCCTGCTGATGAGCCGGCCGTCGACTATGAAGTGGAGAGTATCCTGGCGGAGGAACGCGAGTCAGATGCATTCCTCTGGAACGAGTACCAGCTTGAACAGGCTCCAGGTGCGCGCACCAACTCTTTCTTTCATTTCTCTCTTACTTCCTACTATTGAACTTACTGATTATGTTAGTAATAGCTTGAGAATTCATGATTTACCGTTATGAAATGCACGAAGTGTGTCATGTTCGAGCGCCATATTTTAAAAATATATCAGAATCTGTTTTTGTACATTTTAATAGCCGGAAGTTTTAAAATCTGTAACAATTCCTGAACGTTATCTTTTTCAAATTCGTAAAATTCGAATTCTCAGTCCATGATGATACGAGTGATTATAGATTCTTGTAATAACATATAAAAATATGGCACGTACTGTTGGTCATGCCTTTGGGTCTTTCTTGCCGTCGACTCAGGTTACATGTACGAACGTAGTCTCGGTTGCTTGTTGTATCGACGCAGGGACGGGTCAAATTCTATTCTGGATCATAGAGAGAATGCATTTAGCAGTCTTACAGATAATCTGTTAAAACAAAAATAGGGCAAACAATACGCCAGGAGCACAAAATTGGAGATTGGAGATCAAAATCAAGGAAGGACTTTAACAATAGCCTGCCGGCATTAAATGCAGATGCAATGGCGACACAAGTTTCGTGGACACATTAGTGGACGTTTCAAGCAGGGTTGATGCAATTTAAATCAAGTGATTTAAATCACTGATTTAAATCGATTCAAGTCATGATTTAAATCAACAATAAAAATCTCGATTTAGATCACTGAATATAAACCCACAAATTTTTGTGTAAATGCGATAACTGTTTTCAGTTTGCAATCTATTATTGGTATTTTGTGCACTGTAGTGCTGGCTAACTCAATTTATTTTGTTGATTACATTAATATTTGGTTATATCTGAGCTGGTAAGTTAGTTTAACCTGATACAATTTACAAAAGTTAACATCACCAATTACTTGGCCTTTACTTTTGTTATTGCTCATGTTGTTTTGATACTTACTCTCAGCAATCAGCATGCTAACAGGTATTAGAAATTTTATGGCTTTCATCATTGTCTACTATTTGCCTTTAAAAGTTTGACAAATTGCAGCCCCGCAAATATTCGCAAACATTAGAATGCATCACCAGGTTAAAATCGTAAATAGTTCTTTGCCAGGCTGCTATAAAAACACATGTATTTTTTAAAAAATAAACTCTAATTAAGGCCAATTACCATTATTCACAAACTAGCAGATAAAGGCAACACATTGGTTATCACAGATAGCATAGAATAGTGTAAAAATCTAATGAAAATGAAAAAAAATAAAAAAATCGATTTAAATAAAAAAAATCTGATTTAAATAAAAAAATTGATGCTTCCAATTTTTATTTTTAAAATCATGATTTTTATCAACCCTGATTTCAAGCTATTTAGCAGTTCAGCTAGTAAGAATCGACCTCACCATGCACCATGGTCTTTTAGTGAATTATATTGCAATGCTGGAAAATCAGGACCATAAGTTTACGAATAAGTCAAGCCACGTCACTGACACGCGTAGAACAGTGTTGTTAACAATGACCTTCTTTTTAAGCTACTGGTCACGTGAGGACAGTACTGTGGGCGTTGCCCGGCGGTGCCACTGAGGAAGGCAGAGCTCCTAGTCTCGGCTATTTTTAGAACGTCATTGGTTGTTAAGGGGTGTATAAAGCGACAGAACTGAACTGAGCTGAACTGAAAGTTTAGTTCATTTCAGTTCTCTTCTTTTCTACACTTTTTTACATTCGCTGTATTGCCTGATGAGTGCGTTTGATGTTAAATGTTTTGAAGTGGTAAAAGGTTCAATAATTGGCTCAGCTGACAGAAAATTTAGTCTATAGCAATTAATATTATGAACTGTGTTGATGCTGTACAAATATGTTTTTTGTAATCTTATCAAAGCTGTAATTATACATGTACGTTTAGATTATGTGCGAAAAACTGGTTTGGAGGCTCCTTCCTCGCGACCCGACAAACCAGATGAAGGTAACAAACATTGAGCGAATTTGGTTTCGTTGTTGGTTTTTTACGCGGTCGTTCTAATAGGCCGCAGTACGGGTATTGCCCGTCCGTCCGTCCGTCTGTGTGTCCGTTTGTGCAGTGCAAGCTTCTAACGCACAAATTGAAACGCGCAGAAAACCCCAAATTTGTGCGAATGTATTTTATGGCCACAGTTACCAGTGTGGTGTCAATTTTTCAGTTTAAAGTCTAGACGGACGGCCGCACAATTCGTCGGTTTGACACATTTTATTCGTTATTTTGGGCCGGGACGAAGCTGTTGCTCTGGGGTCATCCTTGCTATCTGAAGTGATGGAGACATTTTCTTCATTCGTGGCGAACGTCTACTGTTGCAAAGCAACGTGGCCAATGGAGAAGAAATCTCCGGGCTGTGTCTGAGTACAGGGACATCAATTTAAACATTTATTGTAACTATTAATTACGATGTCGTTAATGAACAGCTTGTTAATGTTATGCTGGCATTGTTTCGTCGGAATATTACGGCAAAGCACAATCTCTGCTGGTAGGTTACTCTGTTTTTAACATTTTTCACAAATTAACAAGTGCTATTAAGTGCCGATTGTATATGACGATTTTTTAACTAAAATTTATTGATATCGAACCAGGATTGTTGGAGTTATTTGAAAATGTATCAGGTGTCCGGTTTTAACTATCGTCGAGGCGTCTATCTGTCTGTCTGTCTCTATGTTTGTCTGTCACACTTCGCGATTGTATCAAAACGGTGCAACCTGGAGTCACCAAATCTTCACTGTGGACTGCTTACGACAGAATCATTCAGCATCGACTTTAGTTTATGTTGGTGTCGCGCGTGTCATGAGCATTAGCTCGAATTTCTTGTTTCAGAATGTAGACCGCTATATGTGTATGTACAATATAGGTGCTGCGATACCTGGTAAGGAGATTCCGGCTATATATGCTACACCAGACACACCGACTCCTGGTAAAAGTAATTATAATACTCAATGATTATGCGCCGATCTAGTCATTATTGTTTGCATTTTTGTCAAAAAAATAAAATTTTGCCAAAAAGGGTTAGGAAGTCGTTGTGCAAAGGACGATGTAGGTAAGTAAGTAAGTAAGTAAGTAAGTAAAATGTGAATTTATTCAGCGGCCAGCTGCGTTTATTTATTTACGGTTGGTTTGTTAGCAAGATTGTACAAAAAGTTAGAGGCGGATTTGGCTGAAATTTTGGTTAAAGGTTTATCTTAGCCTAGCTTAGAGTGTGCTGTATTTTGGTGGCAATCGGTTAGGCGTCCAGATCCAGGACCAGATTTTCGATTATTTTGCTATTTTGAGATATGGCAAAAGTTTGTTAGCCGGATTACGGGAAAAAGTTGAAGCCGAATTTTGGGTGAAATTTTTAGTAGAAGTTAGACTTAATTCAGTCTTCAGTTGATTAGATTTTCGTTAAAAACGGCGCAGCCACTTGGCGAATACGAAAATAATCTTTGTGTTGAGTTGTTTTTGCAACACAGCACCGTTCTTTACTATTGTCAGATAAACAAGAAACCCAGCTGTCGCTAGGGTAGCCGACCATACTGGTTGTCATTGACCTTGAAGGTCATTCAAGGTCGATGAATTTCACCTTTCCTGAAAGGGTGTGCGCCAATACACAATACATCCGTGACAGACGGACGGACGGACGGACAGACGACGACAACCATGTCAATAGCACGACCTTTGCTTAAGTACGGTCGGCTAAAAACGTCTGTCGAATATGGTGGTGCTATCTGGCGAACACAAAGGAAAAAATTGGCATAGCGTTCGCGGAGGTTTGCGCTGTCGCATTGCCCTTCTAGTTAAAGAGGCTGCATTTTTTATGTACGTGCAGAGTATGAACGAATGATCGATTTGGAAGCTACATACTCACGACCGGACTTAGCAGAAAAAAAAATATAACAGGCATTGAACGAATTTGGTTTCGTTGTTGGTTTATTATGTGTAAACTGTTCAGCGCTTCAACACTTTCCTTGCAGCAAAGGACGAAATTAACTTTTCTGTTTAGTTAACGAAAGGAATTTGTATGAAAATAATTATTAAACATTTTTGCTACTATACACAGATCACTTTAAGGGTGAGTCGTAGTTCAGGAAAGCTGCGATTTTTTGTTAGTCGTTTTTTTTCATTTTTAGTTCATTTACACGATTATGTTAACAAACCTACGGCCATTTGTCTTTAATTTAATAGCTTAGCATTTAGCATTTTTGGTTCCATTTTCGCTCTTAGTGAGTGCATTTGGCGTTGCGAATATCTAATTTGTTACTTATTTGCTGTTTTATGTACAATATATTATTTTCATAGTAGTACTATATTACTTTTAATGTATTTTCCATTAGTATTTACACTAGCGTGTTGTATGTATTATTCTTTTGCAGACACAGGAGATATTCATGAAGGTTAGCGATCATCGTATCAATAAAACTTTTAATAAGTTAAACAGTAATTCTTCCTGCAATTATTAGTTTATATGTTCTGTGATATTCCGGTCACACAGAGTCACACTTTTGTCTTTTTAAACCTGTTGAAATTTTTTATTAACAGTGTTCTTACTGTTCACTGGGACGCGTAGTTCTTATGCGTTGTCTGCCGTATTTGCAGTTCTATTTTGTAAAGGGGGGGGGGGCTTTGGAGGCAAATGACCACCCTAAATTTTTGGCCTCTGGAAGATTGTCTCAAAGTTTTCTTTTGTTTGTTTTTTGGATAACTCTACAAATATCGTTCAAAATGTACCAATTTGACGCCGAAAGATCCTATTTGAAAGAAATTTAGACAAAATTGAAATTTGAGCGCCCATAGTCTTCTCTGTCAGAAAATGACCATGTCTGTGGAAAATCACAACTTTTTGCTCCGTCAACCAATTTTATCCATCAACGAAGCTGGTTACGCGCGAAAGCAGCTACTGCTTTCAGCGCGTCTTAGCCATCGCAATTCTGTCCGTCCGTCCTTCCGTCTGTCCGTCTATCCGTCTGTCACACGGGTGGATCAGTCAAAAACGGTGCAAGCTAGGGTCATTAAATCTTCATCGACTTTAGTTTCAGGAACCGTAAAGCTTTTCCATAAATTCAAAAGGGGTCACCCCGAACGAGGGCGCTAAATGAAAGGGGGTGGGCAAAATTTGCAATTTTGGGCAATAAGTCGCTGTATCTCAGTAACGGTGCGACATGGGGCCTTAGGTTACTATTAATCACTAATAGGAAGTCGTACATTGGCTCTCGATTGGCGCCAAATTCAATGATTTTGAATGATCTTGAACGCCAAAATAGGGTGTCTTGTGGATTTTTTTGGCGATTTCGGGCTGCAACACAAGTCTATATCATTTACAAGGTGGCGCCACGGAACTATCGTTATGCCATCCAGGTAGAAAATTTGGTATTTGTATATTAACTTAGCGTGAACACCCCATTTTTCAGCTAAACTACTGAACCGGCACTGCTATAGGCTTTTGCGCGTCTCGTGAGCATTAGCTCAAATTTCTTGTTAAGTCAGTAAGTTGCACCTATAAAGGCGCGTTCAGATCGGCGTAACTGAACTGAACTGACATGGTTCAGTTTTTGAAGAACTGACCAACGGTCAAGCAGTAGGCCTAAGTACCGTGTAACGGCGTCGGTGGCTTGGGCTTATGTGACTACGCTCACGTACGCGTCAACAAATGACCAGTGGGCTCGCCATGCTTCCACATTGGTCAGTTCATCAAAAACGAAACCGTGTCAGTTCAGTTTAGTTCAGTCACGTCGCTTTGTACGCGCCCTTAGCCTCTTTGTTGCTTATCCTTCACGTACGTGATAGACTATCGCAGATGCTTATTTGTGGCTCTTTTTGACAGGTAATTCACATAACGGCGTTATGCTTTTAATTTTCAAGGTATGTGCGAAAAATACGGGATATACGTTTCGCGTGATATTGAAATTTGTAGGCCTACCAGTTGGTAGGTCCATTACGATGACGTCAGCGTGAGGTCACATAGACATTATAGGCCTACAGAAATGGTGTAGCCATATACAGCGACGCTTCCCGTATAGGAAATAGCTTTTTGTTATTCGTATTTATGGGCAAAAGAACTATCAGTGCAAGTTCCATTTAGTTTAAGATGCACTCTGTGTACGGAGGCAAGCGTTCCACGCGGCCTGGAGTTCGCGGTTGGAGTAAGGAATTTACTTAGCCTACAGTGAAAAAAATTTCGCTCATAAGAAAGGACTACAACCAGAATCGTTTGTTTGCATTGATAGGCAATCGAGAAAGTTGTTGATGGACGCGATAGACGTTTAAATGAATTCGAGAGACGACGTGTTGTAACTGGTGTTTGACGTTTAAAGGGGTTTGCTTGGAGCCTAAAATTTCTCCTGACTGGCGATGTTTTAACAGGTCCGTCGAAAGGGTGGGGTAGGGGGTAAGCTACCCCGGGCCCCTCGACGTTCGGGGGCGCTGTCCCTCAGAAATATAAAGTACACCAGAATGCACCGTTTTGAAAAAAAATTCAAAAAGTTTCTCTCCAGAGGGGCCCCGCGAAAATGTTTGGGGGCCCCACGAGAATGCTTGCTTGGGCCTGGTTTTTTTACAATAGTTGACAGCTTGTTCATTGTGTGACTTGTTGAACAACAAATAAAAGCCAATAGAGTTCGAGCTTAACAGTTTGCATCGTATGTATGTACACTAGGTGCTCTGAAGCCTGGTGCCGAGAGGCCGGCTAGATACGCTACACCAGATTTACCGACCAAAGGTAACAGTTCTTACAACCCGTCCAATTAAAATAAATCGTGAGCTTTTATGTGACTTAATGGTTGTTCAGCAATTTAGTCCGTTCAAGATTAGGCTACCCAATGATAAAATTATGATGCTTTTGTGTGCTTTATTTTATAGTGTAACATCCTGTTGCAAAATTTATAAAGCCAAAGTGTAAAATAGTCTCTAACAGGTTTTTAAATGGTATAGCTTTTTATGGGAACTTATCTCAAAGCTGCGGAGCGTCACCTGCCGTATGGGATCACACACTGTTACCTGCCACCGGACACAGGTGAACGCGTCTGCCTCAATTTTAGCCCGACAGGCTGACACTCGATTTACCCATACTTTTTGTTTGCTTTAGCCCCTATAGAACTAGAAATGCTGATTCTGAAGTTGGCGTGATCTTTTTGCCTTTTAAACTGCAAAAGAGTAAACCTGGTTATTTCGGTTGAACTGAAACGAGGCGGCTTCGCTGTATGTTTCTCCGGTTATAGTTCCCGGCTGGAGCCAATCAGCGGCATTTATATTTGACTGTGTGAGAAATAGGGGGAAGTTTTGTTAAGAGTGTAGAGGAAATCTATTTTTCTTTTTTTCACCCGCGATCTACACGCGGAGGGGAATGGGATAAAGCATTAAAAAGGGGAGTAGGGAGAAAAATGGGAATGGAAAAGGGGCGGATAGAGGGGAAGACAGAGAAGGAAAGGAGCTGAAAAGGGGGAAGAAACTTGAACCCGTAAGTAGGGGGTCAACTTGCGCCCGATTTCGATTTCAGATTTCGGGGATAGAAGCCACTGGAGAAAAATTCTGATGGTCATGATGATGTATGTATGTGCACGCACAGAGTCGGAGACGGACGACGATAAGGTGTTCGAAGGCTGGATCGAGTGGGACCGCCAGATGGCGGCACGCGACTCGGGCGTGGTGCGCGAACAGGTCCCGATGTTCGACGAGTGCTCGCTGGAGGAACGCCAGTACCGCGAGTCCGTCTGGATCGAGCAGCAGTCCCAGCCGCCGACCGCCCCGCCGGAAAAACCCTACTTCCGCGGCTGGTTCGAGGGAAAACCCAATCCCGTCCTGCCCGAGTATCCGTCTCCATCGCCGTATCCGAAGCCGGATCTGGGGTCCGAGAGCGGGACCAGGCTGGCTGACATGTTTCCGGGAGCTGTCGGGGCGACCTACAAAATCCCGGACGCGTCCGACATCGGTGCCCCTCCGGCGCGGAAGAGAGGATTCGATAGGCCGAGCAAATATCCAGGTAGCGGCAGCAGCATACGAGAATGGATTCTGGTTGGTTGGCGACGAGCGCCGCCGATGTTGTTCAAAGAAGTTCGGCGTTGGTTAACAGTTTCTGTTCATCGTTGCCGTTGTGTTTACTACTTACTCTCTCGATACCGATCTCACAGAGTTCCACGAGTTGTAACGCTGGGTTATAACTTCGTAACGTGCTAACGGAAAAGACAGGTAACACAGTAAGTGCGCAGTATTTTACTAAAATATGGGATAGACACGCATAGACGTAAACTAGGAGACACTAAACAATGGTGACTGTGTATAGAAACAAGTCGAATCAGTTAAGCTAACTAAGCCTAAATAGCCTAAAATCGGAAAGACAATAACCAAAAACGACTGCCTGTGCGTACAGGGCAACAGAAATGAACTGAACTAAACTGAATTGAACTGAAATTGAATTAAATCGAATTACTTAAGCTGTCATTCTGTTTTATTTCAGTTCAGTTCAGTTCGTTGCATTTCTGTAGCTCTGTACTCATCTGTAAACCGTTGGTATCGTTTGCTGTCTTTTTGTGGCAGATGATTGTATCGGATGGCGCGTAAAGCCGTGGTTATACGTACTGATTTCTTCGTTCAAGGTGTTGTCCAAGCTTCTCGGACGAGGAAATCGATATCGACTACGCGTCCGATTATCTCGTCCGAGGTTCTGATGGGCGTCTTTTGGCTGACAGGCAAAAAACCTCGTCCGAGGAAATCTGAAAGAATGAGCACGCACATTCCGTCCGATTTCCTCGGACGAGGTTTTTAAACCTGGAAAGGCTCGGCGACGTCGAACAACACCTCGGACGAGGAAATCGGTGCGTGTAGCCACGGCATGAAATGCGGAACATAAGATTGTATGCTTTACGTAGATGAGCAGACGGACAGTTCCGGAAACGATTAGTTTTTTTATCTGACCGTACTTTAGTAACGGTCGAGCTGTTGTCATGGTTGTCGTCCGCCTGTCTGTCTGTCAGTCTGTCTGTTCGTGCATCACGGATGTATTGTGGCTAAATGGTGCAAGATAGAGCCAATGTTACTATGATTCACTAATAGGAAGTGGCGTACGCTGTGTCATATAAGATAAAAATCACTGACCTTGGATGACCTTGAAGGCCATTACGCGCTATTGCGGCTAAACGGTGCGAGATAGTGCCTAGGTTGCTATTGATCATTGACAGGAAGTCGCATACTGGTTTTTAAATGAAATGAATATCACTGACCTTGGATGACCTTGAAGGTCGCTGACAACCAGTACGATCGGCTATCCTAGCGACAGCTGGGCTTCTTGTATTTATTGCACCGAAGTGTAGTCAAGTTTAACACTGTGCTTTGTTCACGTTTTCAACATGACTATCCACCCTTTACTGTAATGATTGAGGATTTGAGGCTAATCGATACGTAAGAAGGGAACGTGCGTGGTATATCAAGCATGCCTGCTCTATTTTTTCTGCCCAATCCTGTAATTTGTTATGACTTTGAATGTTTGCAGCATATTAATATCCTTTATCGTCATGATAGTATCAGCTCATCCTTATCATCGTCATCATCATTATCATCCATTTATTTCAAAACGAAATTGATAAACTGTGATCTGCTAAAGCGATGAAAACCTCGCAGAGTGAACATAAGACGAAGTTAATATTAGACTTACACTGTAGCTTGGAGTACAGTTCTGCAGTTTGAACATTCTCACCGCTTTCGCATAATTGTGCCGTTGAAACGAGATATCGTTATTTAGACCTATTCCAGCTTTTTCTTAAACAGTGATCGTGAGGATTTCGCTGGTAGAAATTGTAGTGAATTCTTTTTTTTGTATAAACAGTTTTTTGTGCTCAAATTGGTTTTTGCTTGCTTTTGTTGCGCTTAGAATTTTATTCTGCAACTGCATTATTTAAGAAGTTCGTGTTTTGTTATTTTCATTTGCTTATTTATTAATACTAACATGTTTTACGTTTCATGGTTTGCATTTTCGCATGCTTTAATTCACTGATTTCTTTTCGCTCACCGAAAAAAATTATTTCGTTTTATCTTATAACTTTTGAATTTTGAGTCTATCGTCATTAGTGTCTCAGCAATGATATAATATATTGCAATATGTCAGCAAGATATTTCTAGCTGTATGTTAAAAATTATTTTGTGCTTTTGTAGGCCTACATTTGTTGTAGCAGTTATGGTAAAATCATTTGATAGGCCTATTAGTACTTTACTACCAATAGTGACTGTTTTTAGATTGTGTATTACATGTTTTATCCTACTGGACTTTAGATGCAAGTAATTTGAGCACTGCTCATGTGACGCGCGACATTATCAGTGCTGCCACCTGGGGAATTAGTGTACAACATGCAATAAAATAACAGTGTGTTTTGAAAGGGCACACTTAACACACTACACTGCTAAAATCTACGTTTAATGCTGAAAAGTTGTACGCAGGTTGTCTTGGTCTGGGCCTATCTCCAGCCGTTTCCGCGCCGTTCATTTCTGAAACGTGCTTCTAAACGTAAAATCAAGAAAAAAATGCTAATTTTTTTTTTATTTCGGTGGTTTAAGGTCGTCCAAGAACATCGATGTTGGGGCTCGTCAGCATGTCTGTGTCTATCTGCAACCGCTTTCGTGCTAGACGAGTCGATGGCAGCAACATAGGGGGATTTCGTTCGGGGAGAAATTGGAGAACTTTCTTACCCAGCGGCACGAACGTTTGTGGCAAAAAAACTACAGTTTTTTTTCTGGCAACCCACAGTGAAGCTTTTGTTGTCCCAGCTTGCACCGTTTTGCAATGGCTACAAAGTGTGACGGACAGACGGACGGACGTTTCTGCGATAGCTAAAACGCGTTAAGCAGTACGTGCCGTCACGCGTGAAAATTGCATTGCATGTTTTAACATGGTGTATGGTATAGGCATTTTTGTATTGAAATATTAGACTTGCTTTAAATAGACATTTAGGTTGAAACAGTAACTTAATAGGTTATGTAAATTTATCGATAGTACAACCTTTTTATTTTATTTTTTGTTGACGTTTTGGCAACCGCTGCTGCCTTCTTTGGAACGACTGTCCGCCAGGTGTCGCTGCGGTGGACGGTAAGCAATCATTGATGACTGTGTGGAAGTTGGAAGAGAGGTCAACAATAATAGAATAAAAAGGTTGTATTATCGATAAATTTACAAAACTTATTGGACTTACTTGCTCAGTTATACTAGAAGCGCCCAGCCCCGGGCGGAAGCTGTCGGGTTTGACACAGTCAGCAAAAGAAAAGACCCGGCAACTCAACCCCGCCCCCTCAGACTGCCCGAGGAGAGCGATGGGGGCAAGGTGGGTGTGTACCTACTGTACCTAAGGCCCAAGAACTCAAATTCTGTGGTTGTAGTCCGTTACCGTGCACCACGGAAAGCGCCAGAGGGATATGACAAACAGACAGACGAACAGACAAACAAAGTTTAAGCGCGTTATAGTAAGATGGCACATCGCATTGATATACTGCTGCTGCGTACAGCACCCAGCAAACCTGACGGCGAAGAGGGTGAAGACACCGCTGAGCCGGAGGCTGCCGGGGATGAAGAAGATAAAGACATCGACGACGCGGATGCGGATGCTGACGCACAGGCGGATGCCGAAGTTGCTGTCGCTGCCGGGACAGAGGGAGATGAAGAGACAACCGGAGAGCCTGCTGCTGAGACAGGCACGGAACAGGAAGATGAGGAACAGGCAGAGGCCGCCGCCGGCGAAGAAACGCAGCCAGCGCCTGACGAAGGTGTCACTTTGTTTCACATTTTCACATTTTCGCGGCCGCTGTACGTACGTGAGGATCGAAAATTGTGGAGTTGGTTTTTGAGTTTCAAGGTGTCCGCACCTAAGGAACACTAGAAACCACCTAAACTCTCCGGCTACCGGTACAGCCCTATAGAAATTGTATTATTAGGCCCTGTTATTACTTGAACTGATTTTTTTTCGTCACCTAATTTGAGGTTTCTCAGGTGATTGCCGCGAAACTTTGCCACAAAGACATCGGCAGTTCCAGTGACTGTTTCACATTTTTGGGGCTTTGGAAATTGACGACATATATTACATAATTGCTAAATTTTAAGGATTAGCAGGCATTTAATCCTTAACTTTTCCATTAGTGTTTCATCAGCCCATCACTAAGAAAACGTTATGAAATAAAGCCTGTACTCAAATGTCAGTTTTTAACATAACTGACGCGGTTTAGTTTCTGACAAACTGACCAATAAGCGAGCAGGGTGAACCCATTGGTCAATGGTTGATGCGTACATGCTCCTCGTGAGGTAGATCACCAACGCCGTTAGACGGTGCCTACAGTAATGCATCACAAAGCAAAAAACAAAACGTGTCAGTTCAATTCAGTGCAGTTACGTCGCTCTGTAGGCTACGCGCCTTTATATACAGCGTAGCATGCTTGGTGTGTATAGGCGGTGAAGCTACTGCTGAAGCTGAGCCAGCAGCGGCTGAACCTACCGCAGAAGAAGGTATAAAGAAACACAATATCAGTTAAATTGTGAAAATCGTTATTCATTGCAAGTGATAAAAAGAAAGAAAAAAACAGCAATAATAATAACAATATTAATAAAGCTTACACGAAAAGCACTAGTCTCGGTCCTAAATCAGTAATAAGTATGTAAGTAAGTTAAATGTAAATTTATATAGCGCATATTGTTAAATTAATCTCTAATGCGCTCAATAACTTAACTATATATATAGGCTAACATAGGCCTATAGACCACACCAAAAATTAAGATGTAATGATCACAAAACGCGCAAACTTTTTAAGGCAGAGTCGCTCTTAGCGTGCAAGCTATTGCCTTTTTTACACATACATGTGTATCCGTAACGTGGTCTGTCATCTGTCTGTCGTCTGTCACGTTTTTACATCCTGATTAAACCCTTTCGACAGATTTAGATACAATTTGGCAGGTACAATTGTAGGTTCCACCGCCACATTGCGTAAGATAGGGGTTTTTGAACCCCTGGGAAAATGGGAGATTTGCGGTTTGAACCCCCAGCCAAAACTTGCAGTTGCAAATTGCAGTCAAAACGTTATTTCTCTTTGCCATTGGGTAAATACAAAGCCAGAGTTGGGTGGACTTGGCACATCTATTCCGCCTTTTGCCAAATTACTGTGATCTTTGTTACTATTCTGTAAAGAATTTTACAACGAGCTGTCTCTCCTCTCTATTCTGTAGTAGTATGATACTGTAGCAAGACTTATCTTTACGCTAGCGTCGCTCATTAAAACCTTTTATGTTTGAGGTTCACGGTCGTTCAAGGTCATCGCACTAAACTCTTATCTGCGCGTGCACACACACAGACACACATATCCGATATGAAATTATTCATTTGATTCCCCATTTACTGCGTTTCACTTGGCGGCATGGATGCGTGTTGGCAAAATGTCGACCTTATTCAGTTGTTGTGTGCATCAAAATTATGTATATAGAGTGGGGTTCAGGGGCAGAGCTTCTGGTCCGGGGGTTAGGAGGACTTAAACACTTTTATCTTTTGGACGTTTAACGGTAGCCGCAAATTTGTTCGTTTTTTAATATTTAGAAACGCAAAAAATCACAGATATTTGTGTTGTCTTTCAAAAATCACGTTTAAGAAGTCACACCTTGGCATGCGAAAAGGGCCGAGCAGTGAGAGCACAATATAATTATCAAAATTAGTCCTGGAAAAGGGGCAACCGGGCCCATGCTTGCCGGGTGTGTGTCTAACCGGTTGTGTGTTCGGCTTGTGCGCTCAAACAGTGGCCCCAGAAACGGCACCTGAAGCTCCGCCCACAGCAGAAGCAGAAGAACCGCCCACTGAGGAACAACCCCCACCTGCGGTGGAACCAGCTGCCGAAGAATCGGCCGCCGAGCAAACTGAGCCTGAGGAAACGCCACCCGCCGCGGAAGGCACGTTTTGTAGATAAATAACAATATACTTAATATAAAGCAATTTAAACAAAAGATGTTCGACACAAGGTCTGTAAATTATGATAAAATTGTAGCTTTGATCTGTCTGGGACACGTATTCCCGGTAGGTTTGGGGGTCTGTCTTAGGGGAGTTGTGTTTTGCGGGATTTCCTCTTACACCGGTGGAAAAGGGGGTTTTGTCCAAGGTGATTGTGTCCGGGGTGGGGAGTTATGTCCGGACACCTGTTCACACTATTAACATGATAATTCTGTGCTATAATTAAATTGCCAGTTTGTTTACAGCGGACAACTCCGCGAGATGTAACAGTTTGGAACTGTTTTTAACTCTGTAGTGCGTTGACATAAATTGATTAAGTGAAAAAGAGTGCACCTCACACAATTTAACATCTTGGCCATCTTCGTGATGGGGCGAACGCCTCCCGCAATAGAAAATACAGGGGGCGAGGCCGATTTTTTCGCCCCGTCAAAGTTTTAGCCATTTTTGGGTTTTTCTATGCTTAGAATGAATCAGCCAAAACATGCAATTGCAAATGGCAGCCCAACCGTCAGTTCTATGCTGCGACCTGGCGAATAAAGACAAGGATTTGTGTCGACTCGCCATAACGATTCCTCTTTTTGCCACTTCGGTGCTTGTTTGTTAATGACTGTCCGCGGTAAAGAGGACAGTATTGTTTTCAGCCGAGTTTTTTGTCTGTTTGTCTGTTATCACGATAACTCATAAATTGCTGCTTAATGAATTTTTTTGCTTGTACATGTACCTCGACAACCGCAAGAGTTCTAGTGAACTTCAAGGTCATAGGTCAAACGTCAAGGTCACAGATTTTCGGATACTTTACCATTGGGAGATAGGGCCATGCTAATACATGTAGCTGCTGCTAGAGAGGGTTAGCTAGACTGATAGCTATTGGCCGACGTTGACCTCATTGCTATAAACATCGCAGCATACAGTACTTAGCTTTGCATGAGTCTTGACAGTTTAGTTCTAATTTGTAACGTGACTGTGTCTGGTACAGCGGCTGAGGAGGCGGTTGAAGGAGAGAAACCGGCAGCTGATGAAGAGGATGCTAACAACTCCAACGTTAATGCTGCTGCTGCTGCTTCTGCTGCTGATGCTGATGATAACGCTGATAAGTCCAGCAAGCCAGGCAGTGCTGGGACCAAGTCACAAGCCGCTGAAGATACCACTGAACAGCCTGCCGAGTCCGCCGAGGGTCGGTAATCGGAAATATCGAATATTCGTCACATCACTAAACTGCACTTATTTAATAATTTAATGGATGGAAGGCTGAGTTGACCTTGGTGTTAGTTAGATTGATTACCTCTCTGCAGACAGCCACCCGTCCAAGTAGACCTACTAACCACTTTGACAGTGACCCGATTGGGAGTTGAATCCACCACCTTTCGTTCATAAGTCAGACACCATATCGTTGCGCCATCAGGCCACCAGATAGTAGTTGCCAGGGTAATAGTTGCTATTTGCCTTACGGCTTTACAGGGTGGGCCAAAAACCGTGCCACTTTACTTTTGTTCATATCTTTGCCAATTATTGACCGATTTTCAGAATTCTTTCACTGGCGCACCTTGCAGACAGTTTACGATGATTTGATTATTATAGATCCCACCACACTGTAAATGCATCTGTACACTACCTTGTGAAATAGCAATGAAATATGCATACATAACGTGCCTTTAGATCTTCTGTCCGTCATGCCGAAAATATCTGGAAACGCACACATTCTTCTCTCGACTGGTCTTCCTTTAAGTCTCTGCGTAACCGCTATCACAGTCTAATTCTCTCATCTAAAAAAACAATACTACTCCCAGCTTGTTTC
>Ga0209367_1003928_pt1 | contig 20368 bp, 11 predicted proteins | sample WorMetLIZISLAND2_FD_187412 | JGI IMG/M metagenome (GOLD analysis project Ga0209367, IMG submission 187412) | Marine gutless worms symbiont microbial communities from Max Planck institute for Marine Microbiology, Germany - Olavius geniculatus... ...
ACGTCTCCGGGCCTGTGTTCGAGTAAAGGGACAGCACTTTGAACATTTGCTGTAACTTCTGACTATGATGTTGCTAATCAACAGTTCGTTCAACTTCAAACGTTGGCGTTATAACATTTAATGATTTTGTACTGACGTTGTTGGTTCGTTGGAGTACTGCAGTGCAGTTGCCTCTACTGTTGGTGCCACAGGAAAACCTCAACTGGTACTCTGTTCTTAAACTTTCTCGCAAAGTAACACATGCTATTAAGTGCTGATTCTCTATTCTCTAACGATTATTTTTGTCAAAATCTATTGCTACTGAATTAGGACTGTTGGAGTTATTGCAAAAGGTAGCAGGGGTCCGGTTTTTTTGAGACACAGTTTACATGCAAGCAAACAAAAAAGAAGTCTCGCGACAAAACATTTCAGCCGTGTTTTTTACACCTCAAGTCGCAAAACAATCAGAAACTATAGCGTTGTATGGGAGCACCTGTCGTCGTCAAGGGCGTTGCCAAGGGTGACGCACAGTTCGCCGAAGGACGTCGGATGAGCGAAGACAACGGAAACATGAAGTGAAGCGTTGCTAAATGATACGGCCACGTGACTGTAGACCGGATACTGCTGACGCCCGTAGAACAGTACACCCTCTGTCGACGTCGTCTGCGTGCCATAGCATACACGTTGCAAAATCCGTACTCGTAGTGTACATTAGTTTTTATTAAGGTAAAAATCCTGATAAAAATAAAATATACGTTTATGTTTAATATACGTTAAACCGTCCATGTAAAATGGCGGCGATTTAAAGTAAGCCTGTTTGTATTTTTTAAATGAAGTGTTACTGTACTGACGAAATAACAACGAATTTTTAACTTAAATTTTCTTATGTAGAAGTATAATGACATGACTTAATAAATACGTAAAAACTGTATCCTGAAGCAACGCCAATGAATTTACTCAGTACGTCAGATGTATAGTTAAGCAGACAACTTTTAGCGCATCATATGGAAAGCTAGAGCTTATTCCGTGGAGTAAAGGTAATCTCGGAAGTGACACTGATTGACATGAGCTAATGCTTACCGCAGCGCACTATGCGGCCATCCATTGTCCGCATAAGCGAACAACTGGACCTGCAGTTTGCAGATAGCAGACATAACACCGCCCCAATCAGCCACACTAGGCTTTCACTCCGTATAGCCCGTAAGCTACCACTCATTACTACTGTGGGCATCGCTGGCCTAGAAATGGGTTGAAAACCAATCATTTGATCGTATACCTTAAACACAAAAGAAATGCTTTTCCAATAGTGATACGATGACGTCACGTCCGCGTCATAGACGTTGTACAGCAGCCAATCAGAGCCTTGCAGTGTAATTGCTACAGACGAAAAATGCACAATAAACCAATGACGTAAAAAGAGAGAAAGTAAAAAACGCATACAAGTGCTGACATCATATGCGGCCGCCCGCGTATTGTATTTGCCGAGCGTCTCGGTGAAATGGAAGCGCTCACCGGCCATTTTCTTGAGGTTAATGGTCTCCTGTAACTCTGGCCTCGCACTTTTAAACTGAATATCGCCATACCGTTTAACCCTTATCTGAGGAACATTTACAGCAATTTAGTTTTCTTTCTACGTGTTTTTGTCTTAAAGCTGCGCATACATGCCGCAGGACAGACGGACGGACGGATGGACGGAAGGGCGGGCAAGACGCGTAAAGATGTGGCCTAAAAGATGGCGCAGGCGCATAAAATACACCCAACTCACGCAAAATATAATTCTTAAAGCATATCGTTTAAGAAAAGTTGATTAAGACGGTTTGTCTGAATGCATGCAATGTCAACTACGGGTGGACAGGCCAGGAATGCACCTGCAAATATGCTCAGACAGCGATATTTCCTTTTCGGACATTATCGATGTACTAGTCAGTGGCGTTAATTTTCCACAACGACACAACGTAGAAGGCAGTGTTGAAACACGAATTTAAAATTACTAGAACTTTCTTAGTTACGATATGATTTTTACAATACTGGCGCGTTGTGTATCGACCTCGTTGTTGGCAAGCGTCGTCCTGGCTGGACAAGGAGCAGTCACACGACCCCGTGACGTAGTTGTTGACGCAGCGGCGCGGCCCGGTGACGTCATCGCACCTGCTGGTCACGTGACACTGATCCGGACAGCCATCTTGAACGACCGACCTGCTGTGAGTCAGCTCCAGTGACGTCACTCGCCCGGATGTACCGGAGAGCGTGACGTCACCGAGACAGCCGACGTAACGGTTGCCTCGCAACCTCACAGCCGCGTCTCCTGACGTACCTGATTATGTGTACATAAGCACAACATCTTGACGATATCTTGGTTTATTATTGAAGATATTGTAAGACTGTCTTAATCGTTTGCGACATACATATGGCGTCATGTAAATGTGTACTTTTCACTGATTGGTCGAGTGATATTATTTAGCCCAATAGTTTGTAGAATATGCTGGAATGCGAAGTTATTATTTATATGTTATTATTATCAGTTTTCGTTGAACGATCCTGGTTAAATTGAACACTTAATTTTGCCTACATTTAGTTTATTTTTGCGCCACAATGCCATTGGCCGCATTACACCTTTTGCCCGTCCGTCTGTCGTCCGTTCGTCTGGCAGTCCTGTACGGGCTTTTAGCTCGAAAACAAAATGATACGAAAAACCAAAATTTTCGCATTTGTGTTCGTAGAGTTCGAGCATGGTTTGCATAGCCACGCGGCTATAATCGATAACGTAAGTCTATAAAAAACAAAGAAAATAACAAAAAATCGTACGTAAGCTATGCTACAATATGACATATGGCCATATCACACGTACAACGCCGACGTGACTCAACGAAACAGCTGAGTTGAGTTGCGTCGGCGTTGTAGGTGAGAACTGGTCAACAGTTGATGACGTCACACCTCCGAGCGATATAAATGACGTCACGGGATTCCATGAGTCATCGTGGGCCGATGACGCAATGGCTGACGTCATCAGTGACATCGCGCGGTGTTCCGTGCTGGTGGCGTCACTTGTGACGTCAACAGTCAGCCGTGCAGTAAGTAGGTCAACGGTGACGCTCACGTTGTGCCAGCGGTCGTCGTTTAGACCTGGAACATGTCGCAGATAATTATCTTTTTTATTAATAAACGGAGTACATTGCAGCACATATATCATCACAGGTGGACAACAAGGCACAAGCGCTAACAGTTGCACAGCATTAAAAATACGCAGACAGACAAACAATGCAATTGTCATGAGTTGGTCACATCGCAGATACACAGATATTATCAACATCTTTAAGCTACTGACAAAAAAACTAGCCAAGAAACTGAAACAACCCGTATCAGGCAAAGAGTTCCACACATTAATTACTTTACATGCAAAAAAGATTTGACGACCTGCCGTGATGCATCGTGTCTGCTATAATATTGCCATCATTATCAGTATACAATCTATTAGAAAGTGCTTAGTAAGTCAAATAAGATTGCATTTTAATTGCGGTAGTTCACGACTGCCAAGACGTGTTTTGCTAAGAGGCACTCTATATAATCATAGCCTAATAAACTAGACTTCGAAATGGTCCTATAAATTCCCCATTAGTCAGCCCGTATTATAGCTATTATACGCAGTACAGCTAATGAAGACTGTTACTTAAGCGTCATGGATAGTCAATTACTTTAAGTGTCATGGTTGTTTGAAATTTTCTTTTCACTGTTGACACTTTGCTGATCTTTCTATCCTCGGTGCTGAAATGTAACGCTTTGCTTGTAAAAAGAGCTTAATTGGTTAAATATGACTATGATTTAAAAATTGTAGTGTGTAAACATGCGGTACAAAATTTTATCACAAAAAAACGAAGTTTATGCACCGGTCCGCAGAATTTCGTGATTTTAGCTTGCGTCATTTTGACACCACACAACAGTGTGACAGATGGACACGCGCACAAACGTTTTTATGATAGCTAAGACGCGCTACGTGTTGTCGTGCTCAGTTCTTCAAACGAAAGAGACCGCGCGAATTTCGTGGGCAGGAAGTTTTTAGATCTCCGCCACCAGACATGGGGGACAGAAAGCGCCAAACGACAAAGAGCAAGTGCTGGTCATTTAATGCAGCATTCATTCACAACAATTCTATGCTTACAGCCAACAGTCCATGATATTACACTCATGATCTGCAACACGAATGCTATCGTGTCAGTCCGTCTGCCGCCAATCTCGTGGTTTATTCATCTTCTGTGAGAGACAGAGAGAGTGTGTTCCATCAATTCCTATTAAACAGACGCCGTACAATCGCACACGTCTACACGCACTGTAGTGCTGACCATCAACAGTGACCGCTGAGAATAGATGCACCGACCCAGAATCTTTTATTCGTATCTTCACACGTCGACAATATAGGTCTATACAGACGAAATTCGGGCATAAAAATGCAAACAAAATTGTACCGAATTTCATGTGCATAATTATGGTTTATGTTTGCTTAATTTGTAAGGCCTTGCAACCTTGACCTTTTGTATGTTATCTTCACATAATAAGTTCCCCTATTATTCGTTGTACGGGCCACTCGACTTTCTACAAGTTAGATGAAGACACGTCATTGCTCGGTACAGACAGACAGAAGCACAGACAGACGACTGAATGCTACTCGTATATGCGTAATGCAACGAACTGCCTGCAGATGTGCTGCTGCATGAAAATCGATATAATGTATTCATTAAATGCTAATGCGCAGACAGACAATAATCAGCATCAAACACAGAGGTCTGCTGCCTCAGTGCCACTTGCAATGAATGAGGTTTGCAGTTTCTGCCGCACGAACAATCGGCGACCGACGGTGTCGTCGTGGGTTATAAAAAGTAGGCGGAACAAGAATTTTGCAATTTTTCGACAGAGGAGATTGTGGGTGCTTAAGGTTACAATATATTTTGCCCCAGAATTTCCCCCAAAGTATGGTTTTAGCCCCAAATTTGGCATTTTCCGACGAAACCTTTTCGACGAAACAAGAAGATTTTCGGACAATTTTCTGACAGCCAAAAACTGGGAAAGGGAGAGGGGGCAATTTTCCCGCCCTGCCACGATGGTGCCACTGACGATGGACGTAGAACCGACGCTGATTGGACGCTGTGTCCACGTGACCGATGACGTCAAATTTCATCAGTTCATCAGCAAGAGTCTTGTGTGCACGCTGCTGCTTTCTGATGTCGTCAGTGGTTTATCAATACGCATTTGAAGATGCTTTATTGTCGCAGATGCTCAACGACGTCGTCTCGCTATGTTACCATTTCTCCATCTCAACTGTCCAACCAGTCAGGAGCTGTTCCACTTACTGTTTCACCCTTCTTGTCCACTATACGCCGTGGGTTAAAAAAGCAGAGGGCAGAAAATTGCTATTTTCCGACAGAGTTCTGACACACAGCTGAAAATCTCCGACAGAACAGATTATATCGGTGCTCAAGTTTCAGCTTTGTTCTTGAATTTCTTTTAAAATGGGAGATTTTTAGCCACAATTTTTGCATTTTAGACAAAAATTTTACGTCAGAAACATAAGTTGCCGACGGCCCAAAATTTAATTGTGGACAATTGCCCCTCCTCTGCCACGCTCACGCCACCAGTGCGTCCGGTTGTTTGACTCCCTTGCCCCGTTTACACGACTCAGCAAACATCGAGCAATCATCGAGCAAACATCCAGCAAATGCATTAAAAGTACATGTGCACGACGTGTGCTCTAATTGCTCGGTGTCTGCTTGAGATTACTTGATCGAGTAAACGGGGTATTAGGTTTGATCGACTCAACTTTTCTGACAACAGTTTTTCTCGGTCACGCTAAATTGCAGCAACCTATTTTGTATGCAGCAGTGTGACCGGTCTGTTTCTTTTGTTATGTACTCACAGCGATTACGATTGTATGAAATCAGAACTCAGTCCGCTGTGGATTGCTCAGTCGTGGTTTTTGGCCGTGTCTAGCGTTCGTAGCGCGACGTTTCTATTTTTCGCTCTCAGCGGAAAAGACGGCAGTATTGTTTTCAGCGTCGTAGCTAAGTTCCCTTCTGTTACCACGGTAACTCGTAAACAGATGCGCTTAGCTTGACAAAATTTAGCACGAAGATGTACTATAACAATCTCTAGAAGCCTGTTGAATATCAAAGCCACAGGTCACACCGTCAAAAGTCAATGTCACATAGATCTTGTGTGTATTATGCGTGCTTGACACTGCGGCTACCCGCAAACAGTACTTTGCCTTGAGCAAGGCTTGGCAGTCTCGTTAGTGTTAACGTATCGCGTTTGTTTTTTTTCGGCGCCAACGACATTACCGTCGGACTTTCAAGTTTGCCATTTTCAACAGTTTTGCGCCTTCTAGAGTTCTATGTTTTCTTCTCGCGGTTTTTTGTCGCGACGGGGTTTAAGCGAAGCCTGCACGATAATGTCAACGTAACCTATAGCTCGCAAATATCGCGTTGCCTCGTAATGTAAGCTTAGGCCTAATGCTGCGACGTCGCGTGACCTATGTAGGGGCCTACGATAACTGCTGACAGTTGCCGCTGCTGAATGCCCAACTACATTCACGGTAATCCGGCGTCGAATTGCACATGCGCCTACCTCTTATCCATCACCTAGCTTAATACGCAATGACGATTTTAAAAACAACAAAATTGTTATAACGTTATGAAAATGTTAAAACGCGTGTTTGTGATGAAAAACATAATAGACACGTGTGTAAATGCTAAATAAAAACAGTATGACCTTTTTTGCTTGAGGTATTAACTAAATCTATTGCCTCAGATCATGCCGTTTTCCCGTACATCAATATCTTTTATCGGACGTAATCTAAACGTTTAAACAAACAAAAACTTTAAAGCATATTTTCATAAAATAGCTTGTTTATATAAACAAGCTATTTTTTTGTTTATAAATGCTTATTGTACTACGGTTCATTCGACATATCACGATCAAATGTTTGGCTAATAGCTAAGTCACGAGACATATCCGATGAATGTCGTGTTTTCAAGTTTTGCTTTTTTAAAGACTTGATTAAGGAAAAACTTACAAATTGATTTTGACTGTCTTTTTAAGAAGGTAGGCGTAGCCAAGATAGCAAAATTAACGATGATTCAAATTGCGATCAATATCCAAGATTTTGCTAATTTAAAAATAATCGTTAGGCCTATTGAAATTTCTATAGCTACAGCAGATGATAAAAAGTAAACAGTCTTTCTATGAGCCTTGAACGTTCTGAGAAGTTACTGTCTACTGTATCTCTGCAGATAAAACGGCATAGTGATTGCTTGTTTGAACAGCTTATCAAGCAAATTATCGATCTAACATTCAACAGTAGGGTCGAGACGATGCATAATAGCATCATGCGCGCAATCAGAAACTAACGAGCTATACTCCACGCAGCTGACGGTTGTAGTTAGCCGCAAGGACTAAACGGCAACGAAGCATTAATAATTCGAAATTAGAATAGCCTAACGTGACGAAGACAAGAATCGACCGATGTGGACTTATAGTGAAAAAACCAGACTGAGTTGTTTACTGATATGAACCGTACAGATAACAAAGACCAAAAATAATTTGGCAAAAAGCGGAATCGCTGGTGAAAGTATACCTACCTTCTTGCTTATATTTGCCAAGTGGCAGCATAAGACTGACGGTTTGGCTACAATTTGCAATTGCATGTTTTGGGTGGGAGTTTGATCACCCCTTCCTTAGGGGGAAAGTCAGGGACCCCAACTAACACAGTGTGTCATTGGGGAGCAGAGCTGAGTAGGTGTATATGAGTTATGGTAGCAGATAGGTGTTGTTTGGGTGTGGTTGGCCAGCAGTAGAAGATAGGACTCTGAAAATAGAGAGGAATTTAGCTTAGGAAACTTAGCTACGGCAAGTTGAGCTGGATAGCTGTGCTAGCAAAGGTGTAAAAATGTAGCACAGTGCCTAGAACCAAAATAATCTAGGGAGTCTAGCCAACAGCTAGGGATAAGCGCGGGGACCAGCTCTTTGCAGTCTTCCGCTCCATTTGGAGGACGGTTTTCGTAGCTGGGCGACGCTTAGCTGCGTCTAACGCGGCTCGGCTGTATTGACGTCATTGTAGCTGTGCAGTCGAAAGTTGCTGCGCAGTTGATTTTGGATCGTCGCGAATTCTGGACGTTGAGAAGTACGGAGTTCGTTTAGGAGCCGTTACATAACTGTACAGTGAAGCTGTTAATGGTCGCTTTTGATTGATTCTATTCGCACTGTGGAATCTGATAAATAAAGTCTGCTCGGAGTGTTTAATCAAGCTACCTCTCGTATAGACCATACGAACCCCGGTACAACTAGACCCGCCAAGTGTATCTACCAGCCAAATGGCAGGCATCTAAATTCGTCAAACGATTCAAGCAAGGTGCATGCGCGTGTGACAGACGACAAACAGACAGACCACGCAACGGGAAAATGTGTATGAATAGGCGAAATTTTTTGCCTTGCAAAAACAATTTTGCATAAGTAAAAATATTTTAGAATGTCTGAAAAGATGATGACGATGATGATGATGACAATAGTCAAATTTTCACAGCGCCTTCGCTGTAACGTCACAGGTCTACAGACCAAGTCAGTGATAAGGAAACGAACAGGCTTTTAGTCTAGATTTCAGAACAGTCGCGAGTTGTTATGAGTGCTGCTTGAATTGCTTCACCGTCAACGAAAATTGATGCGTTAATTCTACAACTATAAGAATATCAGTGATAACAATATTATAGTTCCGTAAGTGACCTGAAATAAAAAAAAATAACCAATGAAGGTAGTAGGCCTACAGAAAAATGTGAATTTACATAGCGCATAGCATTAAAATTAACCTCTTATGCGCACGGGTCTACTAGTCCACTTGAAAATGTTACTCTTCAATTCAGAAAGTTAAGCCCAATTTATGTGTATACTTCTCGTACAGTCTACAGGGTGGGCCAAAAAATGGCACAGTTTTTTTGTATACATCATAACTTCACCAAATATTAACCGATTTTCGAAATTTTTTCACTGTCAGAATCAGGAGACAATTTGCAACAAAACTCTCACTATAAATCCTACCACACCCTAAGTGTGTCACTACACTACTTTGTGAAATGTCAGTGTCTTAAAAATAACAATTAAAACAAGACGACTTTTGTAACAACACATTTTAAGAAATTAACAACAGAAACAACGCGCTTGTTGTCTTAGTTGTTGTCTAAAAATCACATCTTTACAGTTTTCACATCAAATTTCCAATGTGTCCGCCTTGCTGCTGGACAACGCATCGAAACCGGCGACGCCACTGACCAATAGCGCGATCAACTAAACGATGCGGGACTTTGCCCCACTCAGCGACAATGGTTTTTTTTAGCTAATTGACTGTTGTGAATCGTCAACATTGATAGGCCCTCTGTTGAAGGGCATCCCGAACAGCATAATCAACTGAATTTAAGTCTGGGTTGTTTGGGAGCCACATGCCAGCCTCGATCAACGTTGATCACGCAACGGTCAGTGGCGTTGCAGGCTTGAGTGCGTCATCTGATATTTCACGAGGTAGTGTAGCGACACATTTGAGGTGTGGTAGGATCTGTAGTGACAGTTTCATTACAAATTGTCTCCTGATTCTGACAGTGAAAGAATTTTGAAAATCGGTTAATATTTGGTGAAGTTATGAGGTATACAAAAAAACTGTGCCATTTTTTGGCCCACCCTGTATTTTAGGCTCTGACCACTTCACGCTATTTGGACACTAACGGATTAACGTGCGCTGATCAGCAGACTGGCAAACTACTAAATCAACTGCACAGGTGCGAAGTGCGCTGACAAGACAGTGCGCGGTGTTACTAATCAGTTAGTGCTATGATCGAAGATAGATGCTGACGTGTAGGCCTAATAATAATTATTAGGATCATTCGATACGCAGTTGGAAGCGCGGTGCACCGACGCGTTTGTTATACGTTTCTGTTGATAATACAGACTTACATGGCTTTATCTTTTTTTTCGAAAACAGTTAAAATGTCGTAAATTTTGCGCCACTGAAAATCGTGACGTGCGTAGAAGTTCAAACAATGTCTATGCTTGGTAGAAATATATCCGCCACTGACTCTGAAATGCGGCCAGTAAGTAGCGGAAACAAATAGCTGAACCACCGTATTGTAGATTACCTATTATTGATATTATTATGATTATTACTATTAACCGCTACAAGGTACTGAAATACCAATTACACTTTAGAAACCAGCAAATATTCGTCACTTCAAGTTTCACTTTCACTTTCCAGTATACTGAGACGCTACATCAACGGTATTTAGCTCGAAGAGCTGCAACATAGCACTTTGTACTACGTCTATCTGGTCCGGTAAGCCACTAGTGAGTAGTTATAACGCGCTGTGGCGGAGTGTGAGAGAAGCTAGAGAATTGCTGAGTGAAGTGGATCCAAGTCCAAGAACAATGCTTCGGTAGGCTAGGTCCCAGCGGGCTAGTCAGTCATCTGTCAGAACGGACAGGCGACGACGGCGCATCACAGATCGCAAGCGGCGATTCCTGCGTTTCGTTGTCATGGCGCTGCTGCTGCTGCTGCTGCTGCTGCTGATATTATTGCAGTTTCTGCTGGAATATCTCGCCGCCGGTCCCTTGACACCTAACTGTACCGGGCATCAAGTCATTGTGCTTCTTCACTCGCGCAATCAACTGTCTCTCTATGTACTGTAGGCCTATAGGCCTGCTAGCGTTATGGTCCCAGTGTCAACATCGGCAGCCTCAACTGTTCTTTTATTGTTCAGCGCCGTCGTCGTAGGCTCTATGGCGCTATTATGATTCTTTCATTGTCCTCGTTCAGGCTCGGATTCCATTAAACTTAAACCCCACTACTTCGACTTGTCTTGGATTGTGGGACAGTAAGTCGTACAACGAGCTGTACAACATTTTGCAATGTACGACGTATTGTAAATTTGTTGTTGGTTTGTTAATTCCGTCTTTCATTACTGAATGTGTCGTTAGGTGCATGGTTAATGCAAGCTGGTAGAGGCGCTAGAAAGACGACTGCCGTACTGTCGCAGCGAAACTGGCCACGCGATGCATTATTTACTTTTACAATCGTGCTTTCGGGTGGCGTTTGCGCATGTTCTCCTAGAACTCGGCTGCGGAAGAGCGAAGAGTGTAGAGACTAATCATGGGTTTAATTAGTTTCCGAGTAACCCGGCATATGACCACCACGATACATCAACAGTATAATACAGCTGGACAGCAGCTGGTCGTCCGTCGTCTGCGCGCGTGTTAAGTATTCAGTGAAGGTGTGACGTGTCGACCATCCTTCAGCCCAACTGCACCAGACGCCTGCCAACCCACATTATCTCCTGGTTATCTGCTGCTGCTGCTGCTGCTGCTGCTCCATGCATGGCGTTCTCCTCACTACGCATTCACGGTCTCTCTCTCTCGAACCGCGTGGCAGTCTATCAGTCGTCTCCATCACGTCCGCGCACCGACGCACCAGTTAAGGCTCGGTCTGAGTTACCGGTCGGTATAGGGTCACAACTTCGGGGATTTCTGTGTTTCGGCGGTTTGAAATATTAACCTATAGCAACGGCGACATTGCCTGCATAGATGCGACTCGTTTTTACTAAATACGGTGCCTGGACTATCAACGACATCTCTCGATCAGTCACAAAAGCGTACAGGCCCGTCGAGAAGGGGGAAAGGGAGGAAAGTTTTCCCAGGGCCCCGCGACGTTTGAGGGCCCGCCGTCATTCAAAATATACACCAAAAGTACATGAGAATGCGCCATTTTTAAACGCAAAATTCAAAAATTTTCTCCCCAGACGGGCCTTGGGAATGTTTTCCCTGGGCCCCGCTGTGGCTCTCAGATTTCCCGAGAGCGCATACGACACAAATTTTAATGGGCGTACGTTGTCAGAGATGCCACGATCAGTTCTCGGACGAAAAAAGTGTTTTTACAGTCACAAAACATAGAACTACGCACAGTGTTTGATGACAGTTTCTGGAGGATTTTCACCAATGTGCAGTGCCCAGTTTTTACCCAAAGCACAACTCTAATGAGCATAGATTTGTGTGATCCAATATAATATCAAAAGAGTTCATTTTAAGTGCTCAAAAAGATTAATAAACTCTGGACAGTAGAGTTCCTCTCCTAGAAGCTCAAGCTCTACCCGCACTCTCAGCATTCGAGTCTTGCATCGTATGCGCCAATTGGAAACTGTACTCCATTAAACGTAACGCTGTCTACTCGGCGGGTCCGCTGATAACGTTTGCCAAACCCAACATGTCACAAGTTTGTGTGCGGCTCATCAGTAGTCGCAAATAATTACATCATTGACGTCAGGTCAGTTCGTCACAGGACCCAACACGCCTTCGAGTGACACTTCTCATCATTAGCATCTCAATAGACACACAAACACGGCACGGATACTGCTGCTGCTGCTGTCGATCTCCATCTGCTAATTCAGTTCAGACACAAAAAGCATCACTTTGTGGAATACGAGCACTCGGAGAACGTTAAAGGGAAAAGCAATGTTGTGTGTTTGACATGCAACCAGAGTCTTACGACAATGTTTCTGTTTCCGGTTGGTTTGTTTTCGTTGTCGTAAGCTATATCGTGAAACGTGTAATACAAGCTTCGTTATTAGAACAAATTAGACGCCCTGTGGCCTTCGGCTTGTAATAGATACCAGGAGCAGAGCCCTGGTAGGGTTCCAAAAGGCTTCGCAAAAGCTGAAAAGGGTTTGGCTCCCAGATGCCCAAATGAGTGACAAGTAAATTTTCATCATAATGCATGTAGTGACCCAGTATATTTTTGTCGACGAATTGATGAAAATCACATAGGTCACTTTGGCCCTAGCTGGGAAGCACCGGACCCTGGACCTCACGTCCAGCTATGCCCTTGAATTTTTTCCGCAGGCTAAAGTTTATTGGATAGAGTTGCCCCCCTGCTGCCCTGTCACGACGTTACTGGCTGTAGCGATTCTGCGGCTGCCTCAAATGGTTTGTCGAATAGTGGACAATGCTCTGGATGGCTCGTCATGCATCATCTCACTCAACTCAGTCACTCGCAGCTGCCTGCCTCTTCACTGAGCTTAAATCTCTTCACCCGTCCATCTGCGTCCCGTGACACTCTTCCCAGGCCTGTTTGCCAAAGATACACTTCTCGGCGAAATTGCTTAATTATTTGCGGATGGAAAAAAAATCGATCTGCTCTTTTGCGTTGAGCGGCATCGATATGTTCAGACGTCAGCTAAAGGAAACACGCATCTGTTGTCGAGAAGATACTGACAAGGCGTTCTCAGCGCATTAACGATCGTTTCAACGACGACTGGGTAAATATGCAGCACTTTGCACTCTTCTCCTTTACTTACTTTTTCTATCGCGGCACCGAAATCAAAGTGAACAGAAAAATGAACATTATACATATATGGTAACAACTCCGAATGCCGATAACACGCTCAGTAAAAAAACTCTGCACGCACGACAGCAATGCAAAGCAAATCGAACATTATTAAAAGTCTTTATTAACAAGTCTTGTGAACACATCCGGAGACTAGTTGTACGGCTGTCCACCTATATAGCTATTTGAGGAAATTTACTGATTTGAACGTTAATTGAAGGTCTGCCTCTGCATGCTGCTTTGCTGAGCGTTGCGCCTGCTCGTTAAAAGGCGTCTTTTTGGATGTTTTTGATGTCCACAAATTTTAACCTTTAAGCCTTTGAGCTAAAATCGGCACATCGATTACACCTGCTTTAGAGAACGTTCACGCCAATTGCTATCTACGCCCTTTCGTTATCGAGTTCGGAACCTGTTATACGGCACAGACGGACAGCAGACAGACGGACGGACGGACGAAAGACGAACTAAAGAGCAAGACTCGTACGCGGCGTTTTTAAACGAACGCATAATAAGATGAGCATCTGGCTTGTGCTCAGTCGCAGATTCGACAAGGATTAGTGTCGACTTAGTGGCTGAAAACTAACGGTCAGATGAGAGGTGGAACGACGACCGACGTCAGTGAACAGTAAGTAATCGACGGACGGATTCGGCGCGCAATGATACGTTATGTTACGTTGCTATTTTCATCACGTAATTGAATAAAGCTGTCGGTCGGATCGGCCGAGCCAAGCCGGTGTGGCCGGCCGAGTCTAATGCTGCCTGCTTCCCAATCCTTGTCGCAAATCATCTCTTATTATACTGCTAGATCCGAGCGAACGAGCGACCGCGATCCATTTATCACAGAACCGCTGGCCATATTGACCGATGACGGACGGATGGAGGCTCAACAGACCTAGCGACGGAAGCGCGTGATGGGTCACTAGCTGGACACAGACTGGCCACTCGCACTGACCACACCAGTTATGTGTGAATAGGTCTGTGCGTGATGGATCGCCCAACACACGCGACACCACGACTACATGCTGCTATTATTACTAATCACCCGACAAATCTTTCGTTCTTCACGCTGAGCCTGATACGCAGTCAAAAACCAAGAAACAACCAATCTGGCAACTTCGAAACGTCTTTACAGCTTTACGTCCGTCCCTAGAACATTTGCCCCTGAAATTTTTTATTTGACCCTCAAAACATTAGTGCAGTTTTTTGGGTTTGCTCTCAATGTTTTACTAAAAAAGCTGTTTCTAACTGGTCTGTTATGCTGCAGTTTCTTTGCGTTAGTTCTGAAGAATACTATTCAGTTGTATCAAATTCTTCTTTATGAGTTGCTGTGTAATACTACACGGCATATTATAAAAAATAAAAAATAAAGCAGTTTTTTCCCGCCCCGTCCCTAACTTTTTTTCTGGGATTGCAACTAGATCTATAAATAGGGAGAGTGAGTGAGTGAGTAGGGTTTAACGTCCCACCAGACACAGTATAGGTCATTTCGGGGACGGCTATAAATAGGGAGAGACACAGACTGACCACTCGCACTGACCACACCAGTTATGGGAGAGTTAGGGAGAGACCTCAGATTTAAAATGGCTATTGCAAAAACGACACACATTTTACACAAGTGCAGGGGACAGAGAAAGTAGCCAACCTGCAGCCACTGCGGACTGCAACCACAAACAGATGAACATCTGCTCCACAATTGTGCCAGTCTGTCACAGAGTTTACTAGCAGCTTGACACAGCTTCGACAACTAGAAAACGAAGAAGCCAGGATATCGCGTACGCTAGAAAAAAGCATAGGAAAAGGAAAGTAAGTAAGTAAGGGACCTCTGCCAATGATGATGCTCGACTGCGCGGGAGCGGCGACGCCGTCAGGCTGGTCAGTGACAGACACATGGACAGTGCCACGGCGTAGTCGTATCAACGTTGTCGGAAGTAGCACGCTGCCGTTGGAACGCTCTGGACGAGCAGGTCGTTCGCTGATCGACGATAGCACGGCCAATATGCTGGATGACCGAACCGTACGGAAGCTGAGTCGTAGGTTCAGATGGACGACTAAGCTCGGCGACGGCCAGACGTGACGATATTCAACAAAAGAGCGCCCGGGTCGATTGAACGTAAACATCCCTGCTGCCGACGTGTTGGACGCTGCCTTCTGCCACGCGTAGATGCGCGTCGACGTGTCTACGCGCGTCGACGTCCGTGGTGGTGGTGGGTTGACTGTAGAGTCGCTTGCATTGATCATACCGGCGCCACGCGACCCTGAGACAACTAAGCTGAGCGTCAAACACAGCACGGCAGTGAGTTGCAGTAGTCCAGGTGGTGACGGCCAGCACGGAAAGCCCGAACGAGCATCCATCATGTCCGTGCAGAATTGCTTACGTCATTTTGCCGCCACTGAGCACCGTCGATCGTCGTCTTTTGCTGCCGTCTGCTGAAGAATCGCCAAAACATAATAACTGGTTATGCGGCTGCTGAACAAATAGGCTAATGAGCGAAAAAAATACCAACGAGCGCACCAACTAATCCGGATATAGGCTTTATAATACAGGGCCTCTTTAGTATGACAAGTTTATCAAATATGTTAAACATATTTAAAGTAGATTACGTACTAAAATAAAATAAAACATACGCGATAATAAACCTAACGTAAATTATACACGCATATACGCGTTAGGTTTACGAGATGCAAAGTGTTAATGGCTTTTTGCATTAAAATGTTTGCCAACGTTTTGCAAAACAAATATCGGCTAATACCGTATATTGACGCATTGATCATACGCTTTCATAAGATTCGCCGCAAAACAACAGAGTTCGTACATGTAAGAAACATTTGATGTCATGTAAACAATGACTAAATTGTAAAAAAAATTAGCTGGGGTTGAAGTTTTAGATACAAGAGCCCGACCAAAATTGTGACGAAAATTGAATGTATATAGTATACAGCTGACCTCAGTGCATGATTTGAGTGTGTTAGGGGGTTGAGAAAACATTCAGGGGCTTAACCCCCCCCCAACCCTCCGGCAATTCAAACACTGCATGTAAACAGAAATCGCCCTAACTGGTAATTAGGGGGAGGCTACAAATCGGCGTTGTTTTGTAATAGGGCCTACCTTATATTGGGTGACCTATTTATGCAAAACATGCTATCGCGGTTGTTGTTGTTAATATTTTAATAATAATTCGTGATACAGTAGGGCCTAGCCTACTCCGGAAGTAAAGATGATGTCAGGGGTTAAAAACCAAATTTGAAAATACAGCTAACTGGAATGGAATGGTGTGTGTCGGGCTCACTCTAAATGTAAAAACGTCACTGAAATTATTATTATCATTAATGACGGTAGTGCCATTTATTTTACAGTAGTTTTATTATAAGAATTAGCCTAATCAAAACCTATAGTCACTAACTAGCACTGCAATGCATTTATTCGTCTAAGTCGGAATGTCTGAAAAACGCACAAGAACTGACCTGGGTGATGTATCTGGCGTGCGAAGGATCGCGACGGTAATTGTCCGAAGCAGCAAAACGACCGACCCGACCGACGAGCGCCGAAGTGAATAAACGAGTGACGACTGAAAACGGCGCCCGCGTAGACTCGCCTATAGCTGCCTGCACGCGCGGCGCAGCGATGCAACGTCTCGGCTTGATTACTACTACTGCTGCTGCTGCTGCTGCTGCTGCTTTGTTTGACGTCCAGTGTGTCACGAGAGAACAACACGAGAGAACAACAGTCTCTCACAGCGCGTACACCATCACCTAACACAGCGGATCACAGGTCGTCAGAATGTCCAGTGGCGCATAGATCAGTTGTCGAAGATTTGGAATCGTAGTTGTTGACGAGTCTATAGACAACATTTTGGACAAAAAAAGTCTATTGTCGAGTTTGCTGCTGCTGGCTCTGCTGCCAGCAAGATAGTTCAGTTCTCAAATTAAATTTCGGTTTTAGTTTTTATACAGTTTACTGGATGCCAATTATGATTTTCATACCATATCAATTTTCTCTGAAGAAACTGAATTTAGTTTTCACACCGCTATTAAAAATTATGTTTGTTTTTATATAGTTGTAGTTTGGTTGTAATTTGACAAAACGCTTTTTAAGATACGGCATCTGACACCTATTTGATATTTTATCATGCCATTTGGCAAGAATTCATTACGGAGTTGTTCCGCGGCGCGTGATATAAGCAAAAATGGCAACCAGGTGAATCGCACTGATGACTGCGTGTATTACGTCACGAATGTTTCAACGTCTTACACCAAAAACTGCCGTTTTACAAGTTGTTCAATTGAATTAAATCGCAGAAATCTCGTTTTTCGTAAGCCTACATAGTTTTCGTTTTAGTGCGTTTTGCTTACCGTAATTTTTATTTTATCCAGTTTCAGAGTTTTCATTTTTGACGCGTTACAGCTATGCTGTAGGCGTCTTTGGCATCGTTGTCGTCTGTTGGTCTGTAACGGATGTATTGTGGCTAAGCGTTAGGTCGTACAAAGAACATTTTACACGCGTAATTAGCCATGTGCGTCAAAGTTAGGTATGCAGAATTTCAGCGATTTAGTGCAAGAAAAACATTTTCAAATTGGGGGTTGAATAGAGGGAATAAGAAAATGTGCGTTTTTCAACGGAAAACTGGCTATATATCGGAAACGGCGAGAGTTACGGCCAAGGTTACTATTAATCACTAATAGAAAGTGGTATATTGACTTTCAAATGACATAAAAAAATCATCAACATTGAATGACCTTGAAAATCAATACTGCAACAGGAACTGTATAGGCTGTAGCGCGTCTTCCTTAGCGACAGCTGGGCTTTTTTCTTTACATTAAAAATAGCAAGATACGTTTTCGTAAAAAGACCGATTATTTTCGTTTATGCTTTCATTTTAGTTACTAAAACATCTCTAGTTGCTGCTGCTGCTGCTGGACGTGATGCAAGGTCTCGGATGAGGATGCGGCGTCGTTGTAAATGTCGACTGAGTGTGGCTCGCTTAAGGTTGCCAACGGGCATTTTCAGATGGCAAATAACTCAAATTTGGCATTTTTCAAAAGCGTTTGGCAGTGAAAATTGTGGTTTGGCAGTTTGGTATTTGGGCACTATTTTTGTATTTGCCACGGAAATTTGTAATTTGGCAGCAACACTCACGTTTGAAATTAACTTGGCATCAATTTTATTTTAGCGGTATTTTGCCAGCGTCTACAAATATCCAGCGTCAAAAATGGCGTTTTGCCCATCTTAGCTGGTATCTATAGACTATGAGCACCCTTTGGTGCTCGTACGCACCGACGTCCAAGACGGCCGCCGGATAAATAGCCGGCCCCGGTAGGACCGATATTTATCCGATCACCATATGAATAGCCGCTAGGCTATTGATACGATTGCCGGATAAGTATTATTTGCCTTTAAATTAGCTATCAAATTAAAACGTAAATTCATAATTATAAACAAAGTAGCAGGTTCGATGACGTGAATGCATAAAGGCCGCGTTTATGTGCGTGTCTAGTAATCTGAGCGACTGACTTTTTTTTATAAATTTGGGCATTTTTTAGATTATTTGGCAGCAAAATGAGTTACGTTTGTCATTTTAGCCAAAAAGCGTTGGCAACGCCTGGAGTCGGTGTAGCGCGACGCTGAACAATGTCTCCATGGACCCAAGGCGATCATAATTGACTTGTCTCGACCGGCCCAGCAGTAAGTGTGTATTGCGCCGCTACAGACAGTGGCATTAATCGCTCCGCTGAAACATCAACATTCAGCATGACGAACTGTCTATAGACTACACCATTCACTAAATATTTATAGGCCTAGGCCTACGTGTATTTTAACTCAGACAACAAATTCCAATAAACACTATATATACAGTAATGCGTAATAAAATTTTAAAAAGTTAACTAGAAAAACATAGTGCAAAACAGCAACCTTTCCTCGGCTAATCAATTACTGAAGTAATTGAATTAATTACTGCAAACAATTAATACACCCCAGTAATTGTAATTCATTACTTGTGAAATGCAGTAGGCCTAATGTGTAGGCCTAATCGCAAAATCAGATCGCACTTGATGTCAAATTTGCACGTAAGTGACGCAATATGACTAAAAGTTAACGGTTAAAAATAAGAGACAAAAAACTGTGCGAAAGACATTCGTTCTACAGATGATAAGAGCTCAACCATATGCCCTTGAATGTCTGGGAGAATTAGATCTAACGATAATTCCGCAGAAGACGAGCTGACAGAAAGGAAGGAATGTGAAAGGCCAGGTTTGAAGAAAGAAATCAGCCGCTATGCTGGTGGATTGTAGTCACTGTGGCAGTGCAGGAGCTGAATCAATGATTGACAGTTAGTTAAGCACCTTTGTTGCACCGAGACGCCCGAGTCTGTCTATCGGACCGATCAGATAGCCCGGCAGCCGATGTGCAAGCTGACCGATGTAAGCCTCCCAACAGAACGGACACCAACGCCGCTTCGCGGGGCTAGCCAGGAATGAAAAACTTAGGTTTTTGAAAATTTTTTCGGTTATTAAAGGCTTTGAAAGTTGTTAAAGATTTTATGGGTTTTGGTGTACAAAGGAGACGAGCACAAATTTTAAGACACAGGAAGAACATGCTATACAGGTCATTTTTGCTGAGTTAATGAAGTGACTTCAAAAACCCAAAATTACGATCTGTATTACATATAGCACAACAAATAAAACTTAAAAACTTAAAATTTGGATTTTTTTTTGTATTTTTTCGCTTTAAAAAATTGTGCATCTTTGGGGCTAGCGCTTTCGAAAATGGTGGGGCGGGGCGAAAGTAGGCCTATGGGGATGCCGTTTCCCGCTGTTTCTAAGGAGAAGAACACGCATTTCTCTATCGTTTTGCTGAAATTAATGTAAAACAAAAAAAAAGTAAAAATTACACTTTTACAATAAAGTATAATGTATTGTAATAATTTTTTTTGCATTTTAGGCCGAATTGCTCTTGCAACGCAAGAGACTTCGCCCATTCCTACACATTTTCCCACA
>Ga0209367_1003929_pt1 | contig 20367 bp, 14 predicted proteins | sample WorMetLIZISLAND2_FD_187412 | JGI IMG/M metagenome (GOLD analysis project Ga0209367, IMG submission 187412) | Marine gutless worms symbiont microbial communities from Max Planck institute for Marine Microbiology, Germany - Olavius geniculatus... ...
GACGCTAAGTGAACGGCGGTGTGATTTATTGCGGTATCTGCCAGATGTCTTTAACGCGCACTGATCGGCCGACGGCCCTGAAACAAGCGACTCACGAGCGACCAACGACAACTAATAGGAAAATATTTTTGATTGTTTGCTAAATAAAGTTAAGATGCAACCCTTACAATAATTAGAATTTTGAGCACTCAAAATTTCGTCTATCGGAAATTTGCAGCTGGTTTTCAGAATCCTGTCGAAAATTTGCCGCGTCTCTCAGAAAATTGCAACTTCCGGTGAGTTGGCGGCGTGGCGTAGCGGTTACGCGTTATGTCTGATCAACGAAGTTGCTCTTCGCCGGGCCGGGTTAGTAATTGGAAGGGTGACTGCCTGCGGATAGGTAAGCCAGTTCGGCATGTAACCAACCGTTGAGGTCAACTCAGCCTTTCGTCGCTCTTCGATAGTTAGATCGAGTACCGGCCTATTTGATGACAATGATGATGATAAATGACAAATAAACTTTGGCGTGGCGTTATGTCCTAAGACTACAAGGACACGTAACAATAAGCTTAAACAGTGAAGTCACGGAATAATAGTCAGTGCAATGAGACGATCTTAGTCATGGCTGTAAGACCGGGCAAAAAGTTCGGTTTTCGGTCTACTGCGGAAAACTCGGAACCATGGCGATGACCGAAACCCCCTATAGACGTAAAAAAAATCTCGCAGATATCTTTTACACAAGCCGAGTTATTTTGTCCCAAATTTTGTTGCTATGGCAACCAGGGAGGGTAGGGAGTGAAACTGAATAACACCATTAGATTTTCCATCCCCGAAAACCATATCTAGAACCAAAAATTACGACTCTATCTTATACACAGCCAAAGTTATGATCGTTTAAAGAATAATTGTTTAATTTTCCCCATAGGCGCCATTGTAATTTTTTTTTGATTTTTGCGAATAAATATGTTAAATATTAAATTTTAATTTTCTAACCCCAAAAAAGTACTTCCTTGTGCAGAACCGTGTCGTTTGACATATTAAGCGCAAAAATCTCTTAAGGGATCTGATCTGTGGGTGCGTTGAAGAAAAAAAGGCATAGGCTATATAAAGAATTTTTTCGCGTATGATTCACCCATTTGCCGAGAAGCCCACCTTGGAGAAATTTGCATAAAATTTTGCACGGCGGGTCCCCTCGCCGACGTAATCAACCATGTTAAATTTTATCTCAATTGGATCAGGGGTTTTGATTCTGTGGGGGTCGAATTTTTGCGTCTATAAAGGGGTTTTCGGGGATGGGCTATTGAATGCAGCCAACTGCATTTTTCCCTACCGACCTACCGTTTCAGTTTTTTTAGTTTATGTGGGAGATTAAACTGACAGTTTGTTTGTCAGTTTTTGACTGCAAATTTTCCATTGTATTGTATTGTATTGTAGGCATATACAACTGTTTTACGGACGTAACGATGATACTCGTGTAGCGGCTACCCGTTTACGAGTATTGATGTACAAATCTTTTTGAAAGTCCGAGCACTAGTGTTGACTTTGGCTTTGACCTATGACCCCTGACGACCCGTGGTGGGTGTGTCATTTGTTTACGTGTGATTTTGTTTACTTTTTTCTTTAACTTTGTAATTAAACCGTGAGCAAGTTGAGTCAATCGAAGTCGCCAAACGGCGTAGGTCGTCGTCGTTGACAAGTTACAGTCGAGATTTGATTGGCCCTGTTTTGTCGGGCCAGAAAGAAAGTTATTTTAGGAAAACCCGGAAGACATGACGACATTGTGTTAGATCGAGTTCAGCCCATGGGTTTGTGAAGGTCGCGCGGCAATGTCGACGCAACAGGGAAGTAAGTGTCAGACGGTCCGACGAAACACTGCATCGGGCAGTTAGGGTTAGGGTTAGGGTTAGGTTTAAGGTTGGGTTTAGGACGTAAAATAAAGTGAAAAAGAGCGAACCATCATAGATATGAGTATGTAATGGAATGGAACAAAAATCCAAGGTGTTTTTTGGGCACACAGATGATTAGAGCTATCCAAATCTGTTGCCACTAACGACACGGTTAGGGTTAGGTTTAGGGTTAGGGTCAGAGATAGGGTTAACCGCACTGGACCGCACCTGGACGTTCGGTGTGGTCCGGTGCAGTGTTTCATCAGAGACTGTTGATAATCACTAACTGAAAAATATATACTGATATGCAGTGCATACAGAGTCACTTACATTGGGCAGCTAATTGGTCACAGCTGCTGTGATGTCATTGTGGATTAGTGTGTGTGCACAGTGCAAACAGCTGTTAGTCTGTCAGATAAGTCAGAGTTGAAGTAAGATTTAGAATCAGAAATTCACTCAGCACTGCTGGAACATCCGCGGTCAAGGGCCAGCTAGGAGTCTACAACTTGTTGAAGTTTGATTCTACTCAGTAGGAAGAAATAAAGAAAGAAAGAAAGCAAAGTAATGTTAGCAACTTGTTACAGTTAGGATCAGGTCAGGTTTGCAGCTCTCAGCTGTATGTCTTGGCAGTGAAAATTAGAAGCATCTCTGTAATGGTATGCAGTGTGTATGGACTACAGAGTGGTCCTGCACCTGCATGCAGCACTGTTGATTTTCTTTGACAACCTGTAGTGAATATTTTCAAAGAACATTTTCCAGTATTGATTGTTGGTTAATCTTTGAAATTATTGCACATTTTCTCAATGATCCATTGTTATTTTTTTATGCAGATGTATCATCGTCTGAAGCTATATCTGCACCACTTGATAGAGGAATTCAGCTTATCAGTTTATCGGTATCAAATAACATTTTGAACTGATTTTGTGACTGTACTGAAAATTGTAATTTTATGCTTATTGCTTTTAATGCTGACATTAGTTGTATTTTGTTTCATTTCAGTTGAATTTTGACTGATTAAAAATTGTAATCTGTTATTTTTTAGTTATTAATCGATTAGTTAATCGTTAATTTCTGCAGCCTTAAGTTTTACAGTTGACAGGAGTAATTGATTGCTATTTTAACTCTTGATTTGTTTTGTGGTAATTCATGAGTTGCACTGTTGGATAATAAGCTATAAAAGTCTTCAATCTGCAACTTTTATTTGCTGATTTTTTGTGTTGTTTCTGTAACAGTTATAATGTGCGCTGTCAGATAATCTGATGTAGAGTGTTGTTTCGTTGCAGGACAGTGAGTACGAGCGTGAGAAATTTCTTTGTGAATACGCTGGCATGAAAAGGTGGCGTTATTTATTGACAAAATTCATAGTTACGTTGCTTAATACATTGCCACAGAGCACTTTGTTATACACGGATGTGAGATCTAGAAATTGATGATGCTAAGTGCTGTAACTCTCTAACCAATTGGTAAGCTTTCCATTTTGTCACTGGTTACTGAACAAATCATAGAATGGCGAAAAATATTCGTACAAGCACGTTTTGGAGATATGGTTGTTTGAAGTTCTTCCAGGAACAGAGATTGGTCTTTGGTCGGTTGTTGGTCAGTCGGTCTTCAATATTACACTGATCTCATATACTTCTCTTCGCTACGTTAGGAACGTAGCACGCGAGTAGTAAAAAACAGCGTGCATCGTTATGATCTGACTGCATGTCCCCATGTTAAGTTTTTTTTATAACATGGATAGGATGACTGTGTGCCACTCTAACATCCAGTAGGAGACGATTTCTTTAACATGCTGAGTATGCGAGGTCATTAACATGCTAGTTTTTACGCGCAACAGCACAACAGCAACTTCTGCTGTAGCGCGTCTTAGCCATCGCAATTCTGTTCGTTTGTCCGTCCGTCTGTCCGTTCATCACACGGGTGGATCAGTCAAAAAAGGTGCAACTAGGATCACCAAATCTTCAGTGTCGGCTGCCTGGACGACTCTAGTTTTAGAAACTGTAAAGCTTTTCCATAAATTCGAAGGGTTCACCCCAAATGAAGGCACTAAATGAGAGGGGTGTAGCCAAAATGTGCGATTTTCAGTTGATACGGCGTTGGCTGAACGAGACAGGTTGCTCCCTCTTTGGAGTACGAGTAAAACATTATCAATAATTCAGCCGCCGGTCATCTGGCGCCCTCTGGCGACTGACTTAGATCTTGTTTTACTGGGCTTTCAAACAAGCACCGCTGTTGCGCGTTTTCCATTGCGTTAACAGGACTTTTCTTGTTGCACTTCTAATTATTGGCTTTTGTATATCACTGTACAGAGTAATTTGCCTCAGGTGTCCAGCCCAGTATAGTCAGTTAGTGCAACACATGGAAAATCAGTTCGGCTGTAAGCTGTCAATGGAATGTGCCATCAGCAGAGGCGAAGTCAGTACAACTGATTCTTTCTGTAATGCTATCAAAAATTACTGTGCTACTTTGTCATTTTAGTTTAGTCTTGTCACATCTCACTGGTGCATTTTCCTAGATTGTAAGGTAAAGTCCAGTGCTTGCTATAGCGCTTCTTACATGAGATGGCCTCAAGACCAAAAGCGCTTTATACAATCTCGGAAGTGGCAGCTGATTGGCATGAGCTAATGATAACGCAGTGCACTATACGGCCATCCATTGCCCACGTAAACGAACAATTGGACCCGCGGTTTACTGCTAGCAGACATACCATTGCCCCAATCAGCCACACTAGGTCTTCACCTCGTAGCCCGTAAGCTACTACTCATTTTACATCCCATGGAGAGTAGGAGGCTGAGTTGGACTGAGCACACAGTAGGTTAGCAACTTGCTTAAGGTTGCCTGCAAATGACGGCAGTGAGAATCGAACTGCAACCTGAAAATTGCGAGTCGACACTAACCACTAGACACTTGCACCTACACAGGCAGGTAGGCCTAGGTGTGAATGACTTGCCCAAGGTTGTTACTTGTTAGCGCATCGGCTAGGCATTGAACCGTGGACTTTTTGATCTTGTATCCAACGCCCTAACCGCTGAGCCACCAAGTGTGTTAGATGTGTTATGCGGATTTCACACTTTTGTGATACATTTTGTCTAGATAGTGATTTTGCTTCCAAAAAGCTATTTGTATATTCCATTATTTTTGGGAGTGGAATAAGTCAGTTGGGGTTTAACTAGCACTTATTTTAGGATCATAGACCGTCGTTGTGTAGCCTGCATTAATATTTATTTGCCACACTTGCATGCACATGTAGTGTCATCCACCCATTGTACTACTGCAGATATAGTGCTAGCGATAGGCAGTATGGGTGTGATTGTGAAATATCAGTAATCAGTAGTGTGTTTGTCAACTGGTCCATAGATTTGGCTGCAGATGCTTTTACACATAAATGTTAGCCAATTTATTTACATTGTTACTTTATTGACAGACATGAGTGCTGTAGTCGACAAGAAAAGAATGACGTGGCTTCATATTAGCATGTTTTCCTGCAGGTTTTTGTGACACTGATGTGCCAAGAAGATCTTGACAATGTAATTCAGCTGATGAATAGCCCCGGGTACACGTCCCAGTCTAGCCCCGGGTCCAGTCCCGGGTCTAGCTGTCCTGAGTTCAACATTCGGCTCTTCAAAGAACCGTCTCCGGTATCATCTCCTGATGGTGCCTTTATAAGGTCACCAGATGTTGAACCTCCATTAGGGGTGTGTTTTTGTATGTTAATTGTGTTTTTTTACTTTTTAGTTTTTATTCTTGTGATATGAAATTTATACTTACTATGTACAATTTCTGGTAGAAAAGAATCTGATTACTTTGGTTTACTTTGAAGGGTTAGATTTATAGCTTGTGCTTCCGGTTCAAGTAAATATGGTTGTGCTTTTTGCAGAATGCAGATCATTATTTCACAGAGCCGATTGATACGTTTAGGCAGATACTCAAAAACGTGTTGTTTAAATCCACCTAAAAATCCACCTTAAAACTCACCAATTTTAGTTTCTTGTTCTGCTAGCAATGAAATATTCTATTATGGCTAAGCTTTTGCAACATTTAGATCAATAATTTGCAAATATCGGTGCATTTTATGCTGTCGTTTGCAAACAGAAATTCATTTGAATCAACCAACTGAAACCCCCATATATCTCAAAACCCATCAAGTTGGGCGTTTTTACAGTTAACCGATTAAACCTAAAAAAGCCAAAAATCCGAAACTCGAAAAAACCAGTAGAACCCTTCAAAAAACCCATTGGGCTGGGCTTCTCAAAAACCCGTTTTTTTTAAGGAAAACCGATTTAATTTTTACAAAATTTAGAAAAGCCAAAACCTGAAAAGAATGACAATAAGATCCAAAAACGTATATTGTTGGGCTTTTTAAAAAAATACCCGGGCGTTCTGCAAAGCTGTCATTTCATAAGGAAACATTGGTCTGATTGTTTGCATTGTTGCAGCCGGGTGATTTGTCTCCACCTCCCGGCACCATTCCAAGCCGCAGCAGTTTTCCACTCACTTCATCTTCCGGCTCTGAACCGTACGGAGAGTTCATACCAGAGCCAGACTCGCTGGAATATCAACCATCTTTGGTAAGTGTGGGGCTGGCATGAGTTGACCACTAACAGTAGCACTCCCTCATACTCTCAATTCATTCTGAACTAGAATCTGAACTAGATATCTCTGCCAAGTGAAGTGATTTAAACATTACTACTGCTACTGCCACTACACCCTACGAAAAGGAAAAGGGAGGGAGAAGGAAGAGCCACTTCGCTGCAGAGGGAAGGAAAAGTAATAGCCGGCGTTGCTGCTTGTACTGTTTTTTGCAATGACGTTATTGCTGTTATGAATCATCATGTACACAGAAGGAACGACGGAACGACGGACAGAACGACTTATCTCTTAATCTCATCCAACGTTCACTACGTTCACCGTGGCGGAGATAATAAGCCTAAAGTCACAAAACGTAGTTCGAGTACTATTTTGTAAAAAAATACTTGACGCAGATATGCACTCTCACGAGCACTTTCTAGTTACTTATAATTTGCAACAGTTAGTAGATTTTGCACTTTGCAGTCATAAAACACTTTTTATTTTGGGTTTTTTTGAACAGTTGGTTTTTAAAAAACCACTTGATCCCCAAAACAGCTTTTTGCTGACTTTTTTCTGCAGACCCCCAGTCTTTGTCTATAGGTTTCTCTGGGGGGGGGGCGGGCTTTATCTTTGAGTCCAGCTAGGGGGTTTCGGGAAGCACTGTAAGCTCCCCTAGTGGTCTTCTGGGCAGATTCACTAGTTTCCCATGCATGGCCATAACCAGCAGTGTCATCAGTTTTTAGCCGACTGTACTTAAGTAACGGTCGAGCTATTGGTATGAGTTGTCGTCTGTCTGTCTGTCTATTTGTCACGGAATTATTGCGGCTAAACCGTGCGAGATAGGGCCAAGGTTGCTATAGATTGTAAATAGGAAATCGCATACTCCCTTTTGGATGAGATGAGAATCATTGACTTTGGATGACCTTGAAAGTCACTGACAACCAGTACGGTCGGCTATCCTAGCGACAGCTGGGCTAGTTGTTTAGCTTGCAAAAAACCAAACAGAATAAAGGTTCTTAATGTGCGAGGAATCTGGTTCTAGATACTTGGACCACGGACAGACATTTGCTTTTCCCGAACTGGGTTCATATCTTCATGACAACAGTTGCGTTATTTGTAAAGGAACAACTAGCTGTCATGAACCACATGCATCGACTCTTAACTAGAATTGAGATAGAAAGATAATTGCAGCATTTTTTGAATGCATGTATATGACGTTTAGTGAATGGTTTTTTTTGCTACAGGCTCAAAATCGTTTTCTTCCAGACAATGGTGACAGTTTCTATGAATCTGTCGTGTATGTAGTTGCTGCTCTTTTTTTATTCTTTCATTGTGTTCGTTGGTATCTGTGAGTTTCTGTTAATTAAGTCGTGACGTTGTCGCATATCCCCATCAGCCAGCAACTAAAACCCAGAATGATAAAACATAAACAGATTGTCTCCAGAAGTATGCGAGCAATTTCCAGTGATGCGGAACCAACGGAACAGAAAAGTTTTTTGTCTGTGGCATAACAGCTTAAAAGGGCAGAGGTAGCTTGTCGATTTTAGTTTGTCCGAAACTTTGTCTGGAAAGTTTTCTTCAGAAGTAGAACACGTGGTGAATTTCTGGGCAAGAATTGAAATTTTGAACAGCCATATCTTCCGCTGTTGACAGTTTGCAGCTGGTTGTCAGAAAACTGCATTTTTCTGTCTCTCAACTTTATAAGTGATGAGTTGCTTCAGACTAAAACCAAGTTATTCACGACTGAAAGCAAATAATCACAGCTGTGGGAACAATAATAACGCATTGCATCTTTGAAGTGACTTTTGTGAAAAGTGAGTATACTCATTCAAACTAAACGCCTGGTTAATCTTTGACTGTCTAATAAAATGTTCATTGTACATTTCTTCTGTTGTTTAATTTTTTTTACCTTTTACTCGTATTTATCGTACTTAGGAAACTGACTAGCCTGGGTTATCTTGGTGAATTGCATAAAATGCCATGTGATTAATGTTCATATTATCTGTGTCCCCAGTCAATCACCCAGTCAGGGGTGTCTACATCCATTGAGAACTAGGCTCAAAGCTTATAACTTTTTCAAGGGGGGACAACTTTTTGGGCTTCAGGGAGGGGGCAGTTATATTTTCATCAGAACTTGACCAGAAGTCTTTTGTGTCACTAAAAATGCACCAGTTATTTTTGGCTGGGGCTCTGCCCCGGACCCCACTGGGATTCTTACGACGCTCTGTCCATTCCCTAACAGGCGTGAAAAGTGAACCCCCATTACCACTTCATTCAACGTTGCAGCCTTCCCCCCTTGGAAGCCTTTCTGCTGGCCCCCATGAGTAAGGAAACTAAAGTTATTCGTCATTTGGCGGAATGTAGCACTTGACAAGCTTGACGTCGGAAGGATCGAGTCGACATTGAGGTGGGAGGACTAACGTTGGAGGCAATGTGGGTGGGTGCTTGCATAGTGTCTCCAAGGGGGGATAGACGACTCTGCACCCAGTTAACTAACTGCTTTTTTTAGTATGCCTGTAGTAACTTTTGCTCTGTTGCAGTGCCATAACATTTGCTTTATATGCTATTTTAATATCATTATTACATATTACATCGTTTGATGTTTTCAGGTCTTATAGATCTCATGTATCACATATGACTAACAGCAGACCTTTCAGTGCTGGCGTGGTTGAGGGTAAGTATTTATCACGTTAAAGTTATTATCACCAGTATTTGGTGTGAGGGGTCATAAAACTGAGAGAGAATAACGGTGACAGTAAACTATTATGAAATTCATGCAATAGAGAGTGACAAAACAAAAGCTATATTTATACTGGTTTTGTTTTTTTTACTGGAAAAAAGGTAAAAGTAAATGGTATAGGTCCGGTTCTTGCTATGCTGCTTCTTAAATGAGTGAGTGAGTGAGTGAGTGATTAGGGTTTAAAGTCCCACTTAAACAGTATGTAGGTCATTTCGGGGATGGCCTTTCCAGGCGGAATGCACACACATAAACACACAATCAAGCACAAAATTTAACCTTTACAGAAAAAAAACAAATAAGGAGCACACGAAACACAAAATATCAATAATCTAACCTGAAATTGTAAGAACTGACCGTTTTAATTGTGCACAAAATTATGTAGCAGTAATGGTAGTTCTAATAATCTTCCCTGTTAGCTTCTTAGATGAGTCAGTGGTGGTTGATTTACCAGCATGAGCTAATGATGTGCAGGCACCATGGATTGGTTGATGGTAGGTATAGTGCCTTTGATGTCCAAAAGGACAGTAGTTATGGTGGACGGCAGAGGGGTTGCACGGGGGCGGAGCGACTGCAAGTTTATGGGCGGGCAAAATAGACTTCCCATAAGATGACATCGCATTTACAAGCACCTGCATTTGAGCAGAACTCAACCTCCTAGAAATCCAACACTGTGCTGGCACAAGCGAAATTTCAAGCATGTAACTAAACTCTACACAACTTTTACAGCAGAACAAAAGCTTAAACACAAGAACAATGGTGTCCACCAGCAGATTGCAATCAAGACAAAGTGATATAAAAAGCTGTAACAAATACGCTAATGCGCACACATTCAGCATACATCATGGAAGAAACGGGAACAGTTATTGTCGTTCGGCCTAAATATCTGAAAAATGTACGTGATTGGTGATGGGACGTTTGAGATGGTGCCGGACAGTGCCTACCATCTGTACACACTACACGGATTCGTGAAGTCGGAGTTTTTGAGGATCTAACGTGGCCTGGAAAATTGAACAGTTGGGAGTTGAGGAAGAGGCATGTGCCCCATAGCCGGTGACGCTAGTGTTTACTAACTGCTGTCGTAATTGAGATAATTGAGTGTTCATTTTGCAGATGATTTGTACCGAGCGTTGCCAGCAGCATCTAATCTACCTGTCGTTCAACATTCCTTCTCTTCTCCTGCACATTACACAGGTTCATTGGACAATGTTATCTCTAAGTTTTTATGTTATTATTATCATTATTTTATCATGGTTGTTGTTTGCCATTTATTACTCCATCACTACTCCTGCAGATATCACTCATTTATAATTATCATTCATTTGTCTTTGTCTTATTATCTCTGCCAAGTGAATGCAGTGAATGGTGGCGATACTGTTTTTTCAGATGTGTGTCTGTGTGTGTGAGTACTTTAGCATTCATTCTGCTGAAAGTTGTTTGTCCAGTCTGCCAGTGAAATAATTTTTTATAATCAGTCATTATAGGGCAAAGGTATGGATGTGAGTTTAGTGCCATGTTTTTCCGGACTCACGGTATTGTAGTAGTTACGGTGTCGATAGTAGTAGTAGCCTAGTAGAAGTAGTACTAGTAGTTGTTGTTGTAGTAGTATCTGCTGTTGTTTGTTTACATGGCAGCAGTGCAGTGCATGTGCCTGTAATCTGGTTAAAAGGCATGAATTGTGGGTTTGAAAGTTGTTATTCTAATGGCTGCAGTAGTAGTTGTTGTGCTAGTACCAGTTGTTTTTTTGTTTGTCTAGATGTCTCTGCCATTCGTGCACCTGTGAACTGGTCCAAGGGCAGGAAGCTTGGCTCTGGAAGTTTTGGTCAAGTGTACAAGTGTTACGACCGAGACACGGGTTGTGACCTCGCTGTCAAAGAAGTGTCCATTGCCTTTCCACTTACTGAAGCCACCAAAGTGCTGCTTGTTTTGTAGTAGTAGTAGTAGTAGTAGTAGTAGTAGTAGTAGTAGTAGTAGAGCAGCAGCAGCTGTAGTAGTAAATGATTTTTAGTCAAGTGAAGGTTACACGTCTGACACTCTAAGCACTAGACCACTCACAGTCAGTGTCAGGTGAAGTGCAACTGTTGACCCAATGTGCAATGTGCAACTGTAACTGTAATCGTAACCTTTAAACCTTTTGCGCTGAAAATTGGCACAACTATTTCTCTTGCCCTGTGGAAAGTTTAAGCCGTTTTTGTTTTTATGCCATTTTGTTTTGAACTATGGAGCCTGTACACGACAGATGGATAGACCAATGGACAGACAGATTTTGAAACACTGCATAGCTGTTATTACTAAACAAAGAGTTGACAGACAGATGGGTGAACGGACAAGCACGACCTTCAATGCGGCCTATCTGTTGGTGCAGGAGTTGGTAGCTCTGAAGAAAGAACTGCAGATACTGGAGAAGCTGTCACATCCACGCATTGTACAGTACTACGGCTACCAAAGCAACGACGACGGGTCTCTGGCCATTTTTGTCGAATTCATGCCCGGAGTTAGTTTTTTATTAATCTTGATAAATATTTATTGTCGTTATTTATATTTTGAAGTCCAATGTACTTGACTCCTTAGGGCTAAAGGTTGAAAGAAAGATATGTTTGGAATGGTCATGGTGTGAACTTGGAAACTGCAAATGCGAAACGTTGGACGGCGACAGACAGCCCTTGAAATAAGAACTCGGTTTCTCGGGGGTCGATCGTCAGTTTAGTCAAACGTCTTGTGATTTGTGCCAGGAACTCTTGGGCACTGGCACTCAAGGGGCCAAGTGTTTTCAGGGCCACTGGACAGAAGTCGTGGGTCTCACTGAGCAAGAAATTTTTAAATACTAAATACACTTTGAGGTTTGTTTTTAATTAACTTGTTTGTTTTCTGTATATGTCAGTGCATTTCTTAGCTCGTTTATCTGCGTATATATTCGTTTTTTGCTGATTACTTTTTCTTTTTATTTTTGTTCATTTATTCATTTGTTTATTCACTCATCTGCTTATTTGGTTTGATTTTTGTGATTTTTAAAATTTTTTTAGCTGATTAGCTGACTATACTTAAGTAACTGTTGAGCTGTTGTCATGGTTGTCGTCTGTCTGTCTGTCCGTCTGTCACAGATGTACTGTGGCTAAACGGTGCAAGATAGGGCCTAGGTTGCTATTGATTACTAATAGGAAGTGGCATACGTCTTGTCAGATTAGATGGAAATCATTGACTTTGGATGACCTTGAAGGTCACTGACAACCAATACGGTCGGCTATCTTAGCGACAGCTGGGCTTCATGTTTATTATGTTGTAGGGCTCAGTGCAGGATCAGATAAGCCAGCACGGGCCACTGACTGAGGCAGTCACACGCCACTACACTAGACAAGTGCTCGAAGGACTACTCTATCTGCACCAGCAGAATATTATCCACAGAGACATCAAGGGTATGTAGTAGTAGTACGAGGGTCGATTAATAAATGAGATACAAAACAGCATCATTCTGTTAGTTTTCCATGTCTAAAAATGCAAAATATGTAATTTTTTTTCGGATGATCACGTCATTATTGTGACGTCATCTGCTCACAGAACACAGTGTTACCTGCCACCCGACAGAGGTGAACACGCTTTGCCTTAAACCTAACCAGAGGGATGGAGGGCTGAGTTGACCTTGGTGATTGCTTATGGACCAAGATTGTTCGTCTGTCCACAGAGTTACCCATAGTATTCGCTTGAAAGTGAACAGACCGGTAGTTGCATCCATGACCACTTATTGCGACTTCGATGCCATTACCATTTCACCCAATAAAACCCACCAAGTTTTTTGCGTGTCTGCCTGGGTGTATTATTATTATGATGGTATTAATATTTATTTAGCGCCGTTTGCAACAACAACAACAACAACAACTACTATTACTACTACTACAACTACAGATTATTATCAGTAGTAGTAGTAGTAGTTGTTGTTGTTCTAGTATTATGCCGTTTGTTGCCGTTAGGTGCAAACATTCTGCGAGACAGTTCTGGTAATGTGAAGCTCAGTGACTTTGGCACATCCAAACAACTTCAGACCCTGACCCGACTCAACTCTGTCTGCGGAACTTGGTACTACATGTCTCCGGACATCATAGCCGGCGGCAGCTACGACACCAAGACAGACATCTGGTGAGTTGTAGTAGTACTAGTAGTAGTAGTAGATTTTGTAAGTTACTTTTTCCAAATTGCTTTGAATTATTAACTTGTACTTATTTCGTAGTCACACGCATATGGTATTGTAATTTTGATTTTAATTTCGATTTCAACTGTTCATGCTTTTTATAATACTGTATTATTGTTCACACTGGTTTAGCTGTAAGCTCGTTATTGTGACTTGAGCCGCCTGAGTTCTCTGTCACTCAAGTTTAGACTTAAACTTGATTAGGCTCCGTTGGGAAGACATGTGGAGCTTTTGCATGAATTATCTGACATTAAATTACCATGCAGTAGCTTCTATCCCTATACATAGTGGATGCATCTTGCACCCATGCAGTGAAAAATAAGGGGGAGGGAGTTTTGTTAAAGGTGTAGATCAAAACTTTCCGCTTATTTTTCACTTTGCAATCTACACCTTTAACAAAAAATTCCCCTTTTTTACTTTCCTTTGTCACTCTGCATTTTTAACGAAACTTGTCTCTAGAAAAAGGAAGACGCCCAAAGGGGGAAGGAACTTAAGTTCAAAAATGAAGGGGGTAAACTTGGGCTTGAAAGTAGGGGAAACCTGAGCCCAAAACTGGGGGGAGTTACGCCTGATTTTGACTCCAGATTCGGGGGAATAGAAGCCACTGTTACCATGAATTCTGCATCAGAAATGTGCACAGTTTTGCTGTTATTGCCTGATTCGAGATACAACTTTCTAAATTCACAAGCCTTGTATTACTTTGCATCACATTAACAAAAGCTGACCAATTAAGTGGTGAAGTCATAAAGTTTAAATTTTGCAATCCAGCATAACGAGCCGAGCCCTGCTCCCCCACACCAAAGAACGTCGTGCAACGACGTGCATGCATGTAAACATGTAAACTTTTAGGTGTCGCAACACGCCGCAAAGAGGCCCATGTCATTCTGGCCCACGGGACCCCCCCCCTTTTCATGGGGTCCATGTTTGGCCAATGATGTTTCAGTGTTTTCAAATAGACTTGATTTGATGTATTTCCAGGAGCCTCGGCTGTACGGTGGTCGAAATGTTGAGCGGCAAGCCTCCGTGGCATGACCTGGAGGGCGTGGCCGTCATCTACAACATTGGTATGGCTGAGCGACCCAAGTACCGACTGCCGGACAGTGTCTCAGAGATGTCTCAACTGTTTGTCGAGCGTTGTTTTGTGCGCGATCCGATGCAACGACCGTCAGCCGATCAACTCATTAAAGACCCGTTCGTCTGTGATGTTTGAATTTGCCTATTTGTGGCATCGTGACAGATCGGGCAGGCAGCAATTGCATTCCACAAATTTCAGGATAAAAACATAGAAACACCAAAAAGTTAAGTAACCTGCAACAATCACCCAAACATTTCTTGATTATTTTTTTGTATCTTGAGGCGGTGGTTTCCAATGTTTGGGGCATTGTTCAGGGCTCGAATGTGTAAATCTGGTTTTGCGTTGACAGTTCGATTGGCAGCATTGATACTGAACGAGCAAGGGGATGGGGCAGTTGTCCAGCTCTCACCTGAACTTTGGCCTGTTTTTTTGTCTGAAAATTTCTAGTGACAAAGTTTGACATTTTGTTGGGGGGAGAGAATTTAGGGGCAGAATTGAAATTTTGAGCACCCATATAATCGCCTCGGTCGGAAATTTGCCGCTGTTTTTAGGAGAACTGCAACTTCCTGCACCCCCAACTTTTTATAGACAACGACGCCCCTGTGTTTAATCGCCCGGTGCTCAGCAGGCTCAGGTGTACGCTGTCAGGTTTAAGTTACTGGTACGTCAAAAAGTTTAAATGCATTTGGCGCCTGGGCTCTGACCATATCCAGGAAGGGAAATGGAACTTTGTATCGCATCGTGATATGGTACGGTGAGGTTTTTCGAAAACGGCACTTCTTGAACGGTTGTGTACGTATTGTGTGTTTGTGGCACTAACTTAATATGTTGCGTTATACGTTTGTCCAGGCTTGCCGTGGATATGAAATTTTTTTATCCATATTTATCCACAGATTTTCCGTGGATGTCCATGGATATAATCATATCCACAGACGCCTATCCTGCGTATTTGTAGCCCCCAAATTTTCACAAAATAGAGCAGTGCAAGAGTGTCCATTCCCTCCTTCCCAAAAAAAATACATTTCTCTTTGGAAGTTGTTAAAAATAAGTAAAAGTACAAAACAAACACACATTTGCATTAAAATATGAGCTTAGTTAAGTATTTCCAGACGTTCGTGTAAATCTACATGATTTTACTGCTTCTGTTTTTCGTCAACCGTTAGGTCGAGCTTTGGGTACAATATGTCGTCTGTCGGTCCGTAACCCATGTATTGTGGCTAAACGGTACGTGGTAGAGGTCGGCGATGGTATTGTTTGATTGGGCGGTAGCGACATTCTATAGGCTTTTAAAAGTAACCATGTCTCTATCTGCAGCGACTTGGCTGCAATTTTGAACGCAATGTTGCTGCCTGTAGCCGTCAACAACGTGCGACGAATTGCCGTATCATATCCTGGTGTTAATTCTGGCGTTCGATATATCAGCGTCACCATAGCGTGTATGAGACTGCAGTCACTCTGGGACATTGCATTCTTTCCAGGGCGGAAGTCGGACGCTGGCCTTCGGATGTAGACGGTACGGTTGGCTCACCCCAGCAACAGCTATATAGGATTTTTATTTTCTAAGGCGCAGGTTGCATTCATGTACGGCTAGGGTGGTGTAAACGTTTTTGAAACACACTTACCGGTAGTTTGTACTTCCTACTAACATTATATACGCTATTAAGCAAAGAATATAATTTGGTTAGCATCAGATAAATAAAATATAAACTCGCAAATGGATAAGACCTTTTGGTGCCCAACCAACAGCACTAAAGCACTAAAGATTAAGATTTGTTGTTGCTATAGTGCTAATAAACTAATGTAGGCTAACTACACGGTGTTTCATAAAAAGGACCCCTTTTTGTTTTTTTCATAATTTACTCAAATTATGAGCAATTTACATGAAATTTTTACCAGTTGTAGCTGAAGAAATACGAAGTCGAAATATTAAACAAAATATGGCAGTTGATTAAATATTCTTTGCTAGTCGTGATGTAACGCTGACGTCATAATGTGTCACAGGTACAGACATCTGTTCTGTCAGTTGCTACCCTGCTTCGATGGTGAACTTAATCTGGTTCGCTAATGAAAAATGCTTATCGTGTCAGAACTGAGCAACATGAAAACATGAAATCGGGCGTCTTGTGATCCAAAAACTCGACATCTTGCAAGCTTGGTGTGCTAGTGCACTGTCTTGCTCGAACATATGAAAGTCCATCTATCCTCACAGACACATAAATGCGAAAATGCGATCGCTTTGCACGTTTTTGTGGCTGCAGCTGTAAAGCTTTAAATATTTGACACCAACGAACCAGATTTTTCACCACTGAAGCAGGGTAGCAACTGGCAGCACCAATTGGGATTAGCCTGTTTGTACCCGTGATACATTATAATGTCAGCATTACATCACGACCAGCAAAGAATATTTAATCAACTGCCATGTTTTGTTAAAACATATCGAATTAGTATTTATTCAGCTACAACTCGTAAAATTTCATGCAAATTGCTCGTCATCATCTTGAGTGAATTATGAAAAAAAACAAAAAGGGGTCTTTTTTATGAAACACCGTGTAAATAATGACGTACTGATGTCACTGATTATTCATTTGAATCAGTGACACAAATAAACGAGAAAATGAAGAGTAAGAACGGCAGGCAGGGAAATATTACACAGAGACAAAGCATATAAATATTGAATTTAATTAGCAGGTGCGCCAGCCTAATATCCATGGATATATCCACAGGATGGCTTAAGTCTGATATCCAAACACAATTATTGATTTCGGCGCAACTCGCTCTTGAAATGTGTCTTGGAGCCAGAAATCGCCAAAAATCCATAAAAAACCTATTTTGGCGTTCAAGGTCGCCCAAGGTCATTGAATTCGGTGGCAATTGAGAACCAGTGCACGACTTCCTATTAGTGATTAATAGTAACCTAGCCCCCATCTCGCACCGTTATTGAGATACAGCGATTTATTGGCTAAAAATTGCAAATTTTTCCTACCCCCTCTTATTTAGCGCCCTCGTTCGGGGTGACCCCTTTCGAATTTATGGACAAGCTTCACAGCTCCTGGAACTAGAGTCTTCCGGGCAGCCGACGGTGAAGATATGGTGATCCTAGCTTGCACCGTTTTTGACTGATCCACCCGTGGGACAGACAGACAGACAGAATTGCGATGGCTAAGACGCGCTAGAGCAGTCTAGCTGCTTTCGTGCGTAAAAAGTACGGACGAAAATATTTTTTCGTTAAGAAATTTTTAAATATTGTTTATTTTGTGACATTCTGCCGATTCCGCGTAATGTTACACAACGACTCATGCAAAAAACCAGTGGCGGTTCTAGACCGTAATATCTGGGGAGGGGGCAAGGTCCCATGACGAGCGCGGTAGCGCAAGCCTATAACGGGGATCTGGGGGAATACAGGGTCAGGTCAGGGACAGGGGGCCATGGGGCGAAGCCCCCCTGAAGCTGAAGCACTTATAGTTTTTGGATGTCTACTGGAAGCCGCAAAGTTGCCCATTTTTCAAAAATTTTGAAACGCAAATAAGTCAGATATCTGTGTTATCTTTGCAGAAAATAATGGGTGGCCACGAAACTGGGAGGCCTGTGCCGCCCCCGGCCTCGGCCTAAAACCGCCACTGCATAAAACTAATTGACATACTGCATAGTAGGCCTACGGCCGGATGAGAGCTGGTGAGAAACCCAGGTCCCAAGTGCCGAGTGTCAGCCAGTGTGTCTGACATGCAGGAAACGTTTCGGTATGGAAATTCCAATTGGACGAATAAAGCACTACAGTGTAGGGCGGTATAGCAAGGCCGTTACATGCCTATAGACCCGTCAGTCTAATCAGAGACTGCTATTGGATTGGTGGACACTATGCATATAGTGCCTTTGATGTCTAAAAGGACAGAATGCATAGTGGAGGGGTTGCGCGGGGGCGGAGCGACTGCAAGTTTATGGGCGGGCAATAGACTCCGAGAAGCGGACGACGACAGCCCTCTTAAGGACGAACCGTTCCGCATTATGAGGACGAGCAAAGTCCTTTGCGACGCTGGATGCGGCAGCTGCTGATGGCGATGACGGCGCTGCCAACGTTCGCGGTTCCGCTGGTCTGGGACTGGATGAAGGTACCTCCTTCCGTCGACCCGCACACTGACGCCAAGGCTCGGTCGTTGGCGGAGTACTTCGAGCGCACCTGGGTGTCGGGAGACTTCCAGCCAGTCTCTGGACACACTATGACAACGTCGGGCCTCGCACTACGAACGTCACCGAGGGTTGGAACAACGGACTCAACAGTCGGTTGGGCATGTCGCACCCGACGCTGCGCCTGTTTCTCGACTGGCTCCAGAAGTACCAGTTCGAGGTGCAGTGTCGGCGGATGCAGCTGGAAGCCGGAAAGCCGCCGAAGCCGAAATCTCCGGTGTACGCGAAGCTGGACGCCGAGCTGTGGCCGGCGAAGATGTCGTTCAGTCTGCAGTACGGGCGCATTTTCTGCGACGTCTTCCCGTATAACGCGTCCGTCGGACTATGGCAGTTCCGCGTTGCTGCCGAGCACTATCTGGCTCGACTGAGCTATTTGCTAGACTGCAAGTGACCAGAAATATGCAAAGGATTAGTTTACATGAGTAGGCCTAATGCGCATACTGTTCGCCTTATATATAACTATGATGATAGGCCTCTGGTACAATAGCAACCGCAGGTTAAAATTCTGTTAAAATTTGATTATTTTCTTCGATTTTTTAACGGCCAAAAATGACTAATGATAAACGTTTGTAATCATATTTCATCTCGCATTGGACATTTAGACCTACTGACTACGAAACAGGGCAGCAGCCCTATTTCAAACTATAGGCCTATTTCATGAATGTTGCTCTGATATGACCGTGTTTTTTTAGTTATTGCTGGACTGACTGTTTTAGGAGAAATATGCGTACAAGTAAATAGGTAAACTGTATTATGTGTATGTAACTTTTGGTATTTGAATTAATTTAAAATACTTTTACGCTTATTTGTCGGAGAAAATTGCTATAAATAATGAAAGTATCAAGACATAATTGTTTGTTGTTGTCAATCACACAGACCTCCATCACACACAGCAGTTTTGGTAAACCTATTGGCTGATCAGCAGACCAATCACGTTCGATCTCTGAATAATGCTCCGCCCCGCCCGCCACCACCCCGCCGCTACTATGCATAGTGTCCCACTACCTGCTATTGTAGCTTGCTAGACAGCTAGAGTAACCCTGGTCTAATCGATTTGGACTGCGTGCTGTTAGGCCTACCGTGGTGCGCGCCATGGTTGCAACGCAAACAGAACGTGCAGTGTTATTTGCTTCGTCTGGCCCACTAATGCGGGACACTGGCAATTTTTTGCTGAACCCAGCGGAGATCGTTGTGGAGATCGTTGTCGATCACGTTTGTCTCACGGCTACTCAGCGGCATGCACACCGTACTTATTATGTCGCTACACTACTTTGTAAAATATAAATATCTAAAAACAAAATATTTACAGATGGACAAAAGGTCTAATGGCAATTTTTTGGAAGTATTCAACTTAAATGTTAAAATAATGAGTTACAGTAAGTGTCAAAAACGTAGGAGGACATGTTAAAGATTTTTTTCAAATAATTTGAAAAATTTTACTGTGCACTAATTTTCAATGTACATTAATGCTGGCTGATGGCTGCAATTTTGCTCAGTTAACTGCATGAGCATACAGAGCAACGTGTTTCAGTTGTCCGGCCCTACAAGTTGTGCACTTTTTTAAAAGATGAAAACTTACTCCGTAGCTACACGTAAACCTTTTTGACACTTATAATAACTTATATCTAACATTTCACTTGAATACTTTAACAAAAATTACCACTCAACCTTATTACCATCTGTAGATATTGTACGTTTTTGGATATTTATATTTTACAAGGTAGTGTAGCGACATAATAAGTGTGATATGCATGGC
>Ga0209367_1003932_pt1 | contig 20361 bp, 11 predicted proteins | sample WorMetLIZISLAND2_FD_187412 | JGI IMG/M metagenome (GOLD analysis project Ga0209367, IMG submission 187412) | Marine gutless worms symbiont microbial communities from Max Planck institute for Marine Microbiology, Germany - Olavius geniculatus... ...
GTTATGGTGGCAACTACGGTGGGTCGTATGGTGGATCATACTCATCCGGGTCGGACTGGTGGGGCAACTAACTGCTGCTGCTGCTGAGTTGATTGTTGAGCTTGTTAGACTGTGCATCAAACAGACACATGTATGTAGTCTGCATCTCTAACGTGCTACCTGTGAACACCGAATGTTCAGTGATATAACACAGTTAGCAGGGCGGCCGTGGCTGACACGTTTGCATTTGTTCATTCATCTGTTGTCAGTCAGTCAGTCTGCGATTCTAGTTTTCGGCATTCGTGCCAGATTACTGTTGTTACGCATTGTCTGTTGCGTTGTCAATTCCACTGCTCCGAGATTATTGTCTTTACCTCCTGATAATTTTGCACCTATTTTGACTCTGTAAAGAACTTGCAGATATCGGTGGAACGCCCAAGGGTGGACTAGATTCTTTGAGCTGACCTGGTTGTAAGTGAAGCCTATTACTCCTGGTTCTGTCCCTACATTGCTGTGCATTTGGGTTTGCTACGATATTACATTGAGATTTGCTAGTTAATGTCGGGATTGATAGTATAAATGCACTGAGAAACCTGTTGCTGTTTCATTGGTGTGCCTGTCCATTGCCCTCTCGGTACTCTGTATATTTCTTGTTCTGCTGTAGTAAATGTTCTTTCTGTTATGCACGCAGCACTGTGCACAAATAGAACGCATCTATTTTCATATATAGCGTGGCTGAAATCTGGGAACGAACGAGATGTATCTGGATGCTGTAGTTGAACATTGCGTTGCATGACTTGCGTTGGCATTCTGAGGCCAAATGCGACCGACCGTAGTAGCATCTATAACTTGTTAGTGGTTGATATATTGTATGATCTTATGTAGCATTCTGCATTGTCACTGCTGTAAATTCCGCGCTCATCTACTCATTGCTGGTTCTGCGGTTTACTGATGATGTCTGTGCGTTTCAACAGTGGAGTTTGGTATGCCTAGCCTATCATTGTCAACCAACGAAATGGGCAGCAGTCTTGGGTCAAAGAAGTAGACTGAAAAGGCAGTTGCATTTGTCTGACCAACACTGCAAATTTCCGTTAGAGGAAGTTATGGTTGGTCAAAATTTCAATTTTGACCTTTAGATTTTCCCAAAATGATAGTTTTCAGCCCCGAATTTTGCATTTTTGGATGAAAATTCTTGGACAAAAGATCTTCTGACAGCCGGAAATTTAGGGGGAGCGGGGAAATTGCAACCTTATCACGATATCACTGGTGATGATTAATGTCACTGACCCAAGGTGAGGGATTGAGGGGTCGTACTATCTTCTCCTATTTATATGGCAGTTTTCACTGTAGGCGTGAAGGCACGTCGAACAACATCGGTTTGTGTTAAAAAAACTTTCGTCTATCATATTAACTTCTTAATATCAACGTTTCGTCAGCTGCTTTTAGCAAAACATCAAAAAGTTTACACACAGGTTTATTCGCATCTACCAATGTTAGTCAATGTACAAAAGTATCTGACGAATTTAGCTTGATCCACACCACCCATTTCCTGCGATAGATGTTGGCTGATAGTGTTAATCTACAGCATTATTGTTGACCAACGTGACAGGCAGTGCATGGCAAGCGGTTAAGTGGTAAACGATTTGCTAACATCAGTGGTATGGGCGTTTCCTGTTCTGTAAGCTGTGCCAACGTTGTTCAACTGCTGCATTTGTTTCAGATTACCACACAGTTATCTGTAGCAAATGTGTTAATTCGGCATGTACTGCCATAGTCTTTAGATAAACATATCGTGCACTTTCTGCTGTTTTAAGATGTTATGTTTACTAATGCAGCACAGCTGAATACCGATAAGAATTAACTGGATTTATAAGACAAGTTTTCCAGCAGCTGCCATACATTTCGGGGACACGACATTCAGTTGCCGCACTGTGCTGTAGACTAAAATTAAATGCCTGTAATAAGTATTTATTTTAAGTATTTTGCACTCGTCATTGCTGAAGCTGTGTTACTGCTATGAGACGTGTATAGTGTCTATATTACTTTGTGTTATGAGAATATAAATAAATAAATATATATACAGAGTATACGACTGTAATATGTGCAAAAGTTCGCCTATTTGATGGCTTATACAAGATGTTGGTGGAATTTGATGAACATTACGTGTACATTATATCAAAAGATGTGACCAGTTATTTTATGTGTGGCCAAAATTAACAGCATGCTACAAGAGTAACCTTCTAAAGCAAACAAGATATAGCATTTTATACTCTGTCCAATGCAATGCATAGCATTGGACAGAGAATAATTTACTACAATATATGTTGGGGAAGCAAACAAAAAGTTGTTGGATTGCAGAATTTCTCAAAAGTTTGATGTGGTTGTGCAGTAGTTGCGCAGTAAACCAAGTCAGTTACTAAAACACCAAGATACCGATAACTGAATTTTAAAATGGCTGTACATAATAATGGTACTGCTGAGGTACATCTGTGGCTCGTATGACATTAATAAACATGAAATTTTCAACAAACATTTTGGTATGATATAGAGTATGTACTTTAGTTTTTGATTTTACCAGAAAAAAACAGCTGACTGTTTTTGGCTACATGCTACAAGCCATGGCAAAATGTTACATTTATTAGTAAACATATTCTGTGGGCATAGGCTTAACAGTCCTGTACGTATGCTCTTCTAAGCATACCAAAATTAGGCACAAATCTTATTCAGACATGTATTTATTTACAACATGGTGCATACAGTGGAACAGCATCGTAACATGCATGTGACTAGGCCAGAGATACTTGCTCCCTGGACCACTCACTCAATTCATACCTCCCCACTATGCTATACATAAACAACTAATCAGTTGAATGTAATCACCGGCATCAATGATCTTACATCTTGTACACCAACAGACCGAGTGACTTAATTTGAACTGATCTGAGACTACATTCAGTAATTCTCACCTTTATGCTGACTTTAGAACCAAAAAATTACTAGAACACAACCAGTAACGTCGTTAGAATCTTGTATTCTCACTGACATTCTGTATCTTGGATATGCTTACACACAAAATACAACATCTGTTGTAGGCTAGTTACGTCACGTAACTAAAAGCAGGTTGATGGATAACAACATTATGCAATAGGAAGGGAAGGATTACCCGCTACTTAGAGTTGAAGATGTCAGCGCAAGATGAACTCTATGAAACCCTGCAGAAGTACGGAACAACCACATGAATAAATGAACAGCCAAATGAATCAATAAATATTTTGACACGGAGACATGCAAGATTAGCAGAATTACAGCTAACTAAACTAGAACAAGAAATATTAGATTGTGACCAATCTAATGTACTCCTTGCGCGCACTATTTTCTTTTGTATTCTTCTAAGAGCTTTTTCGTTCCTTTCGGCTTGTATCAGAGACTCGGCGTCTAATTGAGACCCGTTTAATATTATTCTAATAGTGACTAGCGTCAAAATCGTTACTGGAAATTTTCTCCTAAGTTCATAAAATAGTGCCTGATTTTAGGGACTGAGATGAAAAAATTTCCAACAATGGTCAATGACGCTAGTTGCCATTTGTCTTGTTATACCTCAATGCACGCGTCTTTCTGGCACCATAATGGCAATTATCTGGCAAGATAATGGGGTCACGACCTTAACCTTTTGGGGTCATGTGACGTCATCGGTCACGTGACCATTCGACTCCCGGCGGTCGACTTCCTATAGGTGGTCCATAGTGACCATGCGTCTATCTAGCACCGTTATTGAGATATGGCCGTTTGAATTTCAGACCCTTTTATTCATTTTTTTCATTCTTATGCTGTTGGGCACTTGCGAGTTAAAATAGATTGCTGGTGGGGAAAAAAGTACACATGTAGGCTGTGTACTGTGAAGAGATGACGTCACAATAATGACGTTGTCATCAAAAAAATCTCTACACGTGTTTAGAATAAAATTCTCCACAAAATGCATATTTTGGATTTTTTTTAGATTTGGAAAATTAACAAAATGACTTTGTTTTGTAACTTATTTATCGAACGACCCTCATACAAGAATGCAAAGGGGATCACGCAACAGCGATGCATGTGTGAAGGCCTGGTGCGGACGAAATCATCGAAGCTCTCACAATGATGTTTCATTTTGACTCGACGGCGGATGACGCGTAGTGCCATATCCAGTGCATGAATTCCAATATTGGCTGAAAATCGCAAATTTTTTCCTACCCCCCTCTCCTTTAGCGCCCTCATTTGGAGTAACTCGCTTCAAATTTATGGAAAAGCTTTACGGTTCCTGAAACTAGTCTTCCAGGCAGCCGACAGTGAAGATTTGGTGATTCTAGCTTGCACCATTTTTGACTGATCCACTCGTGTGACAGACGAACAGACAGACAGAATTGCAATGACTAAGACGCGCTACAGCAGTACCTGTGAGTGAGTAGAGTTTAACGTTCAGCCCGACACAGTATAGGTCATTTCGGGGATGGCCTTTTCAGGCAATGCACATACACATAATGGAACAGAAAGTTTAGCCTTTACAATAATGAAATAGTTTTTTTGACACATAATTTCTCTACGTCTGGAGAGTCAGTCACGCTGCATGGAAAACATTCTTTCCCAACGGCAGCATGGAATTACGGTTTCAGATCCAGTCAACAACAGTGACAACATAATGAAAACACGAACACTAAAGCAGGGCTTACAACAGCAGCGCAAACATCCTGCTAGGCACAAAGTCCACTTTCTTCGATTTTTTGTAAATTTCTCGCACAACGTGCTTTACAAAAATAGCTGCAGAACAAATCGAAAGTCTACAGATCCACAACAAGCTGCACAATGCAAACTGCAAGTCCATGTCAAATCAAAGGCCTGCTACAAATCCACAGCATCCTAACACATATAGATGCTGTACAGCTGGTTGTATAACTTGGAATTATTGTCCAACAAAATCCACAACAAGACTAAGCAGTGGAATTTGGGCCTATATCACCAGATATAAACATCATATCAGCGCTGTCAAAAACCAAGCTGACCACTCATCAGACAATATGAAATTCCCGAACAGCTGTAAAATTCCCCGACATTTCTCTTCTGTTCCAGAGAAGCCAAACCATGAAAAACAAGAGCCACAAGACAACACGATCACAAAAGTCATAGTCATACATCAAGTAAGTGAGTAAGTAAGTAATTTATATGGTGCATTAACTGCAGCAACCTGGAGCATGCTCAATGTGCTAGTAAAACAAGAAGTATAAATGTTTCTGACAAGACAAAGGTCTCGGTTTTCATTCAGCTGCTGAAGTTATACACTTGCCATTGCTGCAATATTCTCATGTTAGACCTCAAGACCAAGATAAACTAGAGAACTGATCAAGACTGGAGACCAACAATTACCATCAATTAAACTGCCCACAGGCAGTAATGACCTTTGTTAGTAAGATCTTCATTTAGTGCCCGACCAGGGCTGCACCTTTTAGTCTCACGAACACACCATAACGTCACTACAACATTCATCCGTAAGTCTATCATGTGGCACATAATGCTTATTCACCGAGTTTAACTGAATATTCTATTCAAATACTGCTAAGCTGAAAAAATATGCCAGCGTAAGACCAAATACTTCACCAAGTTTATTTGGTAAAACATGCTGCACAATCCAGGCACACATGAAAGGAACAATATTACATACTGGACAGCTGTAGGCATTTTACTAAACTAAAACAGAGCCACCACAGAAACTAATGATGACCGAAATGATGTTAATTTAGAGACAACGATAACAGAATTCACACTGCAACATTTAAGATAGTAAAACTGCTAGCCATGTGAAAACCTTAAAAATGACACTGAAAGTGAAATGATGAATTCTTGCTCGATTAACTAAAACGTCACTAATATCACTTGAAAAATCAGTCAGCTAAGCTCCGTTTAACTGACCCTAAATGAAGTAAAACAAGCCAGTTGTTTATCATCATGTCACAAAGTGCTGTATGATTAATTTGCGTTGCTCTATGGCATGCTGTTACTGATGGCAGTTATGCACAAACACAGCACAATCATAAACCACACGGCAACTCACACGACCAAGCGCACACAATATGCAGGGCTGACTTATCGACTAAAACTTTACATACAATCACATCATCTCAATGACGAGATTCTCGCAGCAGTTCGTTACTTATACCGTAACTCTGACGGATCAACTCAAATTCAATAAATAACACTTAACTTTGTCCGTACATACTCGAGAGTGCAGAATAATCTAAGCAAGATGATCACTAAGTGCACAAAGGACTCGCAGGCCGGCCAACGGGGCAGTGAGGCTGTAAAGAGCTCACGCAGTTGTCTTTCAAACGCTGCTGATTCAAAAACCACCAAGCCATGCGGATCCTCACCATGTCATGTTGTGGCAAGCGCTAGTTCGGAAGTCTACAAGAGTGCAGGAGTTGTCAACGACGTCCAGTTGTATTTGGGGTTGTTTGTGTGCGCAAACGGCAAGACCGGAGGCTCAATTAGGTACCACGTGTCTCGAACGACGGTTGCTTCCTGTGCCACCGACATGGCGCAGTACGGTATCTTGTGCAAGATCTCTTGGAAACCGGTCTACAAGCGGGACAAACCAGCCGGCTGATGTTAACAACTTCTTACAAGACCACATAAAAGTCATAACAATTATCAGCTGTACTTCATTGGCACCATCTTCAACAAGTCTTAGCCATTGCTGTATTGTTTATGACTTCCGATAAAAGCTGTAAAACCTCTCAAAGTCTGTTACCCCCACTAGAGTACGGACTACAGATATCAACAACAAAAATATCTGAAGACTGCAAAATTTCATGCTACAACTGTAGCAGAAAATATAAATGCCTACATCTATACCAGCTTTAAGGTTTTTAATAATCCTTTGGATTTATGACTTTTTGAGATCACAATATTTCACATAATGCAAGACTAGAGTTTGAAGTTTACCACAGAATAATGCCAAAAATCTGCTAACTACACTGCAGGTTACAATGCTTATTGCACTGTTCAAGTATCAAGCTGTTAAAATGCACTTCTAATGTTCACAACTGTTGCCATGCCACACTGATCTATAAATAACTGTACATCCCACTGTTAAGATAACAAAATGATTGCACATACAGGGTGGGCCAAAAAAACGTGGCACTTTACTTTTGTCCATATCTTCGCCAATTACTCATCAATTTTCAAAATTCTTTCACTGGCACACTCTGCGGACAATTTGCAATAACGTGATTATTACTTGTCCGACCACAACGTAAATGTGTCTACACTACTTCGTGAAATATCAATGAAATATGTATATATAACGATAATAACAAACAAACATTTTGGTAAAATTGAAAAAAAAACACTTCAGACCAACATTACAGTGAATGGTCTGTATGACACTAGACTCTGTAGATATAACACAGTCTAATGTCATAAGAATCATACATCGCAATGTTGGTCTGAAGCGTTTTTTCATTTACCCAAATTTTTGTTATTATCGTTAGTTTTTGCTTACATTTATATTTCACAAAGTAGTGTAAAAATGCATTTACCGTATAATGGGATCTATCATAATGACATTATTGCAAACTGCCTGCAGAGTGCGCAAATGAAATAATTTTGAGAATTGGGCAATAACTGGCAAAGATATTGATAAAAATAAAGAGGCACATTTTTTTATGGCCCTCAGTGTATATGACTGACCTGACTGCGAGCCGGCTGTCCGACCAGTTGTCGAGTGCAGGAATCAAGTGATATGGCATGTGCAATGATTAGCACGTTTCCACCTCAATTCAACACAACAAAAACACACTCAACAACACTTTACATTAACCACACACCCAGACTTTGGTAACCTATTTCGGAACTTGATGAATTCGCACACTGCTATATCAAAAAAACCAGATTTGGAGACTATTACATCCAGCGAGTGCCACTGTTTAACTGGCCCATATCTCCAAATTACTCCAGGTGAGCACTCTGTGTGAATATTCGTCAAACTACAACCTTTATTAAACAAACTGAAGACTGCTGATGTTTCGGCAATAACTGGTGCTTTCTTCAGATGGATTTCTGTTTGACATCATCATCATCAAACAGACATACAGGAAAAATCAGACAAAACGTGCTCTATAAAAATCATAAGTCAAGAAAGCCACAGCAAACTTCTGCAGACTGGATGCCCTCCTATAACCAAACTCACAGCGAGAGTTGCAGCAACAGAACAATGATATAACACACAGCCAGTGGATATAATACACACTACACGTACCTTCGCTTTCATGTCTCTTGAGTATGTCCCGCGTGACCTGGTAGCACCGATCATAGAATTGTTCCGTAGTTTCCTGTATGTTGTATCGAGAAAACTGCCAGACCGGTGAGTAAGTCAGGCAAACCGGAAGACCGGCATCATGAAACTCTTGAGCCGTCATGAACTTTGGAACGCCAGCCAGATACCAGCCAAGCCACTCAAATAAACCAGGCTCCAAACTGACCTCCCGCTCTACACCCAACCCTGTCAATAACGTGATGATATACAGGGTGGGCCAAAAAAGTAAGCTACTGCACTTTGTCCATAACTGCGTTAAATACTGATCAATTTTCACAATTTTTTTCACCATGGACTCGGTAAAAAATTCGCTACTCAGGGGCATGCACACCACACTTATTATGTCACTACACTACCTTGTAAAATACAGATATCCAAAAACATACAATATTTGCAGAAAAACAGCAGGCCTAATGGTAAACTTTTGAAGTATTTAACTTAAATGTTAAAATATGAGCTATAGCAAGTGTCAAAAACATTGGAAAACATTTTTCAAATATTTTGAACGATTTTACTATGCATTAATTTTCAACGTACATTAATGCTGGTTGACAGCTGCAATTTTGCTCAGTTAACTGCATGAGCATACAGAGCAATGTATTTCAATTGCGTGGCCCTACAAGTCGTGCACTATTTTTAAAAAAATGAAAACTTACTCCATAGCTACACGTAAATTTATATTTAACATTTCACTTAAGTACTTTTAAAATTTACCACTCGACCTTATTAATATCTGTAGATATTGTACTTTTTTGGACATTTATATTTTACAAGGCAGTGTAGCGACATAATAAGTGTGGTGTGCATGCCACCGAGTAGCAAATTCCTTTCAGAGTCTACTGGTGAAAAAAATTGTGAAAATTGGTCAATATTTAGCAAAGATATGGAAAAAGTACAATAGCTTACTTTTTCTGGCCCACCCTGTACTCACTACTCATACAACAACAACAACAACAACAACAACAACACTACTGCTCCTGCTACTACCACTACTATTAAGTGAACCTTGGAACACTGAGTGTAGTACTGTAGCTGCCTACAGGCGGATCTGAGGCTCAGGCTGATCGGTCTGGTCCAAAGGTCGGCAGCCACCTGGCGCTCATGCTGCTCTCACCAAATGAACCAGGTAAACTGTCGCACTGCTATGATGAAAGCACCGTAAACATTGTTGTGGCTATTACAAAATTACTATTGCTATATAATATGCTATAGACTCGTCACCACCGCCAACAGTACACAGACTAGAGAACAGAACTCAAACAGTTCAAATCTCCACTGAAGACTGTTTTATTCTTGGCTGCATACAGGAATCGCAGTAGTAAATGATTCGTCAAAAACTTTGAGAACCAGAATCTTCGAATCCTAATATAAATCACCACTAAAATTATATTAACTGTTACTTCAGCCAGTTGCCACCATTCCAAAAATTCTCCAGACATCACAATCTTGTGATTTTCAAAAACGCTATAGACAGACATTAAACGACAGCATCTAAAGATCACCGAATAACTTCTCGCCTAATCCATATTCTAGGTTTAATTAATCGAATATTTGATTGATTTCATTGATGAAGTTACTGATATCAGCATGTATTACCAAGAATTAAATACCTAGACCAAATAAAACTGCCATTTTTGGGTGTTTTGTAGAAGACTGTAAAATTACAAAGTAGTAAGCACAACAGCTTACCTTGCAGCAGACTGCAAGCTGACTCTACACACCGTAAAGATGGCGAAGCATAGACGTGCGCTATAGATATGTCCTTTTCTCTCATAGCTTCACCTGCATCAATCCAAACAGTACTGTCAATCTCACACTAAGCATCTAGCCAATACTGTCACAAACACACTGCGATGACTTCACTCAATGCTCAGTAAGCTACAAATAAATCTACTGAACAAAAATGCCTCCCGACTTATAATCCAAAAATATTACAAACAGCTGTACCAAACATTAAAATTTCACAAGTAGTGTGAAAACAGGTTCGAGGCAAAGTGGTCACCAACTGCTTCTGCAGTTTATCTGCAAAGCCAAGAGAAAAAAATACCGAACTTGGTTCATATTAAATGAAATTGTCAGGAAAAGTCGCCCTTCTTATCTAAAACATGAAAACTGCATGATGAACAGCGAACAACCCATCAGTTAAGGATGAAATTAAAACTTAGAACATAATAAAGTAACAACAACTTCATCCTTTAGCAAACCGACAAATTTCAAGCAAATGTTGCACAGTTGTTACTCACCAAGAAGCCGAGCTTGAAAATGTCCCTGGACAGTTAACGGTGAGTCTGAACTAAAGTTCTGTGGACCGTCTCGACGCTTTGGCATACTTTTTGGCATGTTTAGGTCATATCTGATATATGTACCTAAACACAATTAAGCACATGTGTCACACAAACAGCAGACACACAAGCAAATATACAGAGTGGGCCAATAAAAACGTGGCACTTTACTTTTGTCCATATCATTGCGAATAATTGACCGATTTTCAAAATTCTTTCACTGGCATACTCTGCAAACAATTTGCAATCATGTGATTATTACACATTCCACCACACTGTATATGCGTCTCTACACTACCTAGTGAAATATAAATGAAATATGCATACATAACGATAATAACAAATAAACATTTTGATAAAACTGATAAAAAACACTTCAGACCAACATTGCGGTGAATGGTCCGTATGACACCAAACTGTGTGGGTCTAACACAGACTACTGTCATACGAATCATTTACTGCAATGTTGGTCTGAAGTGTTTTTTATCATTTACCTAAATGCTATTATCATCAGTTTTTTCTTACAGTTATATTTCACAAAGTAGTGTAGAGATGCATCTATGGTGTAATGGGATATATAACAATCACATTGATGCAAACTGTCTGCAGAGTGTGTTAAGTGAAAAAAATTTTAAAATCGGTCAGTAATCAGTAAAGATATAAACAAAAGTAAAGTGAGATTTTTTATTGGCCGACGATGTATATATGCAAGGCGGAGACGAGACATTTATCAAAAAGCAAACATGAATATTTTTTACCCTAATCTCTCCACAAATTTTACACTGTTTTATCAAACAAAACTGCACCGACTATTTGAGCATAGCACAAACCTGCAAAATTAAAACTATTCTGCATCCAGTCTTTTCCGAATGTGAAGTCGATGCGTTCACCATGCCGAACGACAAAAAGAAGTCGTGGGCCTTTGATGCTTGTAGCTGCAGTTACTGTCGGTGGGACGACGTTATCGACAGCTTGCATCCGACCAGCAGCGGCACTAACTATGTTTGCACCACCCACGGAATGTTTGGGACTTGACGACCGGCCGTCGGCAACCGCAGATGACCGACTTACTTCGTGTGCAGCTGTTGAACCACCACTAAGTACTATCCCAGTGGTCTGGGTCGACTGCTGGTGCATGCGAGATGAAGTGGTCTGTCTTGTGGACGATGTAGAAGAACTTGGTACAGTAGTCGATGTGGTCAGGACACTGGATGTACCACTAGCAGCGGCTGTAACTTCAGGTATTGCAGCCAGGGAACTGGACGACATTGCGACCTTGTGGTCTGGCCGTGCTCCATTTATGCCGGCAGCAAAAGCCGACTCTGCTGACATGTTCATAGTCTGATAGAGCAGGGTTTTGCTGAAGCGGTTGAGCCTCGACATCTGCAAGTGCACGACACCAACTGTAGTAATAACATAAGGAAGACATATCAAACATTTGGCTCTGCAGCATTTTGCTGCTGTTGCTTCAAACATTTGACATACAAACATCTTGCTCCAACAAGTCTGTATACTTAGTCAATCTTTTGGTTAAACAGCCGAAACTGAAGAAATCCCAGAAAGCTGACTGGTTAAAGAACAAGAAATTTGAGCTAAAGCTCACGAGACTGGCGAAAGCCTGTAGCAGTTCCGGCTCAGTAGCTTAGCTGAAAATTTGGGTGTTCACGCTAAGTTAATATACAAATACCAAATTCTCTATCTGGATCACATAACGATAGTTCCATGGCGCCACCTTGTTAATGATGTAGACTTGTGTCACAGCCCAAAATCGCCAAAAAATTCATAAAACCCCATTTTGGCATTCAAGATCATTGAATATGGCACCAATTGACAGCTAGTGTATGACTTCCTAATAGTGATTAATAGTAACCTAGGCCCCATCTCACACGGTTACTGAGATACAGCGACTTATTGGCCAAAAATCGCAAATTTTGCCCACCCCCTTCTCATTTAGTGCCCTCATTCGGGGTGACTCCCTTTGAATTTATGGAAAAGCTTAACGGTTCCTGAAACTAGATTCTTCCATGCAGCCGATGGCAAAGATTTGGTGATCCCATCTTGCACCGTTTTTGACTGATCCACCCGTGTGATGGACAGACAGACGAACAGACAGAATTGCGATGGCTAAGATGCGCTGAAAGCAGTAGCTGCTTTCGCACATAGAAATCAAAACTACTAAAAGCAAAAATCAACTACCGGTACTACTGTACACATAGTATGGTAAAAATGGAATGGGATTACAGTAAACACATGCTGCAGCAATCACAGTAAGTGAAATTAAGTTTTTCAACCAAAAAACTTAAGAAAGCGGCTTAGCTAAAAAAAACTACATTTGGCAGTCAACAGCAACTTAAATCAATATCAACGATAATCATCACAAACATAGGGCCAGTATCCACCAACAAATCTGAACAGAGGACATTACAAAACTAAAAATTTGGGTCAAAGCCCAATGCAAGTCCGCCCAGCGCCATAAGTCCAAATTGGAAAAAAATTCAGAGGGTGGAAATTCCTCCGGTAGCAAAGTCACATGGCCCATAAGTCATATGCATTAGCATACGCAGAATGCGCACTGTCGACTTAGGGTAGATAAACATTAGGTGCATGATCTCTGGTGTTAATGGACCAAAGTTCACCAAATTTTTTGTCATTCAACGTGGGAGGGATTGCGCTTGACAACGCTGTTTACCTGTTGTCGACATTTCTCTCCAGTTCAGAGATATTCACGGTGAAACTTGAAAGTTGTTGTAAAATGTACAAAATTTTGGACGTTTTTTTGCCCTCCCAAATTTTAAGAAGGCGGCACGCCCCAAAAGTTGTACCCAGGTTATCACCCACACCTAGCGGTACGTCATGTGGACAAGTTTCATAAGACTACTCCCCCTGTATCCAAAGATCTTGCACCTAATACACTAAATTTTAAACCAATTTGTGACCTCTCTTTGAAAAAAATTGTAAGAGTGACCCCCATCCCCGGTGGGGTGTGTGCTAGGAAGACTTGGTCATTCTTTAGCGCGTGTAATAACTTGAGGGTGCAGCACCCCTTAGGAACCAAAATATGGTCTTCTGAATAAGTTGATTTGGATGAGTATGATTTCACCATTAGATCTCCATGATTAGTGGACCAAAGTTCACCAGACTTTTTCGCCTAAGGCAGGAGGGATTGCGATAAATGTACGTGTCCGATTTTAAATATCTTCATCCATTCTGGAGATATTCGCTGTCAAACTTTGAAGTCATCCGAAATCGGGACAAATTTTACATGTTTTTGACCCTAAAATTTTTTGGGGGAGGCCCCCCAAAATTTCGAACCAGGATTATTGAACCGAATACACTTTTCATCATGGTGCAAAATTTCATGGAGATAGTCCGACACAGCTAGGAGATCTCGTGGCTAAAATAGGAATAAACCACAGCAAAATATAAGTCCGCAGGGAAAACTAGCGTTTCCAGGCGAACTAATAAAATGGCAGAGGCATACAGTTTACCTAGTATGCATAACATACATACTAAGTCAGTACTACAGGTACCTGAGTGTTGAAGCCCATCGTGCCATCAGATAGATATAAAGGCCCGTTTGGTTCTGCGTTTATAAGATCAGTGCCGACAATAGGCACAGACCTACACATGAACAGAACAACAGCCAACAATGATAGAGCTGTAGTGTAGCACTAGAAGGTAACCAAAAAAGTATTTCAACATGATGTGTTTGACCCTGACACAAAATTGCTGGCCAGTGATCACTCACAAAATCAGGAATATAACGTTCTAGAGCCAACATGGACTGAATCATATTAGAAGGACTCAGTCTTGTCTTTGGCCTAATGATGTTGTGGCTATGTTCATGTGCATTTTAGCCTCGATAATGTGACTGACAAACATTGTTCCATCCCTTCTGATGAATAACAGTAATTAGGCCTAAGTAATTTTGAGTTTAATTTCAAACTTCAGGTCTTGACCGATATATTTTGCCAAATGTAGGTGTAAATAACACAGGCAGAGCAGATTTGCAAAAAATCAAAGAAATGCAAACCACAAAAGCACTTCCATACCAATTCCCAATTTGGTTTATTTTGGCACACTTTAGATTAGAGTCTAGTCACTCTGGATAAAAGTATCTCATCAGCCTTGGCCTGTATTTTGAACACCTGTGCATTGTCCATGTTTCTGTTTCGGCTGTGCGCTCCGTGTACACTCCCGGAAACATTCCCGTGCATCCAGTTATCCACGACGTGCCGAGGTACCAGCCATCAGTGCTCATCTCCAGCTCCTTCTCCTCCATGAATATGAAGTCTCCGTCACACATTTCCAGTTCGTCCGGCGCACCGGGAACATGTGTATACAGCACTCGGCGCACCTACATGGAATAAAACAGCACCAGATACAATGGGAAAAAGAAAAGCCATTTACATTACACAATAGCACAAATAATGGACTATGGATACATTATGCATATTTGCATACACAGACTGTCAGTGCAACTGCCACTGCCAACTGACAAAACATTTATGAACAGTTGATACACCCTGACAGATGCCCTGCGCATTTAACGCAACCACAATGTGATCCTTTTAACTGTCTGCACTATACTTGTCTGTATAATTTTGCGTAAGGCATGTACATTTTTTTACTCCTCGCACGCTACATTCCAAATGTAGCAAAGAAGAGTATATAAGATCAGTGTAATACTGAAGACCGACCAATGACCGACCTCTGTTCCTGGAAGAGCCTTCCTGGAAGAACTTCAAACGGCCATATCCATAACGGTACTAGATAGACGCATGGTCACTACAGACCACCGATAGAAAGTCGACCCCTGGGAGTCGAATGGTCACGTGACCGATGACGTCATTTGCAGTGTGAAAAGAAAGGAACCAAAAAGCAGTAAAAAGAATACATGAGAAAATAATGCGCGAGGAGTACATTAGATTGGTCATAATCAAAAATATTTCTTGTCTTACTTTAAGCTAGTTTTTGAAAGTAACAGTCCAGCTTTTGACTGCAACATTCAAACACTGTGCACTTTCTATATGTTGTATTGTTTTTATAATAAATATAACAATGCATAAAACAGCCGACGGCAACAACAATATACACAACAACAGTAACGATGCTGTACCTTATATAGCTTTAAAATTCAAAACATAATCGCATTACAATGTGCAAAATCTAAAGTTTGTTTTCATTTATATTCTGCTTGCCATCAAGCAAAATTAACTTTTAGCTACTGGCACTGAAGACGAAACAACCCAGCTATAAATTATTTCTGCCAATGAAACGAAGTGAACATTGGAGGAGATTATGAGATTGGTCGTTCTGTCTGTGCCCGTCGTTCCGTGTGTCCGTCTGTGTGTCTGTACACGATGACTCATCATCATCTCCACGTGTCATATATAACCAGCAGGAATGGAAGCGCCCTCATGTGAAAATTTATACATTGGCGGAGATATACACTCTCAAGCACCTTCTAGTTTTCATAGTCTACATCAAACAGGTAATCAGAGACATCTAAAAATACATAGTTTTGCATTAAAAAAAATGGTGTCATTTTTCTTTCTTTCATAATTCCCTCAAATGATGCACCATTGGAGACAAGCAAGCTTCTACTCACGACACACTATGATGTCAGCGTGACATCATGACTAGCAAAGAATATTTAACTAACAGGCACATTTTGTTGAAATATTTTGAATTAGTATTTCTTCAGCTACAGCTGGTAAAAATTTCAAGTAAATTGATCACCATTCGACTGAGTTATAAAAGAAATAAAAAAGTGCTTTTTATGAAACACTGTGTATTTGGATAACAAAGCTACATAAACGTACCGGTACATATTTCTGTTTAACCCAGCCATTTCAACAGTTAATCCACATTAAGCCAGTACCCTAAAATAAACTTATAGAAACTGTGGCAGTATCACCAAAGGCCAGACAAAGAATGACCGTCCTGTCACCAAAGCAACAGTGCAAAAGTATTGAAACATGTCTGCAACAAAACCACTGAATGCCTAATACTGTCAGAAACGTAACACCATTTATGACCGATCAATGCAATCACACAACATTTTGTTTGACGTGAAAACCAGACCTGGTAATTGCTCTTTCCTTTCAGAACATCACGCGAGTAGAGCCGTAGATCCCATCTCACTGGAGCCTTCATGTTAATTGCTTTGGCCAATGTCTCAAGCTTCTCTTTCTTCTCCGTTGGAAACTGATACGCCAGACTGACATGCAGCTGTTTCTTGTGTGGCTCTACTGTTACACCTGACGATGCAAAAATAACTTAACGGTCAATGTTGATTTATCACAAAGATACTTATGATCGACATCTAACATTTCGCATTTAGTGCCATATCTTTATGTTATGTATGTACAGTGTATGAAAACAAGGGTATCACTGCCATCTGCATCAGATTGGAGGCTTTCTTGAGACAAGCTGGCAAATCAGGCTATTATACTGATGATTCTTTGCCCACTGTTGCTGCACTCTGAGAACAGGCTGATGAACAACCGTTCCACTCTATCAAGTACATACCTACTCATCCTCTTCGACCACTCTTACCACCCGAGTGCAGTATACCATACTGCACACCTGTGACCGCATAACTATGAACTTCCCTCTAAAATAAATAATATTTATGAGTGCAATTTTATGTACTGCACATTGTACAAAGACTGTTTTTAGTCGATATTTAGCATGTCAATATGTTCTGCATTGTGTTTAACAGTGGTGTGTCTGTTGATTGCTTTAATATAGACCATCATCATCATCAACAACTGGACCAAGTGTTGCTGTTATCAGTAGAGCAATTACCACCATCCTTGCACCTCCCACATTGCATTGGCCTGCATGATGCAAGAACTAAAATATTTCACAGATTCTCACCTGTCCTCTTCATCTCCTCGGCAAAGTCGGTGGTGATCTGCTTCAGCAGAGCAGCAAACTGCTCCGTGATAAACAGTCCTATAAAGTTTGTCGACGAAAAATAATCAAACTCTACAGTTTCCGGGGCATTTGTGGCACGCTCGGCAACTTTCTTGATGGCGTGTGACAGTTGAGACACGAGAGCATCTTCAGCCTGTTGCAAACCACACAGCTATTGTCTCAGTGCGTGGCTAACATCATTAACAATGTCACTTGTAATACAAACAACTGCACAGAATGCTATATAGATTACAATGTGAAATATGAGGCCATCAAAAAACTATGCAAAATTGTTGTTCACAGAAGTTGGCATGTTATTACAAGAAATCTGAGCTAATGCTCACGAGACACGAAAAAGCCTATAGAAGTTCCTGTTCACAGGTAATCTTGGTCTATCTCCATCCATTTCGTCGCAATTCACTCTTCTGCAGCCGAAAATTGCACAAAAAATCATGAAAAAACCGTATTTTTGGGGGTTCAAGGTCATTCAAGGTCATCACTGCTGATATCACTAGAAAGCATATTACTAGTGATTGTTATGATAAGTTGCACGTTTGTGCCTATCTGCAAGCCTTTTCATGCTAAACAAGCCAACAGTGAAAAATAACTACTTTTTATGGAAGTACCCCTTTTTGACACTCGCGTGGGCAGGCCTCATTAAATGTAGGGGGTTGGGACTTGGACTGCTAAAATCTACATTCAATGTTGAAAATTTCATATGCAGGCTGTCTTGGTCTATCTCCAGCCATTTCGGCACAATTATCTCTTGAATGTGTATTAAACGCCAAAATCGCAAAAAAAAATTCACTAAAACCCTCTATTTTTAGGGTTCAAGGTCATTCAAGGTCATGGATGTTGACACTCCTAAAAAGTTCATTGCCAGTGCTTGTTATCAAAAGCAGCATGTCTGTGTCTATATGCAACCATTTTCACGCTAGACAAGCCAATGTAAAATTACGTCGTTTTAGGGTGGTGCACCAGTGCCCCTGTTTTTTGCCTGAGCAGCTCAAGGGGACTCCCATCACCCAGTGGCATGAATTTTTGTCACGATATACTAGAAACTCTAGGCTATCATATGGTGTAAGCACAAAGTCTATCTCACTTGGTCTTGGAATGCTACTGGGATGTGACAGACACTAGGACAGATAGACAAACAGAATTACTGTAGCTAATATGCACTATAGCTATGCTAGCTCTCGCGCATAAAAATCGATGGACAGTGGACACCACACGGGTCGAGGAGCAAAGATGGTAGTGGCGGACAATGTCATATCAATGAAGACAGTGACACAGTGCCCCTAGAAATTACCAAACCTTCGTGCTAATAAAACAGTACCTAAACGCTTAACAGATTTGTATCAGTAAAGTTAAATCAGAACCTGAAAAAACGAGCATAATGTGATGTGTGGAAAGTAGTTGTGTGCTCGATTCCATCCACACTCCTGGTATGACTTCTGCCAGAAGTCCAGAAACTCCTGCTGCAGTTGGCCAACAGGACATAAGTACAGGATGTAATCACGAGGTATCTTATCATCCAACGTAGGATCATTCACGTGCGACAATAACCTAAACACACATAACAAATCTTACAAATAAATACATGTTAAAGTTCAAGTAAACCAGTCAAATCAAACATACACCAAGGCTTAAATATTTCACGAAACCCTGTCAATGAACACGACAAGCTTAATAATCTTCTGAAAGTACAGATTAGTGTGCATTTTGCCATAATTAAGTGGCAAAAACAATTCAGTCACACCATTATGCTGCTGAATAGTAAACACGTAATGCTAACTTATCTTTACATTAAGAAACAATGTTGGAATTACAAATTATTAAGTACAAACTTTATCAACACATTATTATACTGGTATCTATTTTTAAGTTTGTAAAAATGTCAAGTATTTTTGGGGAATGCTTTTGACATCGAGCATTGTCAAAACAGCAACAGCAGCAAAAACAAAATATAGCAATTTCTGTAGATTGGTCTGTGTGGCACAGCACTGTGCACACGGCATATGCTCATAAACAAACGATGTGATGAAACACCGCACTGGCAGCAAACTATCGCAAATAAGACACTAGGGCAAACGTTAGAGCTAAGGTTAGGGTTAGCGTTAACGCGCTGCAATTTGCTGCTGGTGCGGTCGGTGATGAGGTGCAGTGTTTCGTCTCACCCCATAAACAAATGCATGAACTATGGTATAATTCAGCTTGCAAAACACATACCAATCTGATGCCAGCTGAACACCTTTGTCTCCAGTTGCTGCCAATGCACGCTCGCTGCATCAGAATATAATCACACACACAGAGTAGCAATACATCAAGAAAATCAGTGAATCTACATAACATACCATGCCTTACTGCTATATGGCCTAATGTAGCTCGATGGACAAACATGCAATTTCCAGAAAACGATGCAAACAGAAGTAAATGTAACACGTTGATAATAACCAGACTTACAGAGCACCAGAGAATGATATGAAAAACCAAACGAGGCTGAGCTGAACAAAGGCACCAGTTAAGAATGCAAGATGTTATCTGCCATGAAAACTTAGCATATAAAAAATAAGTAGGCCTATATCAATAGGCCTATCTGTTGTGAATTTGCACGGAGAATAAAGTACAGCAAAGTGAGAATATAACTGCTGGTGCTATTTAGTACAGTATCACAATGCAGCATGGTAGTGCTGACACTGTTGTAAGCATGGGCGTTGGAACAGGGGGAGCAGAGGGAGCAGCTGCTCCCCCAACTTTTGGCACGGGAGAGCAGGCCATAGCTCTTGCTCCCCCAAAAGTTTGAGCCTTCTGCACTGCGATGTTAGACTGAGT